>Ga0102938_10000098_pt1 | contig 52347 bp, 53 predicted proteins | sample SalPonR2_B_D2_MG_FD_84516 | JGI IMG/M metagenome (GOLD analysis project Ga0102938, IMG submission 84516) | Salt pond soil microbial communities from South San Francisco under conditions of wetland restoration - Salt Pond MetaG R2_B_D2_MG | ecosystem: Environmental > Aquatic > Marine >...
CAGGGCAAAAATCGTCAGATTAGAAAAATGTGCGCTAAGCTGGGTTATAAAGTTCAAAAATTAAAAAGGATTAGGCTGGGGTCAGTGGAGTTGGGGGATTTAAGGATCGGATCGGTGGAAAAATTGGAGTGGCGATTGTTCGATAAGATTTTAACGACCTAAAATGTTTGTTTCTGGCAACGATGTGTTTGTTTACACATTTTTTTATTTGGTTTTTTTATGATATTATATTAATATAAAGACAGTAAAATAACTTAAATTTATGAAATTAAAATTTTGTGGAGCGGCCCAAAATGTCACCGGCTCCAGGCATGTTGTAGAGATCAATGGTTATAAAATCTTGCTTGATTGCGGTCTTTTTCAAGGCGGAAATCGCAAAAAAATCCGTCAACAAAACCAAGAATTTCTTTTTAATCCCAAGGAAATTGATTTTGTGCTGATTTCCCACGCTCATATTGATCATATCGGTGCTTTGCCTCGGCTTTACAAAATGGGTTACCGCGGACCGATCCATAGCACCGGAGCGACTGTTGATCTGGCCGAGGTTATGCTTTTGGACAGCGCTCATATTCAAGAGCAGGACGCCAAGTATTTAAAACGAAAAACCGGGAAAAAACAAGAACCGCTTTACACGGACAGTCAAGTTTACGGTGTGATGAAATTGTTCAAAGGGCATAGCTATAAAAAAAGATTTAAACTGGCCAAAGATATTTGGGTGACTTTTTATGATGCCGGTCATGTTTTTGGTTCAGCGGTAATTGTTATTGATTATCGCGAAGAAGGCCGAGATAAACGATTGGTTTTTACCGGAGATTTGGGACGCAAACATATGCCGATTTTAAATGATCCTTATCAAGTGAAAAAAGCCGACATTTTAATCACCGAAAGCACTTACGCCAGTCACCTTCATGACTCTATTCACAGCGTGCATCAGGAGATAGCTTGGGCGGTTAATGATGCGATTAAGCGGGGCGGTAAAATCATTGTTCCGGGTTTTTCCTTTGAACGCACTCAGGCCTTTGTTTATATTTTGCACGAACTTTATTTGCAAGGTAAAGTACCGAAAATACCGATTTTCGTGGACAGCCCTTTGTCCACTGAACTTTCTCAAGTTTTTGATCGTCATCGTGATTATTATGACAATGAGACTTTTAGGGATTTTTTGGATAAAAAAAAGAACCCGTTTTATTTTGAACAAATCACTTATACCAAGAGCGTGGAACAGTCTAAAAAACTGAATAACTATAAAGGTCCGTGTATTATTGTTTCCGCTTCAGGCATGTGCCAAGCCGGACGGATCGTGCATCATTTAAAAAACCACATGACCGATCCCAAGAATCTAATTTTGATTATTGGTTTTATGGCCAAGGGCACCAGGGGAAGACAGATTTTGGAAAGAAAAAGAAAAATAAAGATTTTCGGGCGTTATTATCCGTTAAAAGCCGGGGTGACGGTTCTAAATTCCTTTTCCGCTCATGCTGACAAGTTGGAACTTTTGGAATATATAAAAAACATAGATGATTTAAAAAACATTTTTATTGTCCATGGCGAGGAAAGCGAATGTGCGGTTTTGCGTGATAACATTTACAATATTCTAAGATTCAAGGGCCGAGTGGATGTGGTGGATATGGGTGAAGAGTTCAAAGTTACGGATAAAGGCACCAAAAGTAAAATGGGCAAAAGAAGAGCCAAGTATTTGCGACAAATGCGTAATTTATCAAAAAAAACATAATTATTTTAAAAAATATGGATCAGGAGATTAAAAAAACCTATCAAAACATTAAATCAATAAAAATCCAGGGCGCTACCAATGTGGCCGTGGCTACGGGACAAGCTTTGAAAAAATACAGTAAGAAAATTAGCGCCGGGAACAAAAAAGAATTTGTTTCCAAGATAAAAAAGGCCGGCCAATATTTAACTAAAGCCAGAGCTACTGAGCCCATGGCTGAGAATCTGCTGGAGTTTTTATTGTTTAGCTTGAAAAATTTCCAGTCCTCTGATATTGGTGAACTGAAAAAACAAAGCCAACAGACTATTGATTATATTTTAAATCTTTTTGAACAAAATAACGATAAAATAATCAAGGCCGGATCCGGGTTAATAAAAAACAAAAACAGAATTTTCACTCATTGCCATTCTTCCACGGTAATAAAAATTTTAAAGCAAGCTGAAAAAGACAAAAAAAACATAAAAGTTTTTCAAACGGAAACTCGTCCATTATATCAAGGACATAAAACCGCCAAGGATTTGTTGCGTGCCGGAATAGAAGATACTTTGGTGGTGGATTCGGCCGCTGATTTTCTGCTCAGTCGCAGGAGCGGATCTGATTTTAAAATTGATAAAATGATTATTGGTTGCGATGCCATTTCCCTTGACGGCTCTTGCGTAAACAAAGTGGGCAGTTTTGGTTTGGCTCGGATTGCTCATGAAAACAAGGTCCCGGTTTATATTGCCACTCAAAGTTTGAAAATAAACGAAGAAGCTAAAAATATAAAAGCCATAAAAATAGAACAGCGTCCGGCTAAAGAGGTTTGGGCTCAAGCACCGAAGAATTTGAAAATATTAAATCCGGCTTTTGATCGGGTGCCGGCCGAGTTTATTCAAGGGTATATTTGTGAGTTTGGTATAGTTAAGCCAAAGAATTTAGTTAAGAAAATAAAAGCCCAATATCCGTGGCTTTGGTTATAAAAAAGACTTCAATCCAGTGTGATTGAAGCCTTTTGTTCTTTTTATGTTTTATGGAGACAAAATGTCAACTTCGGCGTAGGTATCAGGAATTCTTGATTCCTGACAACTGACTTCCCATATTTCGTTGGGCGTTTCTTTGTCTTTGAAAATAGAGTCGATTTCGGGTTTTTCCCCTCCAGATAGAGATATTTCAAGGAATTCATCCTGTGGGTAATAACTTTTTCTTACGACTTTTGCATGGATTATGCAAGTAAAGATTTTTTGGTCGTTCTCTTCTGAGAAAAGTTTGATTTCCAGTTTCTCTCCAAGATCCGGAGATTTTGACAGAAGGTCATTGAGAATAAAGCTGGCACTATTCATTTAGACTCCTTTTTTGGGATTGTACAGCGCAATTATGCTAACAAACCAACAAGAAAAAGTCAATAATATATTTTATGAACAAATTTCAGTATGTAATTTTTGACCTTATGGGCGTTTTATATAAAAACGGCCATATTATAAAACAGGGTCTATCCGAATTTTTGGATCAAGATTATCTAAAAGTCAAAGAAAAATACAATCAATACAAAAGCGGAAAAATTGAATTTGCCGAATTTTGGCAAACTTTAAAGCAAGATAAAAAAGTGGAAAAACAATTTTTGCGATCCTTGGCCATTGATCCGTCAGCTGTGGAGGTTGTAGAAAATTTGAAAAAAAATTATCAAGTAGGTTCAATCACTAATCTGCCGGTTTCTTGGGCACGGTTCTTGGCTCGTTTGTTTAAATTTGATAAAATAATCATAAGCGCTGAACATGATTGTTTAAAACCACAGTCAGAGATTTATCATATATTTTTAAAAAAGACCGGAGTTAAACCGGCAAGATGTTTGTTTATTGACGATAATTTAATAAATTTGGAAGTACCGGCTAAAATGGGGATGACTACGGTTTGGTTTAGTCGAGAAAAACAGGATTTGGATTTTAAGCCCGATTTTACTATCAGTGAGTTAAAAGAATTGTATAAAATTATAAAATAAAATAGACCAAATTTAAAAATAAAAAATAATTTATGGCACAGGTAGGATTTATTGATCAAGGTTATAAACCTGATTCGGACAAAGAATTGCTGGCTACTTTTTATATGGAGCCGAATATTGCTTTTAATAAAGCGGCTGATGCAGTGGCCGGAGAAAGTTCAATCGGTTCTTGGACGGAATTGTCCACTTTAAAACCAAAGACGGCAAAAAAATTAAAAGCTACGGTTTATTCAATCAATCAAAAAAAGAAGATAATTAAAATCGCTTATCCCTTAGCTTTATTTGAATTGGGCAGTATTCCTCAGTTTATGTCCAGTATCGGTGGAAATATTTATTCCATGAAAGCAGTTAAAAACTTGCGACTTTTGGATGTGCAATTTCCTAAAAAATACATAAAAAGTTTTTCCGGACCGGCTTTGGGTATTGAGGGCATAAGACGGATTCTAAAGAATAAGGATCGATTAATTTTGGGTAGTATTATAAAACCAAAAGTGGGGTTAAGTCCGGCTGAACATGCTGATGTGGCCTATAAAGTCTGGAAAAATGGTATTGACCTGGTTAAAGATGATGAAAATTTGACCAGTATGAGTTTTAATAGATTTGAGGATCGGGTTAAAAAAACTTTGGAAAGGCGCAAAAAAGTAGAAAAGCAGACCGGTCAAGTAAAAATCTATGCTTGCAATGTAACCGCTCCGCCGGATGAAATGTTGCGTCGCGCCAAGCTGGTTAAAAAGCTCGGCGGTCGCTGTGTAATGGTGGATATTATTTCAGTGGGATTGGATAATGTGCAGTATTTGAGAAAACAAAATTTGGGTTTGATTATTCATGGTCATAGGGCCGGGCATAGTATGTTTACTCGCAATCCCAAGCATGGAATGACCATGTTGATGGTAGCTAAATTGGCCAGGTTGGCCGGGGTTGATCAATTGCATACCGGTACGGTTGTTGGGAAAATGGAAGGTGATGCGGATGAAGTTTTGACCATTAATGAATTATTAAAAGAAGATTGGCAAGATTTAAATGTTTTAACTTCGGATTGGTCCAGTGTTAAGCCAACTATGCCCATTGCTTCGGGTGGATTGCATCCGGGTCTTTTACCAAAATTAGTGGAGATTTTAGGCAATAACCTTATTGCTAATTTTGGCGGAGGGGTGCATGGGCATCGTGACGGTTCGGTGGCCGGAGCCAAGGCTTGTCGTCAAGCAGCTGAAGCTATTGCTAAAAACATTGAATTAAACGACTATGCTCAAGATCATGTTGAGTTAAAAACAGCTTTAGATCAATGGAGTGGAGTCAGATATAAATATAAAAGATAGGGTAAAGAAAGTTAAAAAAGTAGGAACGGAATAATGTTCTGTCTGCTGATTATGATGTGAATTTTAAATAATAAATTTATTAGCAAAATAAAAATTTATGGCTTATTTTTTAAAAACCAAAAACTTGGATATTGAAACCGGAGCCGGCTTGATCGTTTTGATGAACGAACAAGAAGCTGAAAGTTACGGCATTCATCCCGGAGACAAGGTGACTTTGATTTTTAACAAAAAAAAGTCGGTGACGGCTACAGCTGATTTTAGCGAGGAACTGGTTAAAGACGGAGAGATAGGCCTTTTTGAGGATGTGTGGAAAAAAAGAAAAGTGGAGCCCGGGGAGGTTGTGGAATTGAAAGTGGAATCACGGCCTTTGTCCATAAAAACCTTACAAAAAAAGATGTTGGGTAAGCCGGCTGATTACAAAGAAATTCATGCTTTGATTCGTGATATAGCCAATGGGGTTTTGGGACAAATCGAAACAACATATTATGCGGCTACCAGTTTTATTAAGCCATACAGCGAAAAGGAATTATATTATGTGGCCAAGGCCATGGCTGAGACCGGTGAAAAGTTTGACTTGAGAGGTGAGGTGGCGGATAAGCATTCGGTCGGAGGTTTAGCCGGTAATCGAATGACTCCGATCATAATTCCCATTATTGCTTCTTTGGGCATAAAAATTCCCAAAACTTCTTCGCGAGCTATTACTTCACCGGCCGGTACTGCCGATACCATGGAAGTGATCTGCAATGTTAGTTTTAACATGGAAGAGATAAAGAAAATTGTTAAAAAAACCAATGGCTGTTTGGTTTGGGGCGGGGGACTGAGAATGGCTCCGGCTGACGATAAAATTATTCGGGTTTCGCGTCCGCTTTCTTTGGAATCATACGATAAAATGTTGGTTAGTATTATGGCTAAAAAAGTGGCTACCGGCGTTGATTATTTAGTTCTGGATATTCCGGTTGGTCAGACTTGTAAAGTGCCTAATATGAAAAAGGCTGATTTGATCGAGAAAAAAATGATCAAGCTGGGTAAGGAATTTGGTATAAAAATAGTAGCGGTGAAAACCAGAGCCAAAGAACCGGTGGGGCGGGGCATTGGCCCGGCCTTGGAGGCCAGAGATGTTTTGCGGGTTTTGCAAAGACATCGATTTCGTCCGCGTGATCTGGAAAATAAATCTTGCAAATTGACCGGCGCGTTACTGGAGCTGATGAAAAAAGCTAAAAAGGGTCAAGGAGTAAAAATGGCCAAAGCGCAAATTGCTAATGGTCAAGCTTGGGAAACTATGAATCAAATTATTGTAGAACAAGGCGGAAAAAAAGATTTAAATTCCGAAGAAGTAATGCAAGAAGTTAATCGTTACGAAGTTCACGCCAAAAAATCCGGAAAAATAGATTTTGTGGATAATTCGGCTATTAATCATGTTTGTATGAATTTGGGCGCTCCGCGAGATAAATTTGCCGGTATTCACACTCATGTGCGTTTTGGCCAAAAAGTTAAAAAGGGAGAAAAGCTGTACACTATGTATTCCACTTATGAAGAAAGGTTAAGACTGGGGCGTGTTTCCGCACAAAAAAATAAGATTTACTATATAAAATAATTTGCCAAACATATCAATTTTTGTTAAACTTAAACAATAAATTCTTAAAAACAAATTCTATGGAGCAAGATTGTAACACACAAGAAAAAAACACAAAAAAACCAAGTAAAACCAATTTTTTATTGGGCTTTTTTTCCGGCATGGCCGTTTTGTCTTTGGTGGCTTTTGTAGTGCTTTTGTCCGTGGTCTTTAGTCAAGGTGAAAAAGTTGATTTAGGCGCGGCAGCTCAGCAGGCTGAACAGGCCGAGGTTGAGCAACAGCAACAGGTAGCAACCGAGGTTCCGGCTATTAAAGATAATGAATCGGTTTTTGGGGACAGACAGGCTAAAGTTCAGATTATTGAATATACTGACTTTGAATGTCCTTATTGCGGACGACATTATGAAAATATAAAAAAGATTAAAGATGCTTATGGCGATAGAATCGCTTTTGTTACTCGTCATTTTCCGCTCTCCTTTCACGAGCATGCTCAAAAAGCGGCTGAAGCGGTGGAATGCGCCGGTGATCAGGGCAAGTTCTGGGAGATGTACAATGTGGCTTTTCAAGCCAATTTGGATGATGATATGAGTATTGAAAAATGGCAATCAGCGGCTCGGAAAATGGGATTAAACACTTCCAGATTTAATGAATGTTTGGATTCCGGGCAAATGGCCAATAAAATTTCTCAGGATTTGGCTGAAGGGCAGGCCGCCGGAGTTCAGGGAACTCCCGGTACTTTTATCAACGGAGAACTGGTCAGTGGAGCTGTGCCTTTTGAGCAGTTAAAAACCATGATTGACCAATATTTGGCGGAATAAACTATTTATTATCAAATAAAAAAGCGCTCCTTAAACGGGGCGTTTTTTGTTTTTGTTTGAATTGGCGGAGAGGGCGGGATTCGAACCCGCGGTGGCATCTCTGCCACACTTGCACTCCAAGCAAGCGCCTTCGACCACTCGACCACCTCTCCGTAAGTAAATTGTAGTTTTATTCTATCAAAAATAAAAAGATTTTTCAATGTTTTTAATCATTTCGGTAAGTTAAAATTATTTTCAGTAATTTAGGCTAAGCTATTTTATCTTTGCCTGATTTATGGTAGAATTTTATATATAGTTGGAATTTACTGTTTTTGAGTTAAAAAATTTTTCAAAAGAAGAAAGAATTAATTATTAAAGGAATAAAAAAGATAATATTTTAAATAATATTGAATAACTGCAATTTTCAAATAATATAAGCTTAGCGGTTTTATGAAATACCTTATAGACACTGATCCCGGAATAGACGATGCTCTGGCCTTGATTCTAGCGATCAAGGCCGGTCTTGATATTGAATTGATTACCACTGTGGCCGGTAATTCTACTTTGGAAAATGTGACTAAAAATACGGAATTTATTTTAAAACAACTGAATTCCAATATAAAAAATTCTTCCGGCGCGGCCGGGCCATTGAACAAAAAATTAGTTCAAGCTGAAAGCCATGGCCCGGACGGCCTGGCCGGACTTTGTCCGCCGGGCCGAGCTGAATTGGCTGGGCGAGCGGTTGAAGATATTATTGATTTGGTCAAAGAAAATAAGGATTTGACTATTATTGCTTTGGGGCCTTTGACCAATATCGCCCGAGCCATTCAGCGCGCGCCGCAAATCATGTCTAATTTATCTCATTTAATCATTATGGGTGGAGCTTTAAAAGTTCCCGGAAACCAAACCGAATTTGCCGAATTTAATTTTTTTGTTGATCCGGAGGCCATTGATCTTGTCAGTTCTTTTCCCATAAATAAAACCTTGATTCCTCTTGATGTGGCCAATAAAGCCGTTTTAACCGAAGATGATTTAAAAAAAAATCAGGATTACTTAAAACCTTTTGTTCGTAAAATAACGGATTTTTACATTCAAAGATTTGGTTCCTGTGGAGCCACTCTTTATGATCCGCTGGCTGTTTACTTTGCTCTGCGTCCGCAAAACTTTACTTGCCAAGATTATGGTTTATCCATTCGAACAAGAGGAAAAGAGCAAGGAAGAAGTCTGATAGTTGAAAAAGACCAAAAAAATATATTTAATGTGGCCGTGGATTTTGATTTAAATAAATTTAAAAAAGATTTTATTGATATAGTTTCCGCTTGAATGCTTTTTAATGGTTTGGGGGATCTTACTGAAAAGGTGTTATAATAAAAATGTTTGATAAAATTTATAAATAAAAATAAAATCTATGAATGAAGTTCCTTCAGCAATGGGTATGGTTTGGTCGTATGTTTTTTACATTGCGGTTTATGTTTATACCGCTTTGACCTTGATGCTTATTGCTAAAAAAACCAAGGACGAACCGGCTTGGCTGGCCTGGATTCCGATTGTGAATGTTTTCTTAATGGTTAAAATCGCCAAAATGTCTTATTGGAGCATTTTGCTTATATTTATTCCTTTGGTGAATATTGTTTGGGGCGTTTATCTGTGGTGGAAAATAGCTGAAGCCAGAGGCAAGTCCGGCTGGTGGGGAATTGCCATGATTGTACCGATTGTTAATTTTATTGCCATGGGTTATTTGGCTTTTTCCGAATAAGAAGAAAATTTATATTGATTAAACAAAACCTGCTTTTTTGCGGGTTTTTGTTTTTGTGTTTTTATCAGGATTTTCGAAAATGTTTTAGCTTAAATCTTTGTTATTATTCGTAATTTATTTTCCAAGTAATTTGCATTAAATTAAACATCTTAGCTACCCCTTTTTTCTCTTAGTGTTCGGAGTGAATTCTTACTTGGAATTTCGGACAAAACATTGTTTTGTTCCTACATTTTCCCGGTTCTTTGATTTTTTAATTTATTGATTTGTTGATTTTTGATGCTTTGAGGTATTGATCCTTTGTTTTCTCGTTGTTTTTAAATATTGAGGCTTTGTCTTTTCTTTATTTTGTAACCGTTTTCTGTTATAATTTATTTGTAAAATAATTAATATTTGCGGGTAAAACCGGTTTATTTTGTGTATGCAATATTTTTCTTTGGATAAAAAAGCGGTTTTAAAAAAGCTAAATACCTCGGCGCAAGGGTTGGATTCCTCAGAGGTCAAAAAAAGACAGGAAAAGTATGGACTTAATGAAATAAAAAAACAAAAATCAATATCATTGTGGAGGATTTTTTTATCCCAGTTTAAAAGCTTTATTGTTTATATTTTGATTTTCGCATTGGCGGTTTCTTTGTTTTTGCAAGAATTTATTGATGCCGGAGTGATTTTGGCCATTATTATTATCAACGCGATTTTTGGTTTTGTTCAGGAATATAAAGCGGAAAAATCCATTCAAGCTTTGCGTAAACTGGCCAGACCCAAAGCCGTGGTTATTCGCAACGGCCAAAAGAAAAAGGTTAAATCAAGTGAATTGGTACCCGGTGATATTGTGGAGTTAAAAACCGGAGACAGTGTTCCTGCGGATATGTACTTGCTTCAAGCGGTTAATATGAGGACAAATGAATCAACTTTGACCGGGGAAAGTTTACCGGTTAGCAAAAAAACAGGAGTGTTTAATTCAGCTTCCGGATTGGGTGAACAAAAAAATATGCTCTTTGCCTCAACCACTGTGGTGGCCGGACATGGTTTGGCCGTAGTGACCAAAACCGGGATGAAGACTGAAATTGGCAAGATTGCCGGAATTATTCAGTCGGGTAAAGACAATAAAACTCCCTTACAAAAGCGCCTAAGTCATTTTGGCGTGGTTTTGGGAGTTTTGATTATTTTTTTATCCATCGTAATTTTTACGGTAGGCTGTTTTACCGGGCAAGATAAAATAGAAATGTTATTTATTGCTCTTTCTCTGGCTGTGGCCGCTATTCCCGAAGGTTTGCCGGCGGTGGTTACCGTTAGTTTGGCTTTGGGGGTACAACGTATGGTTAAAAAAAATGTTTTGATCAGAAAATTAGCAGCGGTTGAAGCCTTGGGTAGCACTACGGTTATTTGCAGTGATAAAACCGGGACTTTGACTCGTAATGAAATGACTGTGAGAAAAATATATTTTAACAGCCAGGAGATAAAGGTTTCCGGAATTGGGTATGAACCTAAAGGTGATTTTTCTTTGGATGGTCAGGCTTTTTCCAAAGAAAAAATGCGTTATTTATTGGAAACCGGTTTTTTGTGCAATAACGCTTATTCAATAGACGGTGAATATGTTGGTGATCCTACTGAAATTGCTTTGTTGGTTTTGGCTGAAAAAGCCGGGATTAAAGTAAAGGCCGAACGGTTGCAAGAAAAAAGTTTTACCTCAGAGGATAAATACATGGCTACTTGGCATGAGGTTGATCAAAAAGAGCGTATGTCTTTAAAAGGAGCACCGGAAGTTGTCTTGGAAAAATGCTCCTATGTTTTAACCGGTCGCGGACGAGAAAAATTAACCAAAGAAAAAAAACAAAATATTTTGCAAGCCAATGAAGCTTTTGCCGGCGGAGCCTTGCGGGTTTTGGCTTTGGCTTACAGTTCAACCGGGAAAGAAAAGGACTTGGTGTTTTTAGGTTTGACCGGCATGATTGATCCGCCAAGAAAAGAAGTAAAAAAATCCATTAAACTTTGTCGTCGCGCCGGTATGAGAGTAGTCATGATCACCGGTGATCACAAAACTACGGCTCAAGCCATTGGTCGCAAGATCGGTATTACCGGCAAAGCTTTGACCGGAAAAGAAATTGATCAGCTCAGTGGTCAAGAGTTTGCGGAAAAATTCCAAGAAGTGGATATTTACGCTCGGGTTAGTCCGGAACACAAGGTGAAAATATTGCAAGCTTATCAAAAACAAGGTAATATTGTGGCCATGACCGGAGACGGAGTTAATGATGCGCCGGCCATTAAAAAATCTGATATTGGAGTGGCCGTTAATACCAGCACGGATGTGGCCAAGCAGGCGGCTGATATGATTTTAACCGATCAGCATTTTAAATCCATTGTAGCCGCAGTCAAAGAAGGTCGTCATATTTTTACCAATATAAAAAAATTTATTAAATACCTTTTATCCTGTAATTTGAGTGAGATTTTAACCATATTTATTGCGGTTATCGCCGGGTTGGGATCTCCTTTGGCCGCGGTGCAAATTTTATGGATGAATTTGGTGACAGACGGTTTGCCGGCCTTGGCTCTTAGTTCCGAACCCGAAGAAAAAGACATTATGAAAAAGCCTCCGCGCGATCCCAAGGAGTCGATCTTAAATAAAGTGACGGTTTTTGAGTTATTTATGCTTGGTTTATTTATGACTGCGGTCAGTTTGATTGTCTTTATATGGTATAAAGAGCAAGTTGATTTTGCTTATGCCGGTACGGCTACTTTTACTACTTTGGTTTTTTTGCAGTTGTTTAACAGTTTGAATCTGCGTAATCGTCATTCCATTTTTAAATCAAATTTTTTCTCCAACCCCAAAATTTTATTGGCTATAGTGGTTTCATTTATTTTGCAGTTGATTCTTTTGTATACTCCCTTGTCTGAATTTTTAAAGGTCCAACCGATGCAATTAACGGATCTTGGTTATATTGCTTTAATTTCATTGTTAATAATACCGGCCGGAGAAATTATAAAATTGGTTAAAAACAGCATTTGGCCAAATAAAGTTTAAATTAATTTTTATGAAATTCAAATTTCCTTTAAAAAAATATAATCCGCGGGAGCTGATTCGACGTTGCGGTTATGGAGAATGGGTGGACAAGGACCATAACAATATAAGCTACACTAAAAAATTGGGCAGTTCCAATTATCCCAGGTTTCATGTTTATTTGGATGTTTTTGATAATTATTTTGCGGTAAATTTGCATTTGGATCAAAAGCAAGTTTCATATTTAAAAGGCCAAGCCCACAGTGCTGATTATCAAGGTCCGCAGGTGGAAGAAGAAGCCCGGAGGATTACCAAAATAATTGCTGATATTTACAATAAAAAAAGCAGCTGATCAACAGCCGCTTTTTTAAAAATCTGTTTTTATTTTTTTTCAGTTTTGTTTAATTTTCTTTTGATACTGCTCAATTCTTTAAGTATCTGACTGACTTCTCGACTGGTTTTCCTGTCCACCAGATAATCATATCTTTGACTGAGCCGATCCCGTTGAGTTTGTCTATTTTGACTCATTAAAATAACCGGCGCTTGCAAAGCGGCCAAGCAGGAAAGGGTCAGATTCAAAATAATAAACGGCCAAGGATCCCATTGCAAACCCCAGCCGATTAGATTTAAAAGAATCCATAGAAAAATATAGGTCAAGACAAGGATTATGAATTTCCAACTGCCGCAAAAGTTACTTAATCTATCGGCCGCTTTTTGACCAAAAGTTAGTTTTTCTCTGGGCATTCGGATAAAATCGTTGCTTTTTTCTTTTTTATCTTTGTTTATGTTCATAGATTTACCTTTTGTGATTATTCTGATAAGATTATACCATACTATATAAAATAAATTAATTTATGCAAGATCCTGTTGAACAAATTAAACAAAAATTAGACATTGTTAATGTGATAAGGGAATACTTGGAGTTGCGCAAAACCGGTAATAGTTATAAGGCCAAATGTCCGTTTCATAATGAAAAGACCCCGTCGTTTCATGTTTCTCCGGACAAACAAATTTTTCACTGTTTTGGCTGTGGAGTTGGGGGAGATATGTTTAGTTTTATTGAAAAAATAGAAGGAGTGGAGTTTCCCGAGGCCTTGAGAATTTTGGCGCAAAAATCCGGGGTGGAAATTAAGCGTAGCGATCCGCGAGCGATCAGTCAAAAAAATCGTTTATATGATGTTTGTGCCGAGGCTGGCGGTTTTTGGTATAAAAATTTATATTCTTCGGCCGGGTTCAAGGCTTTGGATTATGTGCAAAAACGAGGTTTAAATCAAGATACTGTGCAGAAATTCAAAATCGGGTATGCTCCGGACGATTGGCAAAAAACCATGCATCATTTGCGTAGTCGGGGATTTAGTGAAAACGAAATCTTCAAAGCCGGACTTATTGTGCAAAAAAAATCAGGTAGCGGTTATTATGATCGTTTTCGTGATCGTTTGATTTTTCCCGTTCAAGACTTGCACGGCAATGTGGTTGGTTTTTCCGGACGAGCCTTGAATTCGGAAGAAACCGCCAAATATATTAATACGCCCGAAGGAAGGATTTATCACAAGGGGAATATTTTATATGGCTTGGACAAGGCCAAAACGCAGATAAGAAAAGCTGATTATGCCATTGTGGTGGAAGGCAATATGGATGTGATTACCGCACATCAGCACGGTTGCGACAATGTGGTGGCTTGTTCGGGTACGGCACTGACTCAAGAGCAAACCCGATTGTTAAAAAGATATTCCAATAATGTGGCACTGTGTTTTGATCAGGATGAAGCTGGACAACTGGCCGCCGCAAGAAGTATAGATTTACTTTTGGCCGCTGAGATGAACATTAAAATTATTGAACTGAAATCCGGCAAAGATCCGGACGAATGTATAAAAAACAACCCCAAGGACTGGGAGGATTCCATAAAGTCAGCCAAACTGGTAATGCAATTTTATTTTGACCGGTATTTAACAGAAGAAAATTTAAACGACATTAACAAGAAAAAAAAGGCGGTAAAAAGCGTTTTATTGGAAATAACCAAAATAAAAAATAATATTGAACAGGCTCATTGGTTGAAAAAGTTATCGGAAAAATTGGATATTCAGGAGAGTTTACTTTGGGACAGTTTGCCCGAGCAAAAAAGATCAGGACAAAATAGTTCTGAAACAAGAAAAACCGAAGTGGTACTCAAGAAACAGGAAAAAAACTTTGAACAGATCCATTTTGAGCGGATAATTACTATTTTGCTATCATATCCTGATTTGATCGGATATGTGGTCGACCAACTGGAACCGGAATTTTTTAATGATCAAAAGATGATTGCATTTTACAAAAGTTTAATTATGTTTTATAATAAGTCTGACAATGTGGATAAGGCGGTGATGACTAATTGGTTAAGTCGTCAAAGTGATTATTTTGAACAAAGCTACTTGGATAGCTTAATTTTATATATAGACAGGGAATACGAAGGTTTTGAACCGGCGGATTTGGAAAAAGAGCTGATGAAATTGGTTAAAAATCTAAAAATCAATTATCTTCATAAGAAGTTAAATGGTTTAAATGAAGAATTAAGATCAGCTGAAAAAGAAAATAACGAAGAAGCAATTTCTAGAATTTTAAAAAATATTAAAGCCGTCACCGGTCGGCTATCTGAATTAAAGTAAAAGAATTTTATATTCATTTATGCCTAGAAAAAAAGGCACAACTAAAAAAAAGACTGCAAAAAAGTCAAAAAAAGCTGCAGCCAAAAAAACTGGAGCCAAATCAAGAAAAAAGGCGACCCAAAATACTAAAAAACGGCGCTCAACAAGTAAAAAAACAAGAAAAACAACTAAAAAAAGGGTAACTAAACCTAAAAAAACCGCTAAAAAATCAAAGTCCGTTAAAACCAAAAAAACCAAAACAAGAAAAAGAACCGTTCAACGAAAAAGGGCGAAAAAAGCTTATCCACCGGATGAAACTAAACTGAATAATTTGGTGGCCAAAGGTAGGAGCAGAGGTTTTTTAACCGAAGAAGAGGTTTTACGCGTTTTTGACAATTTGGAGGATTATATTGATGTTTATGAACAATTTTTGGAAGAAATAGACAAGCAAGGGATTCAAGTGGTGGAAGTCAAAGGTGGAGTATTGGGTAGGAAAGAAGACAGACAAAAACTTTTGAACAAGGTGCTTGGAACGGATAAAAAAGATAATGGGGCCAATTATACCGTGCCGGATTTATCAGCTGATTCCATTCAAATGTATTTGCGGGAAATTGGTAAAATTCCGCTTTTAACACCTGAAGAGGAGTTGGCCCTGGCCAAAAGAAATGAGCGGGGAGACAAGGATGCCAAAAAGAAAATCATTGAAGCCAATTTGCGATTGGTAGTTTCTATTGCCAAGAAGTTTGTTGGAAAAAGTCTTTCCTTGTTGGATCTGATTCAGGAAGGGAATATTGGGCTTTTTCGTGCGGTGGAAAAATTTGAATATAGAAAAGGTTATAAATTTTCCACTTATGCCACTTGGTGGATTCGCCAAGCCATTACCAGGGCTTTGGCTGATCAATCAAGAACCATTAGGATCCCTGTACACATGGTAGAAACTATTAATAAATTCCATCAAGTAGAACGAAGGCTTATTCAAGATTTGGGGCGTGAACCTATGGCTGAGGAAATTTCTGCCGAAATGCAAGAACCGGTGGATAAAGTTAAATATATTATGAAAATATCTCAAGAAACCATTTCTTTGGAAACTTCAGTGGGTGATGATGACGAAGATTCAACTTTGGAAGATTTTATAGAAGATGTGAAAAATGTGGGACCGGATCGAACGGCCGCTCTTCAGCTTTTGCGTGATTATGTTAAACAAATCATCAAGGATCTTTCACCGCGAGAACAAAAGATATTGGAAATGCGTTTTGGTTTGACCGACGGTGTTTCTCACACCTTGGAAGAGGTGGGGCAAGAGTTTGATGTGACTCGAGAAAGAATTCGGCAAATTGAAGCCAAGGCTTTGGAAAAAATACAACAGTTTCCGGGCATTGAAAAATTAAAAGATTACTAAAAAAAAGCGGTTTTATCCGCTTTTTTTATAAAGGAAAATTTAATTAATAAAATAAAATCTATGAAAAAACTAAATGGTTTTGATTGGATTGTGGCGGTTTTGGTTATTATCGGCGGTTTGAACTGGGGCTTGGTCGGACTTTTTCAGTTTGACTTGGTAGCTTCAATTTTTGGTGATATGTCCGCTTTATCCAGAGTGGTTTACTCTTTAGTAGGTTTGGCTGCATTGATAATGATTTTCTTGGTGCCGAAAATGAAAAAAGAGTAAAAAAAATAAAAAAGCAGGGACTTCTTAATCTCTGCTTTTTTTATTTGGAATTAAATGATTTTGCTAAAGACAATGATCAAGGCCAGAAGAACTCCGGATAAAAAAGCCCATACCGAATGCTTATGATTTTTTTTTCTGGCTTCCGGCAAAAGATGGGACGCTGATAAATAAATCAAAATTCCCACGACAAAACCCAAAAGAAGTCCCAAAATTTCACTGTTCAGACGATTGACAAAAGGGTAGGCTACAAATGCGCCCAAAGGAGTGGTTAACGAAGCGATAAAAAAAGCATAAACAGCGGCCTTTTTTTTATTAACCTTGGCTTTAATCAGGGCGGAAAAGATTATTACTCCTTCGGCAAACTCGTGCAAGATCAGCCCGATTCCGGACAAAAGACCAATAAAAATACTGGCACTGAAAGTGACCGCATAAATTACTCCATCCACAAAAGAGTGAATGCCAATACCTTCGGCTGCGGTTAAGCCAAAAGTTAGATGTTTTTGTTTTGTTTTTTTTCTTATTAGATTGTTACTGAAAAAAATAAATAAAAAACCGGCCAAGGCGGAAAAACCGGCGTAAATATTTTTTTCTACGGCATTGGGAAAAGCAAAGGTTAACGGTACGGTAATAAGAACCCCGGCGGCGAAACACATGAGTTTGTTTTTTATTCTTTGCGCCCAATTTTTGTTTTTATAAACGGCGTAAATGCCCAGACCGTTGATTAGAGCCGCGATTAAGGCAAAACCGGCCACCCATAAAAAAGTATTGGAAAAAAGCATACGAACTTATAATAAGCTTACCTTTATATTTTATCACAAAAACTTGCAAAAACATAAAATTAAAGTAATTGTGCTTAAAAAGTTTTACATTTTTTCTCAAATTGAGTACGATTATAATGAAAAGATTAAAAATTAAAAAAATATTTATGAAAATTACCATTATCTACGACAATACTGCTTTTAATCCAAAACTTGAGGCCGATTGGGGATTTTCCGCATTGATTGAACCTGAGTGGCCGGATGCACCTAAAATTTTATTTGATACCGGTGCCAAGGGCGAGATTTTAATGAAAAATCTGGAAAAATTAAACATTGATCCCGGTTCAATTGATGAAATTTTTATTTCTCATGATCATCGGGATCACACCGGTGGTTTATCTGAATTTCTAAAAGAAAACAAAAAGGTTAAGGCTTGGATTCCGCCGAGTGTTGTTCCGGCTGTTTTGGATAAGGATAAAACCACGATTTTGGACAAGCCGACCAAGTTGCATGAAAACATTTTTTCCACAGGAGAGTTAGACGGTATTGAACAGGCTTTGTGTGTGCAGACTGATAAGGGAATCGTGATTGTTGTTGGCTGTTCGCATCCAAGCATGAAAAGGATTTTAAATACTGCTTCCGAGTTTGGTAAAATTTATGCCATAATTGGCGGGTTGCACGGATTTGATCAATATGAAATATTTGAAGATTTGGAATTGATTTGTCCGACGCATTGTACGGAGCATAAAAAGGAAATTCAACGAAAATATCCGGAACAATACTTGGAAGGAGGTGCCGGTAGGATTATTAATATTTAAAAAACTTCATGAAAAAAAATAAGGAGTTAAAAAAGATTAAGGATTCGGTGATTGCCTGCCAAAGGTGTTTATTATCTAAACAAAGAAAAGACAATAATTATTTTCCGGTGATTGGACAGGGTGATCACAGTGCTGATATTTTATTTTGCGGAGAAGCGCCCGGTCGTAATGAAGCTTTGACCGGAAGACCTTTTTGTGGAGCCTCGGGTAAGATTTTGGATGAGCTTTTGGCCCATGCCGGAATTAAGCGACAAGATATTTATATTACCAATATTTTAAAATGTCGTCCCCCGAGCAATCGTAATCCGCAGGCAAAAGAAATCAAGGTCTGCTCAACATATCTTAAAGAGCAAATTAAAATAATTAAGCCAAGAGTTATTTGTACTTTGGGGAATTTTGCTACCAAGTTTATTTTTGCCAATTGGGGATTGGAAGATAAGATTCAAGGTATTAGTCGTATTCATGGTCAGGTTTCTGATGTTCCGGTTGAACACAAGGAAAAAGGCGCGGACAAAATAATTGCTCTTTATCATCCGGCCGTAGCCACTTATAATGCTAAAATGAAACAAACCTTAAAAAAAGATTTTGAAATATTAAAGAAGTTCAAATAAAAAAAATCGGATTTTAGTTCATAAAAATTCTCACAATGGTGAGATTTTTTTATTTTACTTAATTATAAAATATTTATTTATTAGCTTGTTTTTTTTGGTTGATAAAAAGGTTGATTTTTTATTTGAATAAACAAAATTCCTCACATTTGAAATGAGGAGCTTTGTTTGATTTTGATTCGGGTTTTTTTATTTTGAGTTCTTAGGTGATGATTTTGACTGCAGTGCCATAGGCCAGCATTTCAGAGGCTCCTTTCATTATCATTGAGGTGGAAAAACGAACATTGATTATAGCATCGGCTTCCATATTTATAGCCTCATTGACCATTCTGTTGTAGGCTTCATCTCTGGCATTTTTGGCCATATCTGTGTAAGTTTTTACTTCTCCTCCCACTATACTTTTAAATCCCGCGCCAATATCCCGGCCGATATTTCTTGCTCTTACCGTACTACCCTTAACTACCCCAACTACTTTTTTTATTTGTTTACCGGGTATTTTTTCTCCGGTGGTAACGATTAAGTTTTCCATATTATTATTTATTATTGATATTATTTTTTGGAGATTTTATTTGTTCGATTTTATCTTCTTTTTTATTAAAGAGGATGAAAAACCCTATAATGAAAATAGGTATTCCGTAAATTAATAACATCCAATAGGTTTTTATGAAAGCGCTTACAAGAAAAACAGTCCCAAAAATAATTGCAATGGTTCCTGTTATAGTTCTGCTAAGTGTATTCATAGACTTTTTTTTATTTTTAGATAGCAAATTAACTGTAAACTGTTTTCGTCTTGTTGTCAATTGGAGATTTATTAAAGTAATTAAGAATGGTGAGTGGGGTTATTGAGGATTTGGCGGATTATTATTTTATTATCGGTTTAAACAAAACTTCTCACATTTGAAGTGAGAAGCTTTGTTTGGCTCCGCGAGCCGGACTCGAACCGGCGACCCACTGGTTAACAGCCAGTTGCTCTACCAACTGAGCTATCGCGGAATATTTTTCAATTTATATACTCACATACTATCATGAAAAAATAAAAAAGGCAAGCAGTGGGTTTTATTCTGTTTGTTAATAAGGTATAATAAACTCAGAACATAATTTTGGAATTATGAAAATATATTCGTGGAATGTTAACGGCCTGCGAGCCGCTATGCGTAAGGGCTTTATGCAATGGTTTAGAAGGGCTAGGCCGGATATTGTTTGTTTACAGGAAATAAAAGCTCAGTCTGATACTATCCCCGAGGAAATTAGCCAAATTAAAGATTATCATCTTTACCTTTCTCCGGCCGAAAAAAAAGGTTATGCCGGCACTGCGGCTTTATCAAAAAAACCGGCTATAAGCGTTAAAAAAAAGATTGGCAAGCCAAAATTTGATCAAGAGGGTAGGTTTTTGTTTTTGGAATATGATGATTTTTATTTGTTTAACACTTATTTTCCGCATTCGCGCCGTGATTTGGAACGCTTGGATTTTAAACAAGAATTTAATCAAGCTTATTTGAATTTTGTGAAAAAAAAGAAAAATAAACCCTTGATTTTGACCGGAGATTTTAATGTAGCTCATCAGCCGATAGATTTGGCTCGTCCTCAGCAAAACAAAAAAAACGCCGGTTTTACAGCTGAAGAAAGAGCTTTTGCCGATGAATTAATAAATAAGCATGGTTGGAAAGATACCTTTCGTGAATTGCATCCCAGAAGTGAAAAATATACCTGGTGGTCATATCGTTTTAACGCCAGGGAGCGTAATGTGGGCTGGCGTGTGGATTATTTTTTGGTTAAAGATAAAAAGCTGTTTAAAAAAGTCAAAAAAGCCCAAGTACATGACAAGGTTGAGGGCTCGGATCATTGTCCAATTTCTCTTGAATTAGCCGATTAAGTCCGAACTTTTCAATTTATAAACATTAAAGTTTAATTTTGTAAAATATTATGCTGAAAAAATTAATTATTTTGCCTTTTGATCATCGCAGTTCTTTTTCTCGAGAATTACTCAAACAAAAGGGAAAGCCAAGTCAAAAAGCGGTAAAACAAATTAAATATTTTAAAAATATAATTTTTCAAGCTTTTCTTAAGGTTTATAATAAATCTGAAAACAAAAAAGATTTGGCTATTTTGGTTGATGAGCAATATGGTAGAGAAGTGATTAAAAAAGCGCAAAAACTCGGTATCAAGCTTTGTTTGCCGGTGGAAAAAAGCGGACAAAAAGAATTTAGATTTGAGCATGGTAATTCTTTTGCCCGAAAAATACTAGAGATTGATCCTGATTTTGTCAAGGTTTTAATAAGATATAACCCGCAAAATAAACTTGTTAACAAAAAGCAATTAGAGCGCTTGAAACGATTGAATAAATTTTGTGTTCGAAAAAACTATCCGTTGATTCTGGAGCTTTTAGTACCGGCGACTATGCAGGATTTAAAAACGGCCGGATCAAAAATCGCTTATGATAAGAGAATAAGACCGGGAAAAACCGCATTGGCCATTAAAGAGATAAGAAAAGTCATTAAGGTTGATGTTTGGAAATTGGAAGGCACTACTCAAAAAAATTGGTCAAAAATCATTAAAAAAATTGATGAGAAATCAGGAATTATTGTTTTGGGTAGAGGTGAAGATAAGGAACAGGTTATTAAATGGTTAGGGGCGGCCAAAAGATTTAAAAAAATAATCGGCTTTGCTATTGGCCGGACCATTTTTTTACGGCCTTTGAAAAAAATGTTATCCAAGGAATATAATAAAACTCAAACCATAGAAAAAATTGCCAAAAACTTTGAATTTTTTATTAAATTTTGGTAAATTATTATATATCCGTAAATTAATTAATAACTATTGTATTTATGGGACTTTATTTAACTTATGCCATATTGGCTATTATTGTTGTTATTGTTTTATGGCTAATAGTGGTTTATAACGGATTGGTAAAAATGCGCAATCGGGTGGAAGAAGCTTTTTCCGATATTGATGTTCAACTTAAACGGCGCTATGACCTTATTCCAAACTTAATGGAAACGGTCAAAGGGTACATGGAACATGAAAAAGAAACCTTGCAAAAAGTGACCGAAGCCAGAACAGCAGCCATGTCGGCTCATGACAGTCGGGAGGCGACAGCCAAAGACCAGGCTCAAGCAGAAAATGCTTTAAGCGGAGCCTTAAAAAGTCTGTTTGCTGTGGCTGAAAGTTATCCGGATTTAAAAGCTTCAGAAAATTTTGCCAAATTGCAGGATGAATTAACTGACACTGAAAATAAAATTCAGGCTGCTCGTCGGTTTTACAATGGCAATGTGCGTGATTTTAACACCAAGATTCAAATGTTTCCAACCAATTTGATTGCCGGAGCTTTGAATTTTAAAGAATATGACTTTTTTGAGGCTGATGAACGGGAAAGAGAAAATGTTAAAGTTGAATTTTAGTTTTGCAGTCTTAATTAAAATCCCGGATAATGATTTGTAATTTGTTTTTTGAATAATTCGGACTGGATCTTAGGTTTGATTGGTTATTGTTTATCTCTCCTTTTTGGCGGCAAAAAGGAGCAAAAACCGCCGGGGCTACGGAATGCATGGTTCTATGAAAATTTTGTAGGTAATCCAACGGCAACCTCCGCCCCGGACCCCGTGGCTGGGAATGTTTGTTTCAACAATCACGGATTAAAATTCCAGATAATGATTGGTAATTTATTTTCTGAATAATTTGGACTGGATCTTTACCTTGATTTGTTATTTTTCCCTCTCCTTTTTGGCGACAAAAAGGAGCAAAAACCGCTGGGGCTACAGAATTTCGGAAGACAATTAAATTTTTTTAAAAAGCCCGTTTATGCGGGCTTTTTTATTGCCAATTTTAATGGTTATGATAAGATAAAGCCATGAATTATCAAAGCCAAAAACCATTGGCCGATCGAGTCAGGCCGCATGCCTTGTCTGAATTTTTAGGACAAAAAGAAATAGTCGGGCCAAAGGCCATGCTGAAAAAAGCCATTGAATCTGATAAAGTACCCTCACTGATTTTATGGGGACCGCCGGGAACCGGTAAAACTACATTGGCTCATATTATTGCCAAATCAACCAAGGCGGAATTTATTCAGCTGAGCGCTGTGGCCGCCGGAGTAAAGGAATTGCGTGAAATTGTTGCTCAAGCGGAAAAAATGTTCCGTTTGGGACAAAAAACCATTTTATTTATTGATGAAGTTCATCGTTGGAGCAAATCTCAGCAGGATTATCTTTTGCCGGTGGTGGAAAACGGTGTGATTACTTTAATTGGCGCCACTACGGAAAATCCGGGTTTTGAAATCAGAAGCGCGCTTTTATCGCGTTGTCGGGTTTTTGTTATGGAGAAGTTAAGTGAAAAACAATTGGTTAAAATTTTAAATCAAGCTTTGGTTGATCCGGAAAAAGGCTTGGGTGGGGAAAATGTGAAGATAAAACCCAAAGTGATTGAAAAAATCGCCGCCATGAGTCATGGCGATGCTCGTCGGGCGCTTAACGCTTTGGAGTATGCCGTTTCTTTGAACAAAGACATAGATTCCAAAATCGTTGATCAAGCTTTTCAAAAAGCACCTTTAAACTATGATAAAAACGGAGACGAACATTATAATATTATTTCCGCTTTGCATAAATCAATGCGCGGTTCTGATTCTGAGGCCGCGCTTTATTGGCTGGTTAGGATGTTGGAGGCCGGGGAGGAACCGCTTTATATTGCCAGAAGAATTGTTAGATTTGCTTCCGAAGATATTGGCTTGCAAAATTCCCGAGCTTTGGAGCAGGCGGTGGCCGCTTATCAGGCTTGTCATTTTTTGGGAATGCCGGAATGTAATCTGGCCTTGGCTCAAGCCGTGGTTTATATGGCCAAGTGTGATAAATCAAACAAACTTTATTCAGCCTATAGAAAAGCGCAAAAAGATATAAAAAGATATGGAGATCTGCCTGTGCCCGAACATTTGCGCAATGCGTCCAATGATTTGATGAGGGATTTAAATTACGGACAAGATTATAAGTACAGTCCGGATTTTGATTATAAAGAAAAACAGAATTATCTGCCCGAGAAATTAAAAAATCGGAAATATTTGAGTTGATGGAAGTTGTTGGTGTTTTTTGTTATAATTAGAGTGGTTCGTTTTTTTAAGTCTTAATTAAAAACTTGGATAGTGATTTGTAGTTTATCCCCGATAAAAAGGAGGATTTGATTTTTTCAGAGTTTAAATAATTTTTCTTTTTTATTAAATTATGTACAAACAAATAGATTCCAACAAACGCAATTCCTTGATTTTAGTGGTAGTTTTCTTTGCCGTATTGCTCGGCGTGGGTTTTGTTTTTGATTATTTTTACGGCAGTGACCATGTCCCTTACATCGGTTTAATTATTGCTTTGGGCTTTTCCGTTGTTATGACTTTAGTTTCTTTTTTTAAGGGAGATAAAATCGCTTTGGCTTCGTCCGGCGCCAAACCGATAAAAAAGCAAGACAACTCTTATTTTTACAATATGGTGGAAAATCTTTGCATTACCGCCGGTTTGCCCATGCCCAAACTTTATATAATGGAAGAATCTTCAATTAATGCTTTTGCCACGGGACGAAAACCGGAGTTGGCTTCAATCGCGGTGACGCGCGGAGCCATTGAAAAATTGGAAAATGAAGAACTGGAAGGTGTCTTGGCACATGAGCTGTCGCATATTGGCAATTATGATATTCGTTTTATGACTTTGGTGGCGGTTTTGGTTGGTTCAATCGCTATTTTGGCTGATCTGTTTTTTCGTATCAGTCTTTTCGGCGGTCGTTCGCGCGATAACAAATCCGGTCATCCGATTGTTATGATTGTGGGAGTGATTTTTATAATTTTATCACCGATTGTGGCTCAGCTTATAAAATTGGCCATTTCCAGAAGGCGAGAATATTTGGCTGATGCTTCGGGCGCGCTTTTAACCAGATATCCCGACGGATTGGCCGGAGCTTTGGAAAAAATTTCTCAAGATTCTTCTCGTATGAAAAGAGCCTCCAAGGCTACGGCTCATCTTTTTATTGCCAGTCCTTTTAGTAAAAAAAAGATAAAATCCGCTTTTTCCACTCATCCGCCGATAGAGGAGAGGATAAAAAAACTGAGAAATATGGCTTGATTTGGCCATGAAATAAAACTTATATAGATTGGGAAAAGGTTTTCGTGATGTTCAAAAAGCTGGAATAATGGGAGGATAATTCCGGCAAAAAAAAGCGATCACAGCTTATAAGCTATGGTTGTTTTGTTTTTAAAGTTTTTTTATGTTTACTTTTTGTCACCAAAAAGTAGTAACCCGCCCGCCGTACTGAGTGCTTCAGCGTTTTGACAGGCGGGAAACCGCTGAGCTTCGTTTTTCGGTAAGTTCTTATCTGCAGGCAGGATGACAGACAGAGCTCTCCTTGAGCGTAGCCGAAAGGCTCCGGATCTCCTGATATATAATGTTTATTTCATCAAATACGGTTTAATATTCTATAAGATGATTAGTAATTTGTTCTTCGAATAATTCGGATTGAATCCTTACACGGAGTTTCGAATAAAACAATGTTTTGTCCCTAGATTATTTTTTGATGTATTGTTGTTTTGAAATATTGATACTTTGTTTTTTTCTTTATTTTAGAATTAATCTTTGTTATAATTGGCATGTAATAAATAATTTTTGTTTATGGACATCAGACGAAAGCTTTTTAAAAATTTTTTTATTGCCAAAAAAAGGCAGCAAAAGGTTTATGGTGAAATACAAGAAAGCGCTCAACCGGATTTTGATTTTTATGTGATGAGTGTTTTGGCCGGCATTATCGTTATTTTGGGAATTATCATTGATTCTCCGGCCGTGGTCATCGGTGGTATGCTTTTGGCTCCTTTGGTTTGGCCTATTTTGGCGGCGGCTATCGGCATTGCCATGGGTAGATCCAGAATGCTTAGAAAAGCGCTATTTACCATAATGAAAAGCACATTGTTGATTATGCTGGCCGCTATTTTGATTGGCTTAATTATTCCGGATCTTTTGATTGAAAGCAATGAATTTTTATCCAGAACTTCTCCAACTCTTTTTGAGCTGTTAATTGGTTTAGCCGCCGGTTTTGTTGGCGCTTTTATAATCGCTTATCCCAAAATGGGCGAGGCTATTGCCGGAGTGGTTATTGCCGCGGCCATTGTGCCTCCGATTGCTACTACCGGGTTGTCTTTGGCCAGAGGTGATTTTGATTTGGCGGCCGGAGCTTTTTTGCTTTATTTGTCCAATCTGATCGCCATTACATTTGCGGCCACTATCTTATTTTTAATTTCCAATTTTAATCCCAGTTCGGAAACGGGAGAGGAACAAAGAAAATCAGGTTTTGCTTGGACAACTTTGTTTTTGATTGTTATTATTATCCCGTTACTTTTGATTACTCGGCAAACTGCTCAGGAGCTTGAGCAAACCAGGATTATAAAAAATACCGTGACCAGCAGTTTGGAAAATGTGGCCATATCCGAAGTTAAATTGGATGATCAACAAGATATTTTGGTTATAAGTTTGACCATACGCTCCAAAAAAAATATTACTGAAGATCAAACTGCGGCTATGGAAAATGTTTTGGTGAAAAGATTGGAAAAACCGATAATTCTAAAAATAAAATTGGTTCCGGTGGTGGAAGCGGGCAGTGATCTTTTGGAAAAATGGCAAACCGTTAAATCGGTGCAAGAGCAGGAGGGAAGTGCTTCAAAATCTCAAGAGGAGGACCGGCCGGATATGGTTCATTGTCCGGTGGAAATTAACGGTCAAAAAACAACCCGACTTTACCCGGCCTCTATTGGTTGTCCTATTTGTCCGAAGATAATTTCTTGCGGGGATGGTCGTGAATTTCCAGCCCAGCGTTATGATCAAAAAACCAAAGAATGTGAAGATATTATGATGGAAGGTGCTTCTCCTTGTTTCACAGACTATGATCAAATTTCAAGTGATACAGAGGAACAAACAAAAGAAAAAGTTGACGAAACGGAAACCCCTGAAGAAGATCAAACGATTACGGATGAAGTTAATAATCAATAAAATTTCAATTTAAACTATGACTAACATTACTTTGCCGTTGGTTATCGGTTCGGCGGTTATAGATTCTATAAATCCCTGCGCTTTTGCGGTTTTGATATTTCTTATTGTTTATCTTTTGGCACTCAAAGATAAGCAAAAGATGTTACAGATAGGTTTGATTTATATTTTTATGGTTTTTGCTGTTTATTTTGCCGCCGGTTTGGGATTGCTCAGCTTTGTGCAGAGCGTTCAAATAACACATTATTTATATTATTTTGCTTCAGTTTTGGCCGTAGTTTTGGGCTTGATAAACATTGTTGACGCAATATGGATAAAATCAGATAAACCGTTTTTAGCCATTCCCGAGTCCAAAAAACCCTTGATTGAAAAATATATAAAAAAGGCCAGTCTGCCTTCCGCCGTGATTTTGGGGATATTGGTGGCCGCTTTTGAATTACCTTGTACGGGCGGGGTTTACTTGGCTATTCTTTCTCTTTTGGCGGATAAGCATAATTTAGCGGTCGGAGTTTTTTATCTTTTTATTTACAATTTAATTTTTATCTTACCTCTTTTACTTATTTTATTGGCCGCTCGAGCCGGTTTGGACCCCCGGAAAATGGAGAATTTGCGTAAAGAAAGAAAAGCTCTTATGCGAGCGTTTATCGGTTTCCTTTTGCTAGCTTTGGGTGTTGGGATGTTTTTTCTCTAAAATTAGATTATATTCTTGAATAAAAAGTGGAAGTTTGTTATAGTCTTTATGTTTATACTTAACTTAATATATGTCTAAAATTACAAATCGCTTGATAGATAATTTATTGCAAGGGAAAACCGAACAAAGTAGCGGTGATAAACTGAAAATAAATAATGTTATCGGCGCGGCGGCGATTGTTTATGAAAAAGTTAGAAATGCTGTTGATTATCAAGAAGAACATTTGATTAGGAAAAACGCCATTTATCGTATTTTAAGGCGAAAATTGCTATACGAAAAAGTCGTTTTTGAAAATTATTTATTGGATAAGTATCATTCCGACAATATGAGTAAGCAACTGATATTGGAATTGGTCAGGGGAGGCTATATACCAAAGACAGTGCCGGAAAAAATGGTTGACGTAGTGGATGAAATCGTGCAAAAATACGAAAAACTTTTTTCCAATATCAAGGAAACCAAGGGAAAAGTGGATAAAAAAACTTATCGTTATTTTTTGGAATTAGCGGCTGTGGAACTTGAATCAGCGTTGATACCTCCGAAAAAAGAAAAAGCCATGGCCAATGCCATGTTTTCGGTTTATAATCCTCGTTTGGAATTTGCGGCCGAAGATATAAATAAAAAACAAAAAGAATTACAGGTTTATATTGCCTGCTATCGTGCTCTTTGGAAATATGATGAATCAATGCTCAGATTTTTATTATTGAGTTTGTATTATCCGGAATGGAAAGAAAATGATCAGGAGCTCATAATAAAGTTGTCCAATAATGTTGATAAGCTGATCAGAGAGTTTGATAAGCAAATAAATCATCCCTGGCAAAAACTATTGCAGAAAATATTAAAGAAAAGAGCCATTGTTTTTTGGATAATTCAAGACATTGTGGAAGCCAATCCTGACCAAGCCGAAGAAATATTTTCAGACAAGGAAAGATTGGAGAATGAAATTAAAAAGGCTCTAACCAAAAGATATAAAAATGTTCGTGTAAAGTTGCGTCGCGGAGTAGTGCGCAGTATTATTTATGTGTTTTTTACCAAAATGATTTTAGCATTGGCCGTGGAAGTTCCGCTGGATATTTATTTGGCCGGGTATATTAACAAGGTTTCAATGGCTATAAACATTCTTTTTCCCCCTTTGCTTATGTTTTTGGTGGCTATAATGATTCGCATGCCCAAGAAAGAAAATGCCGCCAAAATCACTCAAGAGATTATGGATATCAGCTTTAAATCCAATGTTGGTAAAAAGTATATTTTAAAAGATACCAGAAAAAGAGGCAAGATTGTGAAGGGAATATTTAACTTGGTTTATGCGGCCAGTTTTATTTTTTCTTTAATGGTTATATTTTGGGGATTAAATAAGTTGGATTTTAATGTGGGCAGTAGTTTTATTTTTGTTTTGTTCTTAACTTTGGTTAGTTTTTTCGGTATCAGAATTCGTCGTCCGGTCAAAGAATTGATGATGGTGGAAAGACGGCAAAGCCTTTTAAGCGCTCTGGTGGATTTTTTTGCTCTTCCTTTTGTCAGTATGGGGCGATGGATGTCGGTTAAATTTTCCAAAATGAATTTTATAGCTTACTTCTTGGATATTATCATTGAAGCGCCATTTAAACTTTTAATAGAAGTCTTTGAGGATTTGTTCGGTTTTATCCGAGAAAAAAAAGAAGAAGTAATGGAGGATTAATTTTATGATTTTAATTTTATTGGAGGGAATGGCTCTGAAAATCATTGCCAGCTTTGATGATGTGATTTCCAGAATTCCTTTGATCGCCACAGTCACCAAAAGAAAAAAAGGAGCGATCGCTTTTTCAATCGGTAATATTTTGGCCATTAGCTTGGCCATGGTTTTGGCTTATGTTTTTGGCTCTTTTTTGCAAGAGTTGCCATATACAAAATACATTACTTCCGGTTTGATCGTTTTATTGGCTCTCAGCGTTCAATTTGACGCTTTGGTTATTTCTTCCAGAAAAAAGGTTGATAAAAAGATCAAAAAAATAAAAAAATTATCATGGGAGCGTTTGGGTCAGTTAACTGTGATCGGTTTTGTGGTGTCTTTTGTTACTATTTTGGATGACATCATTGTTTTGATCCCTTTGTTTTTAAGAGACGGTAATAGAATTATATTTTCCGTTTTGGGCATTTATTTGGCTACCATTATACAGATTTTGGCGGTTATTTACTTTGGTCAAAAGCTTTACGCTTTTAAGTACAAAAAACAAGTAGCTGTGTTCAGTCTGCTGATTTTGGCGATTTTAATTGTCTTTAATATTTTATAACTAAAATACTTTTATGAAAAAGCAAGTAATTCTGATTAGAGGAGGCGAAGTGTTTGAAAAAAAATCCGACTTTATTAAATATTTAAAAAATTTGGATATTGATCTTGATCGTTTCCGCAAGATTAGATGGAGCGACAGCTTAAAAAGCGATTTGGGAGCTGATTTTGATACTTTGGTTATAAAAATGCCCAACGCTCAAAATGCCAAGTACGGAGAATGGAGAATCTTTTTTCAAAAAATTCTGGAAAAAGCCGATGATAATTTAATTTTGATTGGACATTCGCTCGGTGGATCTTTTTTGGTTAAATATTTGGCCGAAAATAATTTTCCAAAATCAATCAAGGCCTTGTTTTTGTTGTCCGCTCCGTATGAGCAGTCTGGCTTAAACGAATCTTTAAAAGATTTTAAACCGCCGAAAAATTTGGATAAGTTAAAATCACAAGTTGGTCAAATATATCTTTATCACAGTTTGGATGATCCGATTGTGCCATTTTCTCATTTGCAAAAATATCAAAGAGCTCTGCCCGGTGCCATTGTCAGGCAATATAAAAGCAAAGGACATTTTTTGCAGAAAAAATTTTCCGGTTTGCTTAAAGATATAAGGAATTTATAATCTATGACTTAAAGTAAAAAAAAGATATGGGTTTTATGTATTTTTGTCTTGACAAATATTTAGATCTGTGTTAATAAGATTATACTGAAATCCAATAGCTGATATTAACTGTAAAAGGAGAAAAAAATGAGCAAAGAGTTTTTTGTGGAAGCCGGTGATAGCTTTACCAATCAAGTTATTGTGGATGCTCAGTTAAAACTCAACAAACCTGATGAGCCGGAGCCGATTGAAGTGACCGGTGGAGACAGAAGATTGCTTTTTTCCGCTGATTTTAATTTGATCGCTCGTTTGCATAAAAGTCGAGATAATATACCTGTAAAATTCCGCGTTTGGGCCAGAAAGGGGCAAAATCAAAGGGCTCATCGCTGGGATTTGTACAAACGCAGAAAAAAAACCGTTAAGCAGGTTATTGCGGAAATGAAGAAAAAGGGGCATTGAGCCATAGTCAAAGCGTTTTGAAACATTCTCAAGGCGCTTTTTTAATCTTGAAAAAAATTTAAAACCTGTTAAGCTAAAAAGGCGCATTGAAAAATCAATCTTAGAATCGGGGATTTAATCATTAGCGGAGGAACAATGAAAGCGGAAAAAATCTATGTTGTTGACACCAATGTGTTTGTGCACAATCCAAAGGTAATTGATGATTTGGAGGATAATACTATTGTAGTGCCTTTTTGGGTTTTGGAGGAACTTGATAAGCTGAAAAATCGAGACAACTATATTTCGTCCGCAGTGCGGGCCGCAGTCAGAGAAATAGAAAAATATCGTGCTCAAGCAGTTGATCAGGGACAAAATTTATATGATGGAGTCTCTACTCAAGCCAACGGCACTTTGATTGTTGATCACAATGCCGTGGATATGAAAGAACTGGGAATTCCGGACATACACGACAAAGTGGATAACCGAATCTTGCTGGTGACCAAGAACTGGGAAAAGAGACTAAAGCGTGATTCCGGCAAAAAAGTGATACTTCTGTCCCAAGACTTGCTTTTGCGCATCAAGGCAGACGCTCTTGAATTGCGAGCCGAGGCCTGGGAAAAAGACAGAGTCAAGCCGGAAAGCGTCAAAAGCCGATTGTCGGGTAATATGGTCATTGAAGTTGATTTTTTGATCGCCGACAATCAAGATCCTTTGACCAAGCTGTATCAAGAAGGCTTTTTACTCATAGAGGAAGTATCTACACATGTTGATGATTTTTCGTTGGAGGAAAATCAAACCTGTTTGCTCCGAGTCAAAACCGATCAGGGATACAAATCCGCTTTGTGCGTTTATCGTCAAGGTCGGCTGATTCTGGTCAAAAGGCCGAATCCTCAAGAAAGAAATCCGGAATATTGGCGTCATAAAAAGCAGATCAGACCGGTGAATGACGAGCAGGCCTTGGCTGATTTTCTTTTGCGAGAAAGTCAGGTTGAAGTGGTTATTTTGATCGGTCCGGCCGGTACCGGTAAAACTCTTTTAAGTCTCAAGGCCGCTTATGATCAATGCGTATCCGGGGTTTACAAAAAGGTTAAATGCTGGAGAATTAACGAACCGTTGGGACGCGATCTTGGTTTTTTACCCGGTAGTGTGGAAGAAAAGTTTGGTCCTTGGGCAATTCCTGTTTGGAGTGCTTTGGAAAAAGCGGTGGATGATGACCTCCTTCATCAGATTAGTGGCAAGGTAGAGGTAGAAGATGTGGAAAAGCTCAAAGATTATGGGCTTTCTCCCGGTTGGTTTAGCGTTGAACCGATTACCTTTGCTCGCGGTTCCACTGAAGATGATACTTTTCTGATCATTGATGAAGTGCAGAACATGACACCCAAGCAGGTCAAAACCTTGATTACCAGAGCCGGCTATGGTTCCAAGATCGTTTTGACCGGCGATGTACAACAAATTGACACCATTTATCTTGACGAACTTTCCAATGGTTTAAGCTTTGCCGCTGATCGTTGGTACGGTTCTGAAAGAGCCGGCATTGTTCGTTTGCTCAAATCGGAAAGATCAGACTTGGTCAAAGAGGCCATTGAGCGGATGAAGTGAAAAAATCAATTCAGCGCTCCGGAACATTTTCGGGGCGCTTTTTGCTTTTAAAGTTTTTTAAAAAATGTTATAATAAATTTGTTATAAAAAAAATAATAATAGTTTTATGAATTTTTTATCGTCTTATTTTAATATTGAAATTTTGAAACAAACTTCTTTTTGGGGGAATACTGTTTATGATTATTTTTTGGCCTTGGTTATTTTTGTTGGAGTGATTTTAGCCTTGAAAATTTTCAAGAGTTTTATTTTGATTCGTTTAAAAAAATTAAGTAAAAAGACCAAAACCGACTTTGATGACATTTTAGTTACTTCTTTGCAAAAGGTGAAATCTTGGTTTTATATTTTTGTGGCCTTATTTTTTGCCGTTAAGGTTTTGGTTTTGTCGGAGCTGGTTGCCACTGTTTTGAATATTTTAATTCTAGTGGCCGTTGTTTACGAAGTTGTTAAAACCGCTTCAAGGTTTGTGGATTATCTTGTAAATAAGGTTTTGAAAAGTAAACAAACTGCGACCAAAGACAAGAAGTACTCTCGTTCAATGCTACAAGCCATAAGTATTATTTTAAAGGCTGTTTTATGGATTGTGGCCATAATCCTAATCTTGTCCAATTTGGGTATTAATGTTACTTCTTTAATCGCCAGTTTGGGTATCGGAGGTATTGCCATTGCCTTGGCTTTACAGAATATTTTAACCGACATTTTCAGCTCATTTTCCTTATATGTGGATAAACCTTTTGAAATTGGAGATTTTATTGCTGTTGGCGGTGATTCCGGCACAGTGGAAAGGATTGGCTTGAAAACTACCAGAATAAGGACTTTGCAAGGTGAGGAGCTGGTTATTTCCAACAAAGAATTAACTACGGCGCGAGTCCAAAACTTCAAACGGTTGGAACAGCGGCGTGTGGTAGTTAATTTGGGCGTTATTTATGAAACAAGCCAGACCAAATTAAAGGCCATACCGAGCATAACCAAAAGAATTATAAAAGATATTAAGGGCGTGGATTTTGATCGTTGTCATTTTGAATCTTTTGGTGACTTTAGTTTAAATTTTGAGCTGGTTTACCTGGTTAATTCGGATGATTATGCTGATTATATGGAGAAAAAACAAGAAATCAATTTAGCTATATTTAAAGAATTTGAAAAAGAAAAAATTGAATTTGCTTATCCGACCCAGGTAATTGTCTTGAACAAAAGTGAATAAAATCATAATTGTTTAAAGATAATGATTTAATTAATGTGGATTAGGAATGAATGGTATGTTAGAGTGCTTTTTGGACAAGATAACAAAAAGTAGAAAACAAAAATAAAATCAAAATAAATGACAGATGTCTTTATACAACTGGGAGCTACTTTGGGAATAGCTTTGATTATTTCGGTGATCATGAAGTTGCTCAGGCAACCTTTGGTTATTGGCTATATCATTACCGGAATAATTGTCGGACCGTCGGTTACCGGCATTATTCCTCATGAAGGCTTGCTGGAGTCGTTTTCTCATATTGGGATTGCTTTGCTTTTGTTTATAGTCGGTCTTGGATTGCGTCCCAGTGTGATTAAGGATGTGGGAAAAGTGGCGACCATAACCGGTTTGGCTCAAATAATTTTTACCACTATCGGCGGATATGCCATTTCCAGAATTATGGGCTTTGCACCGCTTGTTTCTTTTTATGTTTCCTTGGCTTTTGCCTTAAGTAGCACGATTATAATTTTGCGTATATTGTATGATAAAAAAGAGCAAGACACCTTGTACGGCAAAATAACCATTGGGTTTTTATTGGTGCAGGATGTGGTGGCGATGCTTTTTTTGATAGGATTGTCGGCTTTTTCCAATGTTAGTGAAGGACAAGTAGCTTCTTCTTTGTTCATACTTACCGGGAAAATGGCCTTAACTGTTTTGGGAATCTATTTATTATTGAAATTTGTGGTTCCTCATGTTGATCGTATTTTTGCCGATAATAAAGAAATGTTGTTCATTTTCGGTCTGGGCGTTTGTTTTGTTATGGCTTCGGTTTTTTACAAGCTTGATTTTTCCATGGAATTGGGCGCTCTGGTGGCCGGAATTATTCTTTCGGTTTCTCCCTATCAAAGAGAAATTGCTTCCAGGATTCAGTCTCTCAGGGATTTCTTTTTGATAATTTTTTTCGTTGTTTTGGGAGCCAATGTGCATTTATCTCAAGTTCAGGATTCCCTTGGGTTTATTATTGCTTTTTCTTTGTTTATCTTGATAGGAAATCCGATAATAATGATTTTGGTAATGCGTTGGTTGCGATATACTCTTAGAACCAGTTTTTTCGCCGGATTAACCGTCTCCCAGATTAGTGAGTTTTCCCTTATTGTGATGGGAATAGGAATTGGCTTTGGTCATTTGCCGGAATATATTTTAGGACCGGCGACCATTGTCAGTATCATTACCATCGGGGTTTCAACTTACTATATAACTTACAATCACCAGCTTTTAAAAAAGTTTAAAAAGCCTTTGTCCAAAATTTTTCCCGATCGCCATAGACGCAGAGAAAAAAAGCTTTCTAAGAAAAGATTTGAAGTTATTTTATTCGGAGCTCATCGTTTAGGGGGCGGTTTAATTTCACAATTCAAAAAAATGAAAGTGGATTTCTTGATTGTGGATCATGATCCCAGAGTTATTGAGTCATTGATTAATCGGGGAGTTGATTGTGTTTACGGTTCGGCCGATGATCCTGAACTCATTGAAGATTTGCCAATGGTTGGGACAAAATTGATTATTTCTACGGTTCCGGATGCTGATGTTAATGTTGATTTGTTAAAAAAAGTTAAAAAACGTAATAGTCGCATTAAATTTTTATGCGTGGCTAATCAAACGGGTGAGGCCGATAAAATGTATAAGGCCGGAGCCACATATGTGATTATGCCTCCGTATCTGGGTAGGAGATTTATGGTTGATTTAATAAAGAAAAACAAGTTAAATATGGATAAATATAAACATGAAAGAGAGAAACATATTTTTGATTTGGAGTATTTGAAAAAGCAAAAGCTTATTTGACAATTACAAAAAAATTTGCTAATATATGATACATGAAAAGAATAATGAACAAGGGTCATCATAGATTGAGTCAGTAGTCGCTGGTCTGTAATTTGAATATACTAAAATGACCGGCAAAAGCCGGTGTTTTTTATAAAAATATGGTGGACGTAGCTCAGTTGGTAGAGCTCTAGTTTGTGGTACTAGAGGCCGCGGGTTCAAGTCCCGTCGTCCACCCCATTTGGTTATAAAAAAAATATATGAAATCGGAAATATTAAAAAGGGCCAAAGGAGTCAGAGATTTTGCTCCGAAAGAAAAAAAAGCCAGAGATAAAATAGTAAAAACTTTGCGCCAAGTTTTTGAGTCTTTTGGTTACAACCCGATTGAAACCCCGATCATTGAGAGATATGATCTTTTTGCTTCAAAATTTGGTCCGGGACAGGAATCCGATGCCATGAAAGAATCTTTCAAGCTTCAAGACCAAGGTGGCAGAGACTTGGTTTTACGAACTGAATTTACCGTACCTTTTGCCCGATATGTTGGAATGAACCCCAATATGAAAATGCCGTTCAAACGTTATCAAATCGGGCAGGTTTTTCGCGATGGACCGGTAAAGCTGGGTCGTTACAGGGAGTTTTGGCAGGCTGATATTGATATGGTGGGAGTAAAAAGCACAAACGCCGACGCTGAAATTTTACAGCTTATTTACGAAGTTTTTGAAAAATTGGATTTGGAAATTACAATCAGCTTAAACAACCGGAAAGTTATAAACTCCATATTAAAATATGCAGGTTTAACTGAGGATTTGTTTGCCACAACTATAATAACTTTGGATAAATTGGAAAAAATGGGACAAAGCAAAGTGATTGAAGAATTAAAAGCTAAGGGACTAAAGGAAGATCAAGTGGAAACGATTATTAAAACAATAAACATTCAAGGTTCCAATAGGGAAAAAATTAGTAATTTGCGTGAGATATTGGGAGATGATTCCGGCTTGGACGAATTGGAGCGAACCATCAAGGGAGTTTTAAATAATGAATCAATAGAATTTATTCCATCATTGGCCAGAGGCTTGGACTATTACACAGGAAATATTTTTGAAGTCTTTTTAAAGGATCAGTCTGAGTTGGATTCTTCTCTGGCCGGAGGCGGTCGCTATGACAAAATGATTTCCGGATTTCTTAATTCCAAGAAAGAGTATCCTGCGATTGGAGTGGGGTTTGGTTTGGAAACTGTTTTTGAGGCTATGAAATTGAACAAAAGGATTGTTCAAGATGAAAAAGCTGTGGCTCAAGTTTATTTTGTGCCTTTTGAAAAAAAGTATTATTTTAGAGCTTTGGAAGCTGCCTCGGAGTTGAGAAAGGCCGGTCTAAACACTGATATTAACTTATCCGAAAAAAAGATAAAACAAGCCTTGGATTTTGCCAATGCTTACAACATCCCCTATGTTGTTCTGATCGGAGAGGATGAGGATAAGCAAAAAAAGTACAGTTTGAAAAATATGAAAACAGGAGAGCAGGATTTGCTAACTTTAAACCAAATATTGGAAAAAATAAACAAGTAAAACAAGCTAAAAAAAAACAGACATGAGAAGTGTCTGCTTTTTTTGAAAAACGGCAGGTATTTGACAAACCCGAATCTTTTTTTTAATATATAATGAAAAATAATTTTTATGAAAAATAAATATTTAATTACCTTGGATGTGGACGGCACTTTGTTGGATACTGATTATCGTTCCAATTCTCCGACAATTAATTCTGTAATAAAGCAACTTTCAGAAGAAGGCGAGATATTTATTATTAACTCCAACAGATCTTTGGAGGATTTGTTTGAAGTGGTTCAAATGTTTGACATACATGGGCCTTTAATCGGCGAAAACGGTAGTTTTATTTATGATCAGGAAAATGAAACCGAGCAAATATTGGTCAGTGATAAAACGGTTGAAAGCTTAAAAGAGTTAAAGCGGGATATTGATTTCTTGGTAAAAAAAGAGTTTAAAGATTCCAGGATCTTTAATTGTGACACCACGGACATTAACAAGCATTTGGATGTTCAAGAAATACCTGGTGAGGATACTGTGATTTTTTTCGTTAATCAATATAGAAAATACAGTTTGAGTATTCATGTCAAAAAAGTTGAAAACGGTCAATTAGCAAAACATCTTCCGGCGGTCAAGGAATTTTATCAAAAAGTGAAAGAATTGGTTGAAAAAAAGAACTATCCTTTTGATTTGGAATATACAACTTCATTTGCCAATTTATTGGCTTATCCCAAGGAAACCAGCAAGGCAAAAGCTTTTCAGGTTCTAAAGGAAAAGTATCCGAATTATAAAAATATTGTAATTGGTGATGACATTTTGGATAAACCGTTGAAAAGTAAAATGAATTACTTTTTTGTTGTCGGCAATGCCGGTGAAGATGCTAAGAAAAACGCTGATTATGTAGCCAAGGAGCCGATTGCCAAGGGAGTTGAAGAAATATTGTTAAAAATTGACGATTTAGCAAGATAGAGATAAGATATATTTAAGGAATTTTTAATATTTGTTCATTTAATTCTTTTTGACCCGGAGGGAGGTTTGATGCCGAGGAGTGATCATTTGTTATATTCTGAACCTTTGGTTAAGGATTATATTTTAACGGGGGATTTGCGTGTTTTAGTCAGCAGGACTATTAATAACGGCAAGGGTTTTTTTTACTTACCGGACAAAAAGATTTTTGATCGTTTAACCGGAAAGTTGCGAAAAAAATTGGAAAGGATTTTGTCTCCGCATGGAATTGCTCTTAGTTACTTTCCTTGGGAATATGTTAAAACGGGAATTTTGCGACATCTGAGCAAGGCGTCCCAAGATGTACCGGTAATTTCCTTGGACAAGGTCTATGTGGAGCAAGGTACGGCTGATATCTTTTTTGACACGGGGCGCATAGTGCATTTCTCCGAGATTATGGAACAGAATAATCCTTTTTTTGCTTGGTCTGAGATAGGTCGCGGTCCCAGGGAAACCGAGCTTAGTATCAAAAGACAGTTGGACAGGATTGTTAATCAGGGGCGGATCAAGGCTATGCGCAAAAAACGTGTGATTGTGGTTGATGATGGGACTTGGACCAGAAAGTCTTTACTGGCCGTGAAGAGTTTGCTGGGTAGTGCCGGGATTGAAGTGGAAAAGTTTATTATTGGTATTGAGATAAGGGATGAGACAAAGGATTGTCAAACCTTGGATGTGCCCTTTGAATGGGTTGAAAGATTTTCCCGACAAAGAGTGCACGATTGGGTGGCCGAGCGAGATTTTTTTGTGGGAGTTGATTATTCCGGACGAATTGTGGGGGAGCAATTGTTTGACCATTCCCACGAAGAAATCGGTAAGTGGTATTTCGGCGTACCCATGGAGGGGAATTATTGTGCGCCTTATATCATGCCATTGGGAAATCCGGTGGCTTGGGCCGGAATTCCCATTTCCAAGGTTAAAGAATTTTCGGTTTTTTGTCTGAATCTCAGCATTGAATTGTGTTTGGCTATTGAAAAAGAGACCAAAGCCATCACCTGTGAGAAGCGAATTTTGAAGGTGGGGCATTTGCCCAGAATTCCTTTTCATTACCGCAAAAAACGGGATTGGTCGGTGGTCAAAGCAATTGAAGAAAGTATTAACCGTCTGGAAAAAGGAGGATCCGGCCGGTAGGAGGGACAAAAAGTAATAAAATGAGACAAAGCAACGGCTTTGTCTTTTTTTTATTCAAACTCTTGCATTATTTACTGATTATGCTATAATGCCAACACCTTTTTGCCAACGTAGCTCAGTTGGTAGAGCAGTGGTTTTGTAAACCATCGGTCGTGGGTTCGAATCCCTCCGTTGGCTCCATTCTCAGCTGTGTTTTTCTGAAAATTCGGCTGAGATTGATTTTAAACAATAAATTTTATTATATGTCACAAACACATTTAATTAAGTTGCAATGCAAAGAATGCGGAAATATAAACTATTTTTCTCGCAGAAACAAAAAATCCATTAAAGAAAAGCTAGAGTTGAAAAAGTACTGTAAAAAATGTAAAAAGCATACTCCGCATAAAGAAACAAAATAAAGTTATTGCAAAAAAATCGGCCATTAGCCGATTTTTTGATATTGACAATATTTTCTTAATCTGCTATAATTCAAGGTCAATTTGTTCATTGCTAAAAGGAGGTCAATATGAAAGATTTGGACGGAAACAAACAAGGGCGAAATACGAGTAAAGCCGTTCATAACGGACTCGTACTGGCGACTATTAGCGGGTTTGGAATTGCTTTGTTTTCTTTTTGGCCTTTTGCCGTAGCTTTTGTGATTATCGGCTGTTTGGTCGCGATAGGGCTTAGCCTTTTTTTGGGTTTTGTGTTGACGGCTAAGCATCTGTTGGCAGTCTATTTGGTGATGTTTGTGTTTTTGTTGCTGGGCATTGCCTTGTTCCTGAAATGGGGGAATAGAAAGAATGACCGGCGGCAAGGGTAAGAAGAAATAAAAAAATTAAAAGCGTTTGCTTCATTGCTAACGCTTTTTTTAGTCTTGAACAAATTTAGTGTTCTTGTTTTGGAGCGTTGGTGAATAGCACATAAATGAGGCGATAGAGGTCAAAATAACAAAAAACAGGTAAAGGTAATTAGGGCTAAGTATAGATTTGTCAGTTGATTTATGTTGAATTAATCTGTTTAATAAAAATAAGGAGTCTTTTGTTCTTGCTTGACTGAAATTGGCTAATTCGCTATAATAATTATACTTTTTAACTAAAACCAAGGAGGACAAATGAAAGGTATGGAGACAACTCCTGTTCTTGCCGTGGCTCGTCGCCAGGATCCGGCCGTAGTGGTGGAATCAAAATCCGGTAGCCGAGTAGAGCCGAGTGAAATTTCGGAGCAAGAAGAATTGATTCTTTTTTTGGGGAGAACCCGGCGCGTGGGCACTTACACCACTCCAAGGGGGCAAAGAGCGGTTCCGTCCAAGCGTATGCGACAGTTGGGGTTTCGCTTTAAAAATGGTCGTTGGAGTAACGGAAATGATGAGCCGGGCAGGATTCTGATTAAGCTTTGATCAACAAGGAATTCAAAACATACATTCGGTCGCCGAGCGGCCGAATTTTTTTGTAAAAACAGGCAAATAGTGTATAATAATTAGGCTATGAGTAAAAATCTGAAAAAATATTTCCCTGTTTTGGCGGGCGCTTTTTTGGTGCTTTGCTTTGTTTTATATGGTTTCTTAGCTTTAACCGGTGACCAGATTTATAATTCTCCGGATGAAACAGCTAATTATATTTTTATTAAAAATTATTTACAAACCGGACAAATCGCCATTGACGAACCTTTGAATTTGGAGTTGGAAAAGCAGATTCAGGGCCGCAGTTTTAATGTTAATTCTCATGGGCGGTTGGTACCTCAGGGCTTTGTCGGAATGATCATGGTCTACGGTTTAATCGGAAAAATTATCGGCTTGAGTTTAATTGAATATCTTACTCCGCTTTTGGCAGTTTTGGCCGTGATGGCGTTTTACGGATTGATTAAAAGATTTTTCAGCCCAAAAATCGCCTTGTTTTCCGGGTTTTTAATGGCTTTGCATCCGGTCTTTCTTTATTATTCCAACAGGGGAATGATGAATAATATCCCGGTTTTGAGTTTGGTGATTTTGGCTGTATATTTTTGGGTGAAAATTTTTGAAAATGAAAAAAGCAAACTGTTATTTTATGTTTTGTCGGCTTTTTGCTTGGCTTTGGCCGTATTGATGCGTCCAAGTGAGCTTTTGTGGATCGCTGTCATGGTCCTGGGCTTGATTATTTGGCAAAGAAAAAAAATAAAATGGTCTTATTTCTCTGTAGGTTTGATTTTAATGATTGTTTTGGCTTTGCCCGTATTGGAGGTGAATAAAACTCTGTACGGTTCATCTTTTACCACCGGTTACTCTAAATTGGACAATGACGACGGCGACCGAGTTGAATTGATTGATATTAGTCAAGCGGATCGCGATTATGATAAAAACAAACAAGCCTTGGTGGTTAAAAAAAATAACAATGTTTGGGATTTAACTCGGGCTTTTATCGCACCTTTTGGTTTTAAAGAAAAAAGACTGATGGAGAATTTTTATAAATTTATTTTGCTGATTTTTTGGTGGATTTCCATCCCTCTGTTTTTAGGTCTGGCCAAAAAGTTTATTGATTTGATGAAAAAAAAAATAAAACGCCCGGAAAAATTTTATTTGCTAACCTATTGTTTAAGTTCGGTCGCGGTTTTTGTTTATTACGGCAGTTGGTGGCTGTGGCTTTATCATAGCAATTATGATTTGGCCAAACCGACCTTGGATATTTCTTATGTGCGTTATTTTTTACCGATTTATATTTTCGGCTTGCCCTTTGCGGTGATCGGCTTGAATTTTATGGCCAAGAGTTTGGGGAAATATAAAAAACCGTTTATTGCTTTGTATTTAATTTTGTTTTTAACCTTTTCTGGGTATTTAACATTTTTTGAAAAAAAACTGGGTATGTTGCAAGTGGAAAAAACTCTGGACGGATATGCCGAGCGTTTGGAGCTGGTGAAAAAAAGAGCGCCGGTGAATGCAAGTATTTTAATTGTTCCCAATTGGGCGGATAAGGTTTTTGACGATGAATATAAAATCATAAGACAACTGAATAGCACCAAGCATTTTCAGGCCTTACAAAAGATACCGCAAACCAAATTTCAAGGTTATTATTACAGTGAGCGACCGATTGATGAAGTGATCGCTTTTTCCGAAGGCAAATTGACTGAGCTAAACCTTAGCTTGGAATATGTTTGTCATATTAGCGGAACTGAAAATTTATACAAACTAATTGAATTAAATAATGAAGATTAAAACTTTTAAATGGTTAACAACTATTGTGATTTTTTCAGGCTTTTTGGGGTTGAGTGTGTTTATTATTGATAAGAATCTGGCTGTTTTAACACCGTGGGAGCATAGTTATGATTTTGTCCGTGACAATCGTTTTATTTCCCGGCTTTATCCCAATGAAAGTCTGGTTTTGCCGCAAAAAGATGAAACCGGGCGAAATTATCAGGCGGTACGCGGTTATCCGGTGCATTTTGAAGTAAAAGTTAAAAATAATTTCACCCGAGGTCGGGTTAGTATTGAATATAAAAATAAATCAGGTCAGCCGATTGAATTGGGTAAATTGGAAAACCCAAGTACCGGAGAATATGATTGGCGAGTTTTGTCAGATCCCCGGAGCATGTTAAATAAGCGATTGCCGAGCGTAAAAAAAGATCAACAAAAATCAACCGATATAAACATTCGATTGCGCGGTTCTTTTGAGTTTTATTTTTGGGCTGATAAAGATTTACTGGATTTAGAGATTGAGCATTTTGATATAAATCGTCATGCCGGAGCCGATCCTGTAGAGTTAGAGATTTTTGATCGGGAGACGCAGATTTACCATGAAATAATTAAAGACGATGGTGTTGCCGAGGGGAACGGCCAATTAAATTTTTTGAGCAATTTTGGTGTTCAAGAATTTTTGGGTCAAAAAGGTTGGTATAAATTAAGTTGGAAAGCGGGTGAAGATGTTGTGACCAACAGTATAAAAATAAATTCCCCGGTTGTTTTGTTTTCCGACAAGATATTCTTGACCGAAGATCTTTCGATCCATTATCCGCAATTAAAGAAAAAAGAATACTCCGAATTTTGGGTTCAAGCCGATTATTTGAGTTTTTTTACTCCGCACAGGGAAAGCAAGCAAACCATTTTATTAAATAGTCAAGAATTTCAATTAAACGAGATTTTAAAATATAAAACCGCTGATTTGCGTGATTATTCCAAGCCGGTAAAGGTTTATTCAAAAATTGGAGATTTAAAAATGCGTACCAACGGTTTTATTTCTTTTAAACCGTTTGATCATTTCAGTTTTCAGGACAAGAAAGAGAACGCTCAAGTTAACAATGAAAATTCAGATGATTGGCAAACTAAGAGTTTGGAATTTTTATTGTCTCCGAAAAACTATTACTCTTATGGAGATTTTGATCGTTTTATTTTTAGTTTTTGGGTGCCTTTTGCCCGTTTGGATGAACAAAAGTTTAAGATTAACCGTATTAAGATTGAATTTGAATAAACCGGGGATAATTGTAAAAAACAAGTATTAAAATATGCAGTATTTAAGAATTTTTTTTAAGGAATTTTTTTGGATAGATTTAATCTTTTTGGGACTTTTTTATTTGATTGACAATATTCAAGACGGTTTTATCAGATATTACTTTGATTTTGGTTGGTTGGTGGTTTTGGCGGTTATCAGCGGAATCCTTTGGTTGATTTTGGAAGAAGGGGAATATAAATCTCAGGTTTGATTTTATTTATAAAAAAAGTTAAAATAAGAGTATAAAATAAGCCTAAAAATTAATTTTTTGCCTTATGGACAATAAAAAAAATATTTTAGTGATCGGCGGAGCCGGTTTTATCGGTGCGCATTTATGTGAAAGATTGCTTTCCGAATCTAATGTTATCTGTGTGGACAACTTTGTCACCAGTTCGGAAAATAATATTAATCATTTGTTAAGAGCACCTAATTTTAAGTTTATCAAAGCTGATATAACCGAAAAATTAAATTTGGAAAACAACAAGGAGCTGGCTTCTTTACAATTAAAAGTTTTTGGGATTCAAGAGGTTTATAATTTAGCTTGTCCCACTTCGGTTAAAAATTTTGAAAAATTAAAATTGGATACGGTTAGGACCCAGACTTTGGGCTTGATTAATGCTTTGGATATAGCGGTTAAATATCAAGCCAGATTTTTACAGGCTTCTTCTTCGGTGGTGTACGGAGAAACCCCCAAAGACGAATTTGTGAAAGAAGATTTTCAAGGCATTTCTCGCTTGGATGATCCCAGAGCCTGTTATGATGAAGGAAAAAGATATGCCGAAACAGTGGTCAGAACTTATGCTGAAATCAAGGGTTTGGAAGTGCGTACGATCAGATTTTTTAGAACTTATGGGCCAAAAATGCTTTTGGATGATGGGCAAATGATACCGGATTTTATTATCAACGCTCTGGAAAATAAGAATTTAACAATCTATGGTACCAAGGATTTCACCACTTCTCTATGTTATGTCAGCGATGCGGTGGAAGGATGCTTAAAAGTAATGAGATCCGATATTAAAGAGCCGGTGAATGTGGGGAGTACGGATGTTTATAAAATAGGTGATATTGCTGAAAAAATCATAGATTTGACTAATTCCAAGTCTGAGATAAAGACAGCTGAAAAAGAGCTTTTTATGAGGGAGTTGGCCTTGCCGGACATTACCAAAATCAAAGAGGATCTCGGGTGGATTCCGGTGGTGACTCTGGAAGACGGTTTGCAAAAAACCATTGATTTTACCAAAGCACATAAAAATCTTTTAACTTTTAGTACAGATATTTAATATGAAAACTTTGGTGGTGATTCCCGCTTATAATGAACAAAAAAGAATATTTGTCACGGTTAAAGATCTTTGTCAAAACGGTTATGATGTTTTGGTGGTGGATGATGGTAGCAGAGACGCAACTTGGAAAAATTTGGGTGATTTGCCGATTTATCGAACCAGACATTTGGTCAATTTGGGACAGGGGGCGGCGCTTAGAACAGGTAGTGAGTTTGCCGTTGGCGCCGGTTATGATTTTGTGGTACATTTTGACGCCGACGGACAGCATAGAGTTAAAGATATTGAAAAACTGGTTAATCAACTTAAGGCCGGATCTGAAGTAGTGATCGGCTCCAGGTTTTTGCAGAAAAAAAGCGATCTGCCGGGGAAAAAGAAGATAATTTTAGGCTTGGCTCGGATTTTTTCCAAAAAGGTGTTGGATCTGCAATTCAGTGATCCGCAAAGTGGGTTAAGAGCTTTTCGAACTCGAGTTTATAAGGATTTATATTGGCGAAAAAATGATTTTATGCATTGTAGTGAAATAATGCAGAATATAAAAAAGAAAAACTTAAATTGCACCGAGGTTTCCATTGTGGTTAATTATGATGAGTATGCAACTAACAAAAAAGTTAAACCGAAAATAAGTATGGGCTGGAAAATGATGATTAATAAATTATTAAATTAGCTATGTCTGTTTTTCAAGTTTTGATATTGTTGTTTATCGCTTTTGTTATTTTCAGGGCGGCGGTTAAACTTAAGCAAAAACAAATTTCAGTTTGGTTGTTTGGATTTTGGACATTACTTTGGCTAATTGTGGCATTGATTGATATTTTTCCCATGAGCGTGAGTTATGTGGCCAACATGATAGGAGTGGGTCGGGGAGTAGATTTGATTATTTATTTAGCAGTGATTATCTTGTTTTACGCCGGTTTTCGTTTGAATTTAAAATTAAATAAAATAGAAGAAAAAATGACTGAATTGGTCGGGAAAATCGCGGTTGATTCCACTAAAAAAAATCAAGGAGAAAATTAGTTTATGAAAAAAACAGCGGTTATTTTAGTTAATTATAAGGATTATGCCAAAAAGTTTTTAAGTGAATGCCGGCAAAGTTTGCAAGAACAAAGTTATAAAGATTTCAAGGTTTTTATTGTGGACAATGCCAGCTCTGAAGATTCTGAAAAATATTTAAAGCAAAAATATCCGGAAGCGGAAATTATTCCCAGAAAAGACGGTAATTATGCGGCGGCTAATAACGCGGGAATAAAAAAAGCGCGGGAACAGGGGATTGATCTATATGTGATTGCCAATATGGATACGCGATTTGATCGATTTTGGTTGGAGAATTTAGTTAAGGCTTTTGAGGGTGCGAAAAATCCGGGGATGGTTCAATCAAAGATTTTACTTTATCCTGAAGACGGTAATTTTAACAAGGCGAAAATTAACTCTTTGGGCAATGAACTGCATTATTTGGGTTTTGGTTTTACTCGCGGTTATAAAAAATCAGATTCGGCGGATCGTCCCGAAATTAGCCGAATAAAAGGTTATGCCAGTGGTTGTTCTTATATTACCGACAGAAAAGTCGTGGATAAAATCGGTCTGTACAATGAGGAATATTTTATGTATCATGATGATCTAGAAATGGGCTGGCGAGCTAAATTGGCCGGATATGAAGTTTATTTGGCCGATAAATCAGTAGTTTATCATAAGTATGAGTTTTCTCGCAGTGTGCGCATGATTTACTATATGGAGCGTAATCGTTATTTGGCTTTGTTTACATATTATAAGCTTGCAACGGTGTTACTGCTTTTGCCCATAGTGATATTTCTGGAACTGGGAATGATTGTTTATTCTTTGTTCGGAGGTTGGTTGTGGCAAAAGTTAAGAATAAAAGGTTATTTTTTAAGACCATCCACCTGGAAAAAAATACATAGAGCAAAAAAACAAATTAAAAATTTAAGAGAAAAAAAAGACAGTCAAGTTTTACCGGACATGGTTAAGGAAATAAAATTTCAAGAAATAGAAAACATTATTTTAAATAAAATTATTAATCCCTTAATGTGGGGGTATTACAAAATAATAAAGTTAATAATAAGATGGTAGAATCAAAAAATATGAAAAAAGCAATTTGGTTAGCCGTATTGGTGGTAATTGTGGCCGTATTGGCCTTTTTCAAGTTTGTTTATCCCAATTCGCAAATGCAATTAAAAAGATCTTTTCGTTATGCAGTAGCTATGCCGGTGGAGCATTTTTATAATGCGCAAGAAAAAACTTGCGGAATTTGGTATGAAAGTCAAGATAAAAACGGAGAGTTGGTTGCCGGAAAAAGTAATTCTAAAGTAAAAAAATGTTTTAAGGAATCTTTTGACAATTGTCAGAGAAGAAATATCTTATTGGTTGACGATTTGGCTCAGACAAAAGAAAAAACCGTTTCCTATTCCTTGGTTAGGATTTTGCGTTCCAATGATAAAGGAGAATGCATAGTTCAAAATTATCATGAGGAACAGTTTTTGGGAGAAGAAGAGGTTGATTTGGAACCGGTTAATTATGTAAATACTTGTACGGTATTATCCGATGATTTAATATCCACTTGCGAGCCTTTGTTTGTCACCCAAAATAAGGAGAAAAACAAAGAAATTTCAAATCCAACAAGTTTTAATCAAGAAAAAAAGGAAGACCAGGCAACAAATGAATAATAAACAGGAAAAAAAATTAAAAATAGCTCAGGTGGTTTGCATGTTACCGCCTCAGGCCGGGGGACTGGGCATGGTGGCGCATTCTTATGCTGAACAATTGGCCAAAAGAGGGCATGAGGTAACTGTTTTATTGCCAAAAGCTGGGGTTGATTTTGGCGATAGACAATACAAAATAAAAAAACTGATTCCTTGGTTGCGCTCCGGACTCGGAGCGGTTATGCCACAGTTAATATGGCGATTATGGAAGTATGATATTGTTCATTATCATCATCCGCTTTTTGGTAGTGCTTTTTTTGTTTGTTTGCTTAAACGATTAAAAAAAGACAAGATTAAGCTGGTGGTCAGTTACCACCAGGATGTGCATTTAAAAGGCTGGAAAGGCGTTTATGAAAAAATTACCAGAAGAATATTCTTGAAGCAACTTTTAAAGATGGCTGATAAGATCATTGTTTCCTCTTTTGATTATATTGAAGCTTCCAATGTGCAAAAATATTATTTTCAAAATTTGGGAAAATTTGTTGAATTGCCGTTTGGTGCGCCCAGAAGATTTAATCCCAAAGAAAAGAATATTGCTCTTTTGAAAAAGTATGGTTTTGACCAAGATGACAAAATAGTAATGTTTTTGGGCGGACTGGGGCAAAATCATTATTTTAAGGGGGTGAATTTTTTAATTAAAGCAATTTCCCTGATTGACGACAAAAAGGTAAAAGCCTTAATAGTCGGGCGGGGTCGTTTGAAAAAAGATTACCAAAAAATGGCTAATGATCTTAAGGTTAATGATCGCGTAATTTTTACCGGTTATATCCCTGATAAAGTAAAAGTGGATTATTATAACTTATCAGATATGTTTATTCTGCCCTCCATAAATAGCTCGGAAGCTTTTGGTATTGTTTTGGTAGAGGCCATGGCTTGTGGTAAGCCTGTTTTGGCTTCTAATTTAAAGGGTGTCAGAGCTGTTGTGGATCCGGGAATAAACGGTCTTTTAATGGAGCCGGGCAACAGTCGAGATATTGCCAATAAGATCGGTTATTTGGTGGCAAATCCAAAAAAAATCAAATTGTTTGGTTCCACCGGAGCTAAGACCGTTGAAAAAAAATATCGCTGGTCGGTGATCATTGATCAGTTGGAAAAAATATATATAGATTTATGCTGAAATTAATCAAAGAAGTTCTTGGGCGGATTTTTTACATTATTCCTCAAAATCCCAAAACCGCTCAGATTAGTATTACCAATAAATGCAATTTTAATTGTCCGATGTGCCAGCGGCATGATTTGAAAGTTTTAATAAAGCAGATGGACTTTGATTTTTTTAAAAAAATATTGGTCGGTTTGAATTCAGTTGAGGATGTTATTTTAACCGGGTGGGGAGAGCCTTTGTTGCATCCGGATTTATTAAAAATGATTCAGGTGGCTAAAGAAAAAGGGAAAAAGGTTCGTTTTACATCCAACGCCGCTCTTTTGACCGAAGAGAAACAAAAACAACTCTTGATCTCCGGAGTGGACGAAGTGAGTTTTTCCGTGGAAAGTATTAAGCCCAAGGCGGATTATCAAGGACATGACAGTCGTCAACAAATAAAAAATATTAAGCAGTTTGCTGACTTGCTGGCGAAAAATAAGTCTGAAACCAAGATTAATCTACAAACCGTTTTGATGAAGGACAATTTGAATGATTTAATGGATATTGCTGAGTTTGCCAAGGAGAACAAGGTGGATCGTCTTCGTTTAACCAGATTGGATATAAGGTTTCATGATTTTGATCGCCCTGATTTAAAAAGCGAAAAAAAAGCTATTAAAAAACTTGAAAAAAAGTTAAAAAACAGTTCGGTGGGATTGGACTTTGTACCTCATACTGCCTTTAGCGGGTGGCAAAAAATATTATATAAGCTGGTAAAGCCTTTTTTGCACAGGTTTGGTCATTATTGTTTACGAACTTTTAATGATGTATATATTAATGTTAACGGACAGGTGACGCCGTGTTGCGGTTTGCCCAAGTTGGTAATCGGGAATCTGGTTGAGCAGGATTTAAAAGATATTTGGCAAAGTAAAAAATTTCAAAAATTTAGAAAAAATCAAAAAATATATTGCGGTAAGTGCGATATTTTATCTTTGCGTCCGCATAAAAATTAATAAGCCATGAAGATTTGTTTAATCAGTAATTTGTACGAACCTTATACTCGCGGCGGAGCGGAAAATGTAGTTAAGACTATGGCTGAAGGGCTAAAAGCACGCGGTGAAGATGTTTTGGTTATATCAACCAAGCCAAAAAGTGGTTTAAAACAGAAAATTGAAGCTGGGATTAGAATTTATCGATTTAAGCCTTTGAATATATTTTATTATATAAACGACCATAAGTGGCCGTTTTTTATTAGGATTTTTTGGCATATTTTTGATTTGTTTAATTTTTTTGTCGCTAAAACAGTGAAAAAAATTTTACAAAAAGAAAACCGGATTTAATAATTACACATAATTTAAAAGGATTGAGTTTGCGAGTACCGAAAGTGATCAGGGATTTGGGCATAAAACACTTTCATTATCTGCATGATGTCCAGCTTTCCGTGCCTTCCGGTTTATTAATTAAAGGAAAAGAAAAGAGTTTTATGGTTCAAGGTTGGCCGATAAGAAAATATGAGAGATTATGCAAAAAGACTTTTGGCTCGCCGGAAAAAGTAATTTCCCCTTCAGTTTGGTTGGCCGACTTTTACACTGAAAAGGGCTTTTTCCCGAATTCTCAAATTAAAATAATAAACAATCCGGTGTCCGGAAAAATAAAATCTGAGCCGAAAAAAAGTAAAAATAAGCGTTATTTGTTTATCGGGCAATGGGAAAAGCACAAAGGCCTTGATTGGTTGATTAATTTTTGGCAAGAAAATGAAATTGATAGTGAGTTACTTATTGTGGGCTCGGGAAATTTAAAACCAAAAGATCAAAAAAACATTAAGATTTTGGGACGAAAACATGGATCGGAATTAGAAAAAAATTTTCAAAAAGTTGATTTTTTATTAATCCCCAGCTTGTGCTATGAAAATTCGCCTACGGTAATTCCTTTGGCTTATCAAAACGGAGTGCCGGTTATCGGCGCAAAAATTGGCGGAATTAGCGAATTGATTGAATCGGGAGAAACCGGTTTTACCTTTTCCCCCGGAAATAAAAAGGATCTTTATTATAAATTTTCAAAAGCCGAAGATTTAATTGATCAAAAATTCAATGAGTTTTCTGAAAATTGTTTAAAAAAAGCCAAAGAGTTTACCGAGGAAAATTTTTTTAATGATTTTTATGCATTTATTGATTGAACAATTAATTGATACAGGCTATTTGCAGTCCAAAGAGATTATTCACGTTTTTGAAAAAGTGGACAGAAAAGATTTTGTTACGCCGGAATACAAAGGTGAAGCTTATGAAAATCGTCCGCTGCCCATTGGCCGGGGACAAACCATATCCCAGCCGGCCACTGTGGCTTTTATGTTGGAAAAATTACAAGTCAAAAATGGCGATAAAGTTTTTGAGATAGGTTCGGTAGCGGTTGGCAAACCGGACTTTTGGCCGAATTAGCGGGAAAAAACGGTCAAGTTTTGGCGATGGAAAGGATTAAGCAATTAAAAAGATCCGGTCAAAGTAATTTAAAAAAATATAAAAAACTATATCAGCGAGTAAAATTTATTTGCACTGACGCCGGCAAAGGATTGTCTGAATTCGCGCCCTACGATAAAATTATTGTCGCAGCCGCCGGAGAACAAATACCTGAATTTTGGTTGGAACAATTAAAAATCAGCGGCTGTTTGGTTTGTCCGGTAAAAAGCAGTTTATGGCTAATTAAAAAAAGAGCGGAAAAGGAGTTTGAACAAAAAGAGTTTCCCGGTTTTGCTTTTGCTCCCTTGGTAAATCAAGAAGATAAAAATTAATTTAATAAAAATGGGTTTGGAAAAATACAAACAAAAAAGAGATTTGGAAAAGTCACACGAGCCAAAGGCCGAGGTTGGCCAAAAAAAGGATAAAAACTTAACCTATGTAGTGCAAAAACATCATGCCCAAAATTTGCATTATGATCTGAGATTGGAACATGAAGGCGTGCTTTGGAGCTGGGCTGTACCCAAAAAGCCCTCCGATTCCGGTATAAAAAGATTGGCCATCAGGACCGAAGATCATCCGCTTGATTATGCGGGGTTTGAAGGAGAAATACCCAAAGGTCATTATGGCGCCGGCCGGGTGAAAATTTGGGATAAAGGCTTTTGGGAACCTGAGGATATTAAAAAAAACAAAATTGTTTTTAAAATAAAAGGCGATAGATTAAACGGAAAATTTGTTTTAATAAATTTAAAAGATCAAGAGAAAAATTGGCTCTTTTTCAAGGTTGGAGATTAGATTGTATAAATGTTGTCAATTTTGTTTGTTTGTGCTATCATGGTCAAGTAATTGTTAAAAAAAGGGAATTTATTTGATTTTTTTAAGATAAAAGCCAATAAAATCTATACAAGATACAACAAAAATGTCTGGCAAGTTTTGGGAGCTTAGTTAAGTGGTATAACATCGGTCTCCAAAACCGAGGTCGGGGGTTCGATTCCCTCAGCTCCTGCCAGGCATTTTTTTACAAATAAATATAATCTGCTATACTGAAAAAAAGAGACATAACTCAAAATTTATGAGAAAAAATCTTATCTTAGTGCTTTTTTTGGCAGTGGCTTTAACTTTGGTTGCGGGCTGTACCAAGTATACTCCCGAGGAGCAAAGTCAAAAACAGAATCAGCAACCCGGTGAAGCGGTTAGTCAAACGGAAGAAGGTGAAGAACAGGGAGCTGAAAATATTGCTTATAAGGGAAATTGGCAGCGTCAGGCAACTTATGTGAATGATAACTTGGAACATCAAGAACCGGCTTCCATGCTTTTGGGAGAGGAAACTTTTGTGTCCAAAGCAGAATGTACAATTTCCGGAGAGCTTGATGTTGATCAAGATAATAAAACAATGACTATGACCGTTGACAGCAGTGATTGCCCCGGTTATACGGTTCCGAATGTTACGGAATATAATTATGAGTTGAGCAACAGTAACAATACTTTGACTGTGTGGGTGACTTTGTCCGGCACGGAAGTCAAAGAAGTTTATGA
>Ga0102938_10000099_pt1 | contig 52253 bp, 38 predicted proteins | sample SalPonR2_B_D2_MG_FD_84516 | JGI IMG/M metagenome (GOLD analysis project Ga0102938, IMG submission 84516) | Salt pond soil microbial communities from South San Francisco under conditions of wetland restoration - Salt Pond MetaG R2_B_D2_MG | ecosystem: Environmental > Aquatic > Marine >...
CTGAATCGTGAAAAACTTTGTTTTGTAGATAAGATATAGCGATAAATTACATTTCCAAAAAAGCTTTTTTTAATGGTTCGTTTTCTTCTTGGAATATCTTCTATAACATTAATAAAGTCTTTATTATTTGAATACACTCTTAACATGCCACGGAAATAATAAAAATAATAGAATCTTTCATCATCCAGTTTAAGATAGATATAAATTTTATCTCCGTATGTTTTTTTAGCAATTTCAATGAATCCGTTTACTTGTTTGTTTATCGCTTTCCCATTGATAGTAGCAATTCCAAAATCATCTTTTGCTATGTATGAATCTGTAGAAGTATGCCAGGTAAAATCAATATTTGAAAACAGAATATTGGGCTTATTAAATTCTTTAGGAACTTCAGCTTCTTCACCAAATAATTTTTGTTGGTTAAGATAGTTTGAAGCCACTTCTTCACCATACAACTCATTAAGATTTTTTTCAAGGTGTCTGGAATTTAAGTTGATGGGATCAAGATTTTTCCTTTCTTCAATATCCGAAATCATAGTATCTAAAGCTGCATCACTAAACAAGAATTCCAGGGGTAAGGTTAAAGAAACTTTTATTTCATTCTCCTTTAATTTGTGATTCAATCTTCCCACGGGGTTAATCTTAAATTTGCCATAATCAACGCCTAAATTCATTTTACCTTCCGCATAATATCTGCAATATTTTTTATTTAGACTTGTAAGGTTCCCTAGTGTGTCGGGATCATCAAGTTTAGGTTTGGAAGCTATTTTAAACTTACCTTCGTTTTCATTATAATTTAGGTAACCACTTGAAGTTAGCAGAGGTTCATCACTGGCGTCTTTTCTGGGTGTCAGGAAAGTAGGATAAATATGAGTAGTGTCTATGGTTATATAAGGGCCATTATATATGTTTTCTCCGTTAACATCCGTATTTTTTTCGCCAACTGGAATATAAATACTATCCGGGTGAATTACAGATTCAAAAGAAGCAAATCGTTGTGGAATACGGGGGCAATCATGGAACATTTTAACTCCGCCTTTGAATTTCAAATCTTTTCTTAGGGATTTGAGAAAAACATCTCCTTTGTATCCGAAATGGGGACTTAAGGTGAAGCTATCAGGTTCTGTTATGGTTCCTTCTGCCCTGGTATGAATTGTATTGTCCACCATTATTTTATTAAAATGAACAACTTGTTTTTTGTCATTCTTGTCTACATAATGATAATCGCCTTCACCGGTATAATTTTTTCTTCCTTTTATCTTAATCTCAGCATCGAATATTCTGTGATATTTTTTTGTTGTGTCTGTAATAATCTCTGCTTTTTTAAGAGGATGCATATTTGCCGTTTCTCCGATGGTTAAGTTTTTTTCGTGAGGATAAATTTTTGCATCGGCCACATGAATATATTCCACCTGGTGCGAATTAATAGTGTTGTCTTTTAATTTAAAGGTACTTTTGGGTGATGAATACCTCAGAGAATCCTGCTCTAAATGGGTTGATAAATAAACTGCACCCCGTACATTTCCATCTTTGAGTTCTGCCAGTTCTGTAACTTCCTCTTCATCAGCTATGGTGGTCATAGGCGTGGACTCTATTTCAAGCTCATCATCATCCATTTTCCAGACAAATTTATTCAGGTAGCTTTTGTACAGGTTTTTTGGAAAATCAGCGATTGCATAATCTTTTATAGTTTCGAATCTTCCTCTTTGATAATCGAAATCAATCCGGGCATTGACAGTATCTGTAGTGAATGCAATTTCCGTACTGTCGATTGTTCTTAATTTAAAATTAGCTGTATCTGCCTCAAAAGCCCTGGATTTAAAATCAAAATAATTGGAATTGAGCACAGCCTTTGAGAGATCCATCTTACCCTTTCCTTTTAATCCGGTAGGTTTAAGTTTTAAAGTCCCGGAGAGGTGCGAACCTTCGTTAAACATTTCAAATGGCTCTTTAGTTTGCTCTATATTCATTTCATCTTCATGTGGATACCATTTTATGTTTACAGCCCGGGAGGCTAATTTGGGGTATTCTATTCCTGTTGTTTTTTGATCCATTGTGAATTCGGTAGCATGTATAGAAGTTGAATCCGGGAAAAACAGTATATCTTCTGTAACAGCTTCTGAGGTAAGATATTTTAGTCTTCCCTTCCCTTTTAACCCCTTGTTGCTCATGTCTATAGTGTTATAATATTCCCCTTTTCCTTCGTAAAGAGGGAAACCTCCCTCAGGGGTACTCCTTCTGAAGCCAAGAGAGTTGTCTTCCCGTAAACGCAATGTTTCTCTGAAAGGAGGAAAGATATCTGCTGAATGAAAGTTACCTTTAAACTCGAGATTATCAGGATTAAAATTATCCAGGCTATCCATCTTAAAGGGATCTAACTGGAAATAGAAATTTTCTCTTTTATAAGGTCCGTTAAACAGGTCATCATAATAAACAAAAGATTTCTGCTTACTTTCAAAAACAGGGTATTTGGGATAATTCTCCTTCCCCGATTTATTATTCGGATCATCAATATAAATATCGCCGGATAGTTCCTCAATTGTATTTTGAACATTATCCAGAACAGCTCTTCCATACATATTCATTTCCTCTGTCTGGAATTTCATTCTTAGAGAGTCAATTTTGTTTAAGGTAATCTTAAAATTTTTATAATCGAAAAAGAAGTCGTCGCCAAGAAAAGTAAACAATCCTGAAATTACACCACCTCCAAAACTGAAATTTCGGTTTTCTTTCATCACAATTTTTCGTCCCCTGGGAATAATTATTACATTTTGCGAATCAGACACATGGACTTCAGGGACACCTCTGATGGTTAAATTCATATTTCTCAGATTCAGCACACCATTATGGTTTGGCGCTTCAACTGTTGAATTTAAATTGATTACATCATAGTCGATTTTTTTTATTCTTGCGCTTATATAATCAAATAATTTATCATTTATGGTGACAGTGTCTTCATCAAAGTCAAAAAATATAAAACCATCTTTGGCAATTGGAAAAAGTCTTTGCCGCACCTGGTATATTGGTTTTTCTATATATTTAGCAAAATTTTTCACGTCAAATTGCCTGGTAGAATCATTCTTCCAGTAATAGTTACGGATGGCAATCAGGGGATGTTTATCATCTCTCATTTCAAGCTCTCGCCATTTGTCTAAGGTGAAATAGTTCATAGATGTGAAAGTGGCTTCACCAACTTGAGAATTTCTGCTGTGTGTAAAAAAGATAGAATCTTTGGTTGTGTTCCACAGCAAACGGTCTATATCCATTGAAATCTGGTGGTAAGTATCATAATAAACACTTTGCGACAAAACACTTTCGTTGGGTCCAAGTTCAATTTCCTGGTTTTTTACAATGTAGTTAAACTGTAACCCGGTGTGATAAATAGAATCGTTACCTAAATGAATCGTTACACTGGCCTTTCTGGAAACAGCCCTGTCTTTCGACAAAATAAAAACGTTTGATTTTGCGGTCATAAATTTCTTATCATGCCGAAAAACCCGCATTATTGCGTCTTTGTTTTCACCACCAGATCCAATAAACTGGGCTCCCTTCATTGTGAAGCCACCAGTATAATTCATATTTTCATAAATGTTATTAATCTTAAAGATTTTTTTATAGGATTTAAAAACGGGGTAAATTGCTTGCGAAGGTTTTATAACATGGACCAATTTGTCTTCAATCCGACCGAGCACAGGTTCATCAAAATAGAGAGAGTTTATAAATTCTACTGAATCGGCAGTATATGTAGCTTTTCTTAGGTTCAGCTCATAATCTTTTAGTTGTACATAAACATCTTCAGGTTCATAACCGGCTCTTTTCCAGGTTACTTTGCCGTTTGTGCCATCCCATTCTTTTGTAAATGGATAAAACGTACCAGAGGTCTCTTGAATCTGAATACTATCTTCTCTGAACTTACATTTTAAAGTGGTATTGGGATAAATTATTTTCAGGGTGGAATCGTAAGTAAAAGAGAGGTTGTTGCTTGTAGAATACCAGTTTCGTGTATTTGAAAGGTAAAGTGCATTTTCTTTTGAGAATCCTAAAGTAAATTTCAGGTAATCCGAATATTTTGATAGTATTCCTTTTTTACTTTTCATAATTGATCTCAGTCCCGTCATCCATGTATCAAAATGTAATGAATCAAATTTGGTTTTGTTAATTTCAATGAACAGATTCATCATATTTGTGAAATGAGGCTCTCTTTTTCCGCGATTTTTCAATAAAAGGTTTGATACTACAACTATGCTGTCGCGTTTAGCTGGTAAAAAACCACCTGTGCTCCATCTATTTATAAAAGTGTCGAGCAGCGCTTCATGTTTTTCATTTATTCTTTTATGAAGATGTTCTTCAAGTGTTTGGATATATTTTGCTGAATCTTCGGGAAATTCATCAATTGTTTGTCCAAATGAAGAAGAGCACGTAAAGCCAAAAATAATCAACAGAAAAACTTTGGGAATCGGGCCTGTAATTGCTTTCATATTGCTTGGTGTATGGTTTATGGTAAAAATAGTTTAAAACGAATAAGTTTCAAAATCTATTGGTTACAAGATTTGTATTTCAGTTTATAATTCAAGGGGATTACAGTTTAGTGATGCGTAAGTGTTATTTTACAAAAGTTGCTGCAATCCAGTTATTATCTTCTTTATAATGATCAAGGCGTAAATTACATTTAGTGGCTTTTTCTTCAATTTTATCAAGATCATCATGGTAAAAACCACTGAGAATAAGTTTTCCACCTGTTACCAGATGTTTTTCATAAGTAGGAATATCCTTCAGCAAGATATTCCGGTTAATGTTTGCCATGAAGATGTCATACTTTTTGTTGGGCAGCGAGTAAGCATCTCCCTGGATAGTATGAATATGAAACTGACCGTTCATCTTGATATTTTCTAAAGTGTTTTTATAAGCCCATTCATCATTATCTATTGCCCAAACCTCTTTTGCATTCATTATAGCTGCAAGAATGGCAAGAATACCTGTTCCACATCCCATATCCATTACTGTTTTTCCATCAACCTTATTGTTTAGCAGTTCCTTTATCATTAAACTTGTAGTGTAATGGTGACCTGTACCAAAGGACATCTTAGGTGTTATGCATATTTTGTATTTGTAATTTTCCGGAACCTGATGAAAAGAAGCATGAATATAGCATTGATCATCTATCACTACCGGTTGAAAACTTTTTTCCCATTTCTTATTCCAGTCTTCATCTTCCAGGGTCTTCTGGTGAACCGAGATCTTACCGGGGAACATAGTCAAAGCTGGTAAATATTCTATCTGTTCATCGCGAAATAAATTTTCCGGGATATAGGCTTTTATTCCTTCAGGAATGTCAAGAAAGCCTGTATATCCCTCTTCTGAAAGCTGAGCAGTTAATATGTCGGCAATAAGTTTTTTTTCCTTTTGGTTTTCATGGATTTCGAAAGTAATTTCAACAGTTTTCATCTATATAGTATAATTATTTGTGATTAGGATTGTTATGCCGATAGAAAGCTAAAAATTTACTTAAATAATTTTCCAATTTCAACGAAATCATCGGATTTTAGGGAGGCCCCACCTATGAGTCCCCCATTTATGTCGGGTTGTGAGAACAAACCGGCTGCATTGTTTGGTTTACAGCTTCCTCCATACAATATTGGTAAACTGGATCCTATCTCTTTCCCAAATTTTTCTGTAATAAGTTTTCTTATGTACTCATGCATTTCCTCTGCTTGCTCATTAGTGGCTGTTTTGCCTGTTCCTATTGCCCAAACAGGTTCATACGCAATAATGATCTTATTTATATCTTCTTCCTTCAGTTTTAATATGGTATTCTGAATTTGCGATTTAACAACATCAAAATGATTGCCGTTTTCTCTTTCATTAAGCTTTTCACCACAACATACAATTGGTTTTAAATTGTGTTTTAAAGCACGGATGATTTTGGCATAAATTAGTTCATCGGTTTCATCAAAGTAAGCTCTTCTTTCCGAGTGTCCCAGAATAACATATTCAGCGCCAGTTGATTTAATCATTTCGGCTGAAACTTCTCCGGTAAATGCACCTTTTTCTTCTGAGCTGCAATTTTGAGCAGCTACTTTTATTTTGCTGTCTTTTGTTAAAGAAGCAGCTTTTTCCAGATGAATGTAAGGTGGTCCGATTATTATTGTAACATCATCCGGGACCTGGTTTGCTTTATTAATAATATCATTTGTCAGTTCAATACCTTCCTGAAGGTTTTTATTCATTTTCCAGTTGCCTGCAACTATTTTTGGTTCCATAATCAGAGGTTTTTTTGTTTCAGTACTAAGATAAAAAATATATAGGTTTTATAACTTGATTGTTATATTTAACTTAATCTTACTCTCGGATCTAAAAGTGAATAAGAGATGTCTACCAGGATATTAATGATAATAAAAATAATTGAAATGGTGAGTACTGTTCCCATAACTACTGGTAAATCATATTTATTAAGCGCATCAACAATGACATACCCAAGTCCTTTCCAGCCAAAAATGTATTCAACAAAAACAATCCCTGCCATAAGGCTTGCAAACCAGCCTGAAACTGTTGTAATAACTGGGTTAAGTGAGTTTCTTAAGGCATGTTTGAATAAAATTCTAGAAAAAGACAGTCCTTTGGCCTTGGCGGTGCGAATATAATTTTGAGAGAGAATATCCAGCATGGAGTTTCTTGAAAGCTGTATGACTATGGCCAATGGCCTTATCCCAAGGGTAAAAGCAGGAAGAATGAGGTTTTTTAACTCCAGGTGAATGCCTCTGCCAAAGTCGTCTATTTCATACAAATTCCCGGTTAGGTTAAGCCCTGTATAATCGCCCAGGACAAAAGCAAACAGCCAGCCTATCAGAATGGCTGCAAAAAACGATGGAAGCGACATTCCAAAAGCTGAAAAGAATACAGCCAGCCTGTCATATAGAGTGTCTTTATAGATAGCTGCTACAATTCCCAGGAAGATCCCCAGAATTGAGGCAAAAACAATTGAGGACAGGGCCAGGATAAATGTGTTTGGGATGGTTTCTGAAATAATCTGATTTACCTTTTTTTTGCTTTGATATGATCGGCGGAGATAGGGATATTTTAATACCAGGGTATGTTTCTTTCCGCTTATAATTTTCTGATAAGGCTTGTATTTATCCGGATCCAGGTAGAAATAACTTTCTTTATTTTTTGAGTGATAAGAAACAGGAGAGAGGTCATTCAAATATTTCAGGTATTGCATTTCCTTGGGTTTATTCAGCCCCAGGTCTTTTCTTATTGATTCAATTGAAGCAATATCTGATCTTTGGCCCATAAGCATTCTGGCCGGATCACCTGGCAGAATATTAAACAGAAAAAAAACGAGTGTTGCCACACCCCACAAAATCAGGATGGCATATAATATTCTTTTAATAAGATATTGCCCCATTGTACTGTTTTATTGCAATCCATGCAAATATAGTAAAACTATGAAAGAAGTTTTTCAAATGAAATAATTCTCGTTACAGAACATCCATTAGATATATTATGAATTCAGCTGTGTTTTTCCTTTCTTATTTTTATTCTGGTTTTTCTGAAATTTAGGATTGGAGAGATACTCTTCTTCCAGTTCGTTAATTTCCGGAATGGTGTTGTGATGCCATTTATCAAGTATTGTCCCCTTTTTCATCAGCATTAACCCAGGATTTGATCTTATAATTGTTTTAAGGGTGATTTCATCGGTCATATAAAAAGAGAAATTTGCTCCTGTTTCATTTTTAAATTTTTCTATTGCATGATCAAGAGAGGAGGTAAGACAAATGAATGAACAATTCTCCCTTGTTTTGCAGTAACTTGCCAGGTCATTTATTTGATCCATATCAGATCGATCCGTTTTTTTCAGGTCATAAGCAATCAGAAGAAAAACGAATTTATTTTCCTCGAGAACCAGGTCGGTAATATCTGTTCCTTCTCTTGTAGTTATTGTAAAATCATGTATTGGTGGAACGTAACCTTCTTTGACCTTAATATTTTTTGTAGATACCCACTGCCAGGTAGAATCCGGAAGATTATCCATAGTAAATTCCTTTATCTTTCCATTCTTTTTGTATTTCAGAATTGTTTTAAACTCTGGCTGGGGAGCATCTTCTGGTATTTTCATCTTTTCAGGAATATAAGTTTCCACATTATAAGGACGGAAATCTATAATGGGCAGGTGAGTGTAGCAATAAAAGGAAACAGAGACCATTGCTGCTGCAGACAAACCAACAGCCAGCCATTGTTGCTTTTTGTTGAATGAAGGCTGAAACTTGTTTCTCCTGATAAATACAAAGACCACCAACAGAGTTATTATTACATTTTTCCAGAATGTTTCCCAGTTTGTCATTATAATAGCATCGCCAAAACATCCACAATCCTGAACCGGGTTTTCTAGTGCCAGGTATAAGGTAAGAGGAGTGAAGAAAGCCATGAAAATAAGTGCCAGCCATGATGCAATTCGCATGCGGGAATTGAAAAGCATTGCTGCTCCCAGAACAAACTCGAGTGTACTTAGCAGAATAGCCAATGGGAGGGCTAAAGGATCCAGAAATTCCAGACCAAATGCTGTAAAATAATCTGAAAATTTATAAGTAGAACCCAGGGGGTCAATTCCCTTTACAAAACCTGAGAACAAAAAAACGATTGCTACGAGTATGCGGATGATATTTTGTATTTTTTTCATCATTGATCAATATATTTAAAGGCCTAAAAATATTTTATTTTTTTCTGAAAAATCCCAAATTTATAAAAAGATTGCTAATATTGTTTTGATTTTCATCATGTGATTAATTTTTATCTTAAAGCAATAGGATATGAGTCTTGAAAGAATACTTAAATTAGGGAATCCAGAGCTTTATAAGGTTTCTGATCCGGTGGAGAAAAAAGATATTCCCAGCGTCATTCGGTATGTTGAATTGATGGATCAGATCATTACTGATTTTCGCTTAAAATATGGTGCCGGAAGGGCTATAGCAGCCCCACAGGTTGGCATGCAGAAAAGGTTTATATATTTAAGAATTGATAAGCCCTTCATTATTATAAATCCCGAAATATTTGATAGAAGCGAATCAATGATTGAGTTATGGGATGATTGTATGAGTTTTCCCGACCTCCTGGTTAAGGTTGAAAGATATAAGTCATGTAGAATAAAGTTTCTTGATGAAGAATGGAATCAGCATGAATGGTTGTTAGAGGATGATATGTCTGAACTCCTTCAGCATGAGCATGATCATCTTGATGGCATTCTTGCCACACAAAGGGCAATTGATAATCGTTCTTTTGCCTTGAGAAGTGAGATTGAAAATATTTAGAAACCTCTATGCCAAAAGTGGATTTAACAAGGTCCTTGCCGAATTAATTCTAACGAAGGATTTTTCTTACAAAAGCCACTGTAAAATAAGACATCAGAAACAGACCAATAAATCCTTCAATGCCGCAAAACCATCGTATAATTCCTTCCGGGTAATAATCGCCATATCCAATGGTCAGAAAAGTTATTGCACTATGATAAAAAGCTACTTTAAGGCTTGATAAGCCTGTGTCGCCCATAGAAGAAATGATTTTTGTGTTTGCAATTAAAGGCAGGATAAAATACAACAATGCAAAAAACAAGTAACTAAAGAACATGCTAATCAATACTCTGACAGGGTCAGTTGCATATAAACCTACGCGGTCAAAAATAAGCCACTTAAGCGCATGTGTAGGATAAGCCCATAAGGCATTCCACTTATTCCTTTGGAGGTTTTGTTTCAGGTCGGCTTTCATCTCATGTCTTTTAAACTGCACATAAGCTGCATCTTCATCGGAATACTGACCCGTTATGTAAAAGTTTTCCTTAAGAATTCTGAATTGTTCTGATTTATCTCTGACAGAAGTGTTGCTCTGGCCTGTTATGAGGTTTTTTACTTTATTTTTTCTCCAGTCAATAAATATCCTGCCTATCAATCTTGCCCCTGAAAAATTTATAGTTTCTATTTGAACTCTGAAATCATGCGGTTTTAAATCCAGAATATCTCTTATAATGGTGTCAGAAAGATCAATATATTTTGCTTTGTTCAGGCGAAGATCCACGTAATAATCAAGATGGCATGATTTCAGTGATAAATCATTCACTTCTGCGTTATAAAAACTAAGTTCTCCTTTCCCGAATGATGAATTGTCAAAAATTACTGTAGTGCCATAAAATTCTGCAAGCTGGAAAGAAATATCTCCATCATTCCAGTGTGTTCTTTTAAAAGTAAGCTTTCCGTTGATAAGCTGACAGGCTTCAAATGATTTGGCACCTGATCCAAAATGGGCCCTGTTAAAATTAACTTTACTGTCTTTAAATTCTGTAGTTCTGAAATCTACTTTCCCATCTCCGAACTCAGTCCTTTCGAAAGAAACATCACTTGTTCCGAATTTTGCAAAATGAAAATCCACTTTCCCTGTTCCAAACTGAGTTACTTTAAAGGATACTTTCCCATCATCAAATCTGGTGTCAATAAAAGAAACATCTCCATCATTAAATTCTGCATTCTGAAACAGTACTTTCCCTTTTCCAAAAACGGTATTCTGAAAGTTTTTTTCACCTTTTGTAAAATATGAATTTTTCAGATTTAATTCTCCTTCTTTAATATTTACATAACTGAAATCAAAAATCTTTGTGTTAAAGAAGCAATAGCTAAGGTTTATTCCGCCCTTATGAAAATCAGTACCTTGAAATATGACATCGCCGTTTATGAACGAACTATTCTCAAAATTTTTATAAAGGTCGTCAAACTCAGCATAAGAGAAATCAATTTTATCTGAAGAATCAAAGATAGCACTGTATGCACTAAAATTACAAAGTTTTATACTCTGGTTGGGTTCTTTATTTCGGGATTTTCGATATTCTGACAGAGAAAAATTATGAATGTAACAATGATTTAGGATTATATCTTTTTGTTGATCAATTCTTTTATAAACATCTTCTGCTTTGATATATCCTTTTTCAATTTTTTTCAGGAGTTGTTTGTGTTCATCATAGAAACTGATCTGGGCAGTTTTTTCATACGTGTAACCTTCTTCTGTCTTAAAAGGTTTGTCTTCAATAAAAACTTTATAATTCTGGTAATTCCTGAGCATAACTTGTTTATTCTTCTTTCAAAGATAATAAATTGAAATAATTATGAAGATATTTTTAAAATAATGTATCAATTCTTTATTATTTCCGTATTTGTAGAATAAAAGCAATTGAATAGCTTATTTTAAATATTAATTTTTAATTTTAACCAATAAAATTGCCTATATCCAATATTCTATGAGTGCCAAATTACTTGCTGTTGGAGAATCAGAACATTCTTCAGATGTTTTTGAAAAGTTAAAAGAAAAGGGAAAATTTACTGTTTTATATGCTTCAAAAGAATATATTTACGAAGCAAGTATTGAGCACCTGCCTGATTACATCCTTGTGGACTCTTCTATCTTTTTGAACAATGGTATCAAAGGCCTGATGTCTCTGAAACAGGACCAGAGAACAATAGACATCCCCGTTATATTGGCAACAGAGGAGTTTAGCGAACAAAAACTTAAGGAGTATTACGATTATGGTATCTCTGATTTCATTTTTAAACCAATTAAAGCAGAGGAGTTGCTAATTCGGTTAAAATCTATTGACCGCCGGAATGATTACCTGAATAGATTATACAGGGAGAACGAGCAACTGAAGAATTTATCACTTGTAGCAAAAAATACTGCTAATGCTGTGGTTATATTTTATCCGAATGGTGAAATTGAATGGGAGAATGAAGGTTTTAGGAACATGTATGGCTATACTCTCAAAGAATATTTAAAAAAGAAAGAGCATGATATTTTTTCCCAGGAGAGCAAACATTTTAAAAAGGCATTAAAAAAATTTGAAAATGGGACCACAGGAATATCCTTTGAGCATGCTATTGAAACAAAAGATGAAGAGAATAAATGGATTCAGACCACTCTTACACCAATATTCAACGAGCAAGGAGACCTGGTAAAAATTGTTGCAGTAGAATCTGATATAACAGACCTAAGAGAGGAGAAAAAGAAATCGGATGAGTTGCTTTTAAATATTTTACCTTTTGAGGTAGCGGAGCAACTTAAGAAAAAAGGTCGTGCAAAATCAAGAAAATACCGTACTGTTACCGTTTTATTTGCTGATTTCAAGAACTTTACAGGTCTGACGAATGCTTTTGATTCGCCCAAGGAGCTTATTTCTGAATTAAATTTATACGTTAAAAAATTTGATGAAATTATAGGGAATCATTTTATAGAAAAGATTAAAACAATTGGTGATGCCTACATGTGTGCCGGTGGTTTGCCCCTTAAAAATAAAAGTAATCCGATTGATGTAACACTGGCGGGGTTGGAAATTCAGAAGTATGTTATGGATATTGCTGAAGAAAAAATAAAAAACGATGAGGATCCATGGTATTTGAGACTGGGAATAAATACCGGAGAAGTTATGGCCGGAGTAATTGGAAATAAAAAATTTGCTTATGATATATGGGGCAAAACTGTAAACAAGGCCAGTCGGATGGAAGAAACCGGGGAGATAGGAAAGGTTAATGTTTCTGGAAACACATATGAGTTCATAAAGGATTATTTTGATTGTACTTACCGTGGGAGAATTAAAGTGAAAAATATCCATGAGGAAATGGACATGTATTTTGTAAACAGACTTAAGCCTGAATATTCAGAGGATGAAGATGGCATATATCCCAATGCAGAATTCAGAAAGATACTTGCCAAATATTAAATAATTCCTTGATCTGCTTTCTTACCCTCTTAAACTTTTTATATCAAAATTATAAGGAAGAAACTGCTCTACACCTCGGGCATGAATTATTTTATTATCAGAATAAAGATAAATGTCAATTTTATTGTTGAAGCGTCTTTCTGTTTCCAGTAAAACCTGGAGGCATGAACCACAAGGCGGAATAGGCTCTTTTACTAATTTTTCGTTTCTGATGGCAGTTACTGCAATCGCATGAACTGCAGATTCCGGGTATTTGGAATTGGCATAAAAAATTGCCACTCTTTCGGCACATAATCCTGAAGGATAAGCAGCATTTTCCTGGTTGTTTGCTTCTAAGATAATTTCATTTTCCAACAATACCGCCGCACCTACCTGGAACTTTGAATAAGGAGCATATGCTCTTGAGGCAGCGTTCTTTGCCTGGGTTAATAGTTTTTTTATATTCTCCGGTAAATCATTTATTGATGAATATTCATTAAAGATTGATTTTATTTCTTTTTTCTTCATTTTTGGAAATATATTTGCATTGTTGACCAAAGATAAAATTTTATATTTGGTTATTATAATTGAAACAAATAAAATAGTCTTTTCTCTTAAATAAATATAATATGAAAAAAATCCTGTCCCTGGTTTTTATTGCGGTAATTATTGTTTCATGCGAAACTCAGAGAAGGGTCTCTGTTAGGCCGCAAACCAAAGATGGAAATAGTTATATAGAAGCCTATAAAGATTTAGCTGTCCGGGAAATGAAACGTTCAGGTGTTCCCGCGAGTATAACTCTTGCCCAGGGTATGCTGGAGTCAGACTATGGCAGAAGCACACTGGCAGTGAATGCAAATAACCATTTTGGAATTAAATGTCATAACGACTGGACCGGTAAACGGATTTATCATGATGATGACCGTAGGAATGAATGTTTTAGAAGCTACAGGGATGTTTATGAATCTTTTAAAGATCATTCCGATTTTTTAACTGGTGTTTCCCGGTATGACTTTTTATTCGATTATGAAATAACTGAATATAAAAAGTGGGCAAGAGGCTTAAAAAAAGCGGGTTATGCAACCAGCCCGACTTATGCATCAAAACTAATAGACCTTATTGAACGTTACCAGCTGTATCGATATGACAGGCAGACAACCAGTTATAAAATGACAATTTCAGGAGGACCACAAAACCTGGGAAATGTTGATGATTTTGCAATTTCACATAGTGGACATACTGTGAAAAACAGGAACCGGATAGACTATATTATTACAAGACCAGGGGATACATTCAGAAACCTGACTGAAGAGTTTGATATGTTACCATGGGAATTGCCCAAATACAACGAACTGGATAAAAATGCGAAATTAGAACCAGGACAAATCCTTTATCTGCAACCAAAACGGAATAAAGCTGCCCGCGGTTATGATGTTCATATTGTTAAAGAAGAAGATACCTTATATTCTATTTCTCAGCTATATGGTATCAAACTGGATAAACTGTGTAAGAAAAATCATGTGAAACCTGGTGATGAACTAAAACCTGGAATGGAAATTTATCTAAGAAAAGAGAAACCTCTGGAAGAAGAAAAAAAAGACGAAAAGAACTAATTATTATCAGATTTACACCAGAATTTTTCTATTTCGCGAAATCCACGGAGAAATTCATCTGCTTTCATTCTTTTTTTTCCTTCGGCCTGTAATTCATCTATATTTAAAAAACCGTCCATTACTGCTATTTTAATATATGATTGATTATCAGAAAGAATCATTCCCGGATAATAATTGTGAGTTTTTTTTTCAAATCTTCCTTTAAAAATCTTTATCTGAATATCTTTTATCTTGTCGCTGATTATTGTCCATGCAGCAGGGTAGGGACTAAGTCCTCTTATGAAATTATACACTTCTTTGCCTTTTTTATACCAGTTGATCCTGCAGTTTTCCTTATAAATTTTAGGCGCTTTTTTAATAACTTCATTTTTATTAATAAGATCTTTTTGGTTGGTTAGTTTGTATTTGTTATTGAGGATGGCTTCTGCTGTTTCAACAACCAATTCTGCTCCTTTGTGCATAAGTTTGTCGTGCAGGGTTCCTGCATCATCTTTTTCATCGACAGGAACTTTTTTCTGGTCTATAATTTTTCCTGTATCTACTTTTTTATCCAGCAGAAATGTGGTTACACCGGTTTCTTTTTCTCCGTTCAGGATAGCATGATTAATCGGGGCAGCACCTCTGTATTTAGGAAGGAGAGAGGCATGAAGATTAAAAGTTCCGTATTCAGGTAATGTAAAAATTTTTGGTGGAAGGATTTTGAATGCCACTACAATTTGCAAATGGGGTTTATAACTTTCGAGTTTTTCTTTAAACTGTTCACTTTTAAGAGATTCGGGCTGAATGACAGGCAGATTATTTTTTTTTGCCATTTTTTTAACTGCCGATTCTTTTATCTTTTGGCCTCTTCCGGCAGGTTTGTCAGGGTTTGTTACTACAGCAACCACATTAAAATTTTTTTCAATTAGTTTCCTGAGGCTTTCTACAGCAAAATCCGGAGTGCCCATGAAAATTATTCTGAAATCTTTTTTATCCATCGAATGCAAGAAATTTTTGGTTAACACAAAATTATAGAATATATTTTATCAACCCTAATATTTCTCTTTTAAACCAAAAGATTTAATTTAGTCATATTAATAAATATTTTATTTCTACTTTAACAATGAAAAAATTTAACTGGCAGGTCTTTATCAGCATTAATTTGTTTGTGTCATTTATAGTAATGTTTGTGTCGGGAATTGTATTGTTTATCAAGCCTGAAGGAAGTGTGGCAAGATGGATTGACTGGGATTTTTTGTTTTTATCAAAGTCGGTTTGGGAGTCTGTACATACCTTGTTTTCTTTTCTTTTTATGCTTTTTGCCTTCATTCATATTTTCAGGTTTCACTTACTGAATATTCGCAATTATTTAAAAATTAAAAATGGCTACTGGCTCGAAAGTTTTCTTGCCTTTTTAATTGGGATTTTTTTATTCACAGGATCAGCATCAGATAGCATTCCTTTCAGTAGTCTTTACCAGTGGGGAGATAAATTGTCATCTGGTTGGTCGGAACAAATTGATAAAGAACCAAATATTGATGCTAGGACTTCTTTAGATAAGCTTGTTGATATGGATTCTCTCCCAGGAGATTCTTTATATAGTATATTTAAAAAGAAAGATATTTCTCTGAATTATTCACTTATTGATGCTGCCAGGCAAATGAAACTGACACCCTATGAGCTGTATCGAAAAATTAAGTCACAAGGAGCCTTATCAGAAGATCAGCAAGACCCTGTATATCAAAATTTAATGGTTGAAGAGGTATTAATTCTGTATCCACTAACAGAGAGTGAACTTAAAAGTCTTCTTGAAACAAAAGGGAAACTTGAAAATTATTCACCTGAAATGACTTTTTCTGAAATAGGCGAACAATTGGACCTTCCGCCTGAGAAAATTATTCAGTTTATTAAAAAAGAGGTTAATGAATAATTGAACAATTGAATTGAGCGAATAATCTTGTTAATTATTCTGTATCCTCGTCATTATTGTTATGTTCCTGAGCTTCTTTAGGATTAACCAGTTCCAGGGTATGGCCCATTTTTAACTTTTTTGTTTCAAGATAAAAACGATTGTGCTCATTGGGTTCTATTTCGATAGGCACATTTTCTACAATCTCGAGCTCATATCCTTCAAGTCCTTTTCTTTTTACCGGATTATTTGTTATCAGACGAATTTTTCCCAGGCCGAGTTCATGAAGAATATTCGCTCCGACGCCGTAATCCCTTTCGTCTTCTTCAAAACCGAGATCAAGATTTGCTTCAACTGTGTCCTTTCCCTCTTCCTGCAGTTTGTAGGCCTTAATTTTGTTGAACAAGCCAATTCCGCGACCTTCCTGGTTCATGTAAACAAGAGCCCCTTTCCCTTCTTTTTCAATCATTTTCATGGCTTTGTGCAACTGCGGACCGCAATCACATCTTTTGCTTCCAAAAATATCACCTGTAACACATGACGAGTGCACCCTCACCAGAACCGGTTCATCTTTAGTCCATTCTCCTTTAACCAGCGCTATATGTTCAAGTCCATTCGATTTTTGTTTAAAAGGAATCAATTCGAAATCTCCATAATCTGTTGGTAGTTTAACTCTTACACCTTTCTTTATCAGAGATTCGTTTTGAATTCGATAGGCAATTAATTCTTCAATTGAAATAATTTTTAGATCGAACTGTTTGGCTATTTCCATTAATTGGGGGAGTCTTGCCATGCTGCCATCGTCATTCATAATTTCTACAAGAGCGCCTCCGGGGTTTAAACCTGCCAGTCTTGTCAGATCAACCACGGCTTCAGTGTGGCCTGCTCTCCTGAGAACACCTCTTTGCTTTGCTTTAAGCGGAAAAATATGTCCGGGTCTACCAAGATCTTCTGGTTTGGTTTTGTTTTCCACCAATGCTTTGATGGTCTTAGATCTGTCTGCTGCTGAAATGCCCGTTGTGCATCCATGCCCTATCAAATCTACTGAAACTGTAAAAGGTGTTTCATGAAGAGAAGTATTCTTTCCAACCATCAGTTCCAGTTCCAGCTCATCGCATCTGTTTTCGGGAAGAGGAGCACAGATAAGACCTCTTCCATGTTTTGCCATGAAATTTACTATTTCTGGTGTAATTTTTTCACCTGCAACTACAAAATCTCCTTCATTTTCCCTGTCTTCATCATCGACAACTATAATGACTTTTCCGTTTTTTATATCTTCAATAGCTTCCTCTATGGTATTAAGGTTGCTTTCCTGCTGGTTTATATTATTTGACATAACTAAAAGTGACACTAATTATTTATAAATATTTTAAATTGCAAAAGTATAATAAGTCGCATAATTCCCCTAACTATTTAACAGAATTTTTATGAATCTGCCTCTTTATCCTGCCCTGAGCTCTTTTTTTTGAAATGTAAAGTCAATATTTTCTTAATTTTATTGATGTAGGTATCAGGATTAAGTATAACAGAATCATTAGTGGCTTTATAGGTAAGAAAAGCACCAATCGGGAAAAAGATAAGAGAAGATATCCACATACCAACAATTGGGTGTAAAACACCCTTTTCCACAAAATTCTCACCCGAAATGGAAATAATATAATATACGATAAACAGAATTACCGAGAGAACCAGTGGCGTACCCAGTCCTCCTTTCCTTATAATTGACCCCAGAGGAGCCCCTATAAAGAAGAAAATAAGACAGGCCAGGGATAAGGTTATTTTTTCGTGCCATTCAATATAATGCTTAAATATTTTTTTCTCTTTTCTTTCAAATCTTTGCTTGTTAGTTGAGACTTCTCTGCTGCCTTTTCTTGCATACCTTAATGCATAGCTTAACACATCTTCCTTTTGCCGTGGAGGCAGCGAGTTAAAATATTTCATAACCTGGAATTCACTTTCAGGCTTTATCTTTTTGTTTTGTTTTTTTAGCAGTTTTGTTTTGTTTTTAGTATCAGGCTTTATTTTAGGTTTAGTCTTTGTTTTTATTTCTTTTAACGTATCTCCAGTTCTTTTATTAATTAATTCAGGTTTGTTTTTTTTTCTGTTTGCTTTTTCTTTTCTTTTCAGTTGCTCAGAGGGATGCTTAATTTTATCTGCTTTGTATATACTTACCTTCTTTATTTCATTTGAGAGATTTTGAGCTTTTTTATTGTAATTTTTTCTTAATGAATCTCCATAAAACCTTAGTTGCTTCATGTTTAGCATTTTGTAGTTGTCGCTAAACATATTTTCATCACTTCTTTTGAAACTGAAACCTGTAATATCAATTAGTAGTGTTTGTTTATTAAACTTATGAATCTGATGGGGGTATACTCTTTTACTTCTTCTGCTCCTGGCTTCTTTCATTTCTTGGTAAGTTTGACCATTGAACAATATGATCAGCAGTTTGGATTTGTCCTCAGTCATTTTAATATACCCGGAATCTGCTACTGTCACCTGGGTATTTCCTCTTTCATCAGTATGGTCATAGATCATGATATCCAGCATTAGGTCGCTATATGGTTTCTTCTTCCCAACTTTTAGTGTATAACCTTGAATTTCATTATAAAATATTCCTTCTCTAATTTGTAATTCCTGTCTTTTATGGCTTATATCGTGAATTAGGGAGTAGGCTTTTAAATTAGTGTATGGGACCACATAATTAGAGTAAAAAAAGGCCCCTAAGCTTATTGCTATTGTCAGAACTATCAGGGGGCGCATAAATTTCTGAAGAGGAATTCCTGATGATTTAATGGCAGTTAATTCGAAATTTTCTCCAAGATTTCCAAAAGTCATTATCGAAGCCACAAGAATTGCCAGAGGCAAGGCAAGTGGAACCAATCCTGCAGATGCATACAAAAGTAATTCTGAAATTATTTTCCAGCCAAGTCCTTTCCCGGCAAGGTCTTCAATATGAAGCCATAAAAACTGTAATACAAGTATGAACATGGCCATAAAGAATGATGCAAAGAAGGGCCCGGTGAAAGATTTAAACAATAGTTTGTGTAACTTCTTCAATGTTTCAGATTTTCATATAAAACGCCCACAAAAATAAGTTATTTTATTCAGGATAGAAGTAAAGCTTCATATTATTTTGCTTATTAAATAAAGTACCGGAGGTTTATAATAGAAAGCCGGATTTGAGGTTTATAGTCAGGAAACAGAGGGATTAATTTGCTCCCAGGGCATTTTTCAGATCGGTTATTTGGGTATTCCAAAGTTCTTGAATATCCTCTTTTTCCCCGTCATCTGCAAAATCTGTAATTATCAATGCAACATCACCGGTAAGCTCATCCTGGTGAATACGAAATTCAAAAAAACTATCAGCATCTTCATCGTTTACCCATTTGAACCGAATATACTTGTTTTTCTTTTTATGCAACATTTCTGCTTTTTGTTCAGTTCCACTCCATATAAAAGTATAATAGTTGTCCCAAACATTAATATCATCGGCAAACCATTCTGCCAAACCACTTGGGGTGCTTAATCTTGTAAATAGAATTTGAGGAGAGACATTTAACGAATATTCCATCTGAACTTTATTTTTCATAGCAATTTTTCTTTTCTAATGGGTTATCTTTTTGCAATATATAAAATTCTTGCTAAAATTTTATAATTATTTCAATAAAATATTATATTTGCACATTCAAAATCTGGCGAGATAGCTCAGGTGGTTAGAGCGCAGCATTCATAATGCTGAGGTCGTGAGTTCAAGTCTCACTCTCGCTACCAGACAGATAGAAGACCTGCAATTTTTTTATTGCAGGTTTTTTTGTTTCATAAATATGCACTAAATTGCTGAAAAAGAACTGTTTGTTTTGTTTTGTGAAAGTCATCTTTATAGTTTTTGAATTAAAGAAGCTGTAAATGAACTTTATGACAATTTCTATTATTAAATTTGTATACTGAAATCTGAAAGAAGAATTGAAATGGTAAGTTATTTGCAAGTTGAAGGGATATCAAAAGCTTATGGAGATTTACAATTATTTGAAGATATTTCATTTAGTATATTGAAAGATCAGAAAGTTGCTCTTGTAGCTAAAAACGGAACAGGAAAAACCACTTTATTACGCATAATTTCAGGTTTTGAAGAACAGGATTATGGAGAGATTACTTATAAAAATGATATTCAGTTAGCTTATTTACCTCAGGAACCTAATATTCCTAATGATATAACTATTCTTGAGTATGTTTTTAAATCTTCAGACAAAGTAGCCCGGGCCATACAAAAATATGAGTTTGCCCTGAATTCGGGGGAAGAAAATAAACTTGCTGAAGCAATCGAAAATATGGACCAGGCAAAGGCCTGGGATTATGATGTAAAGGCTAAACAGATTCTGTCTAAACTTAAAATTAATGATTTTAACCGGAAAGCAGGAGATCTTTCCGGCGGTGAAAAAAAGCGTGTTGCACTGGCGAATGTTCTTATTCATGAGCCTGATTTCTTAATACTTGATGAGCCTACAAACCATCTTGATTTAACTATGGTTGAATGGCTTGAAGATTACCTGAAAAATACCAGATTAACCCTGTTTATGGTTACTCACGATCGCTATTTTCTTGATCGTGTTTGTAATGAAATAGTTGAAATTGATAATTCAACTGTATACCGGTATAAAGGAAATTATTCTTATTTTCTTCAAAAAAGAGAAGAAAGAATTAATGAACAGGAAGCCAGGGTAGAAAAAGCAAAAAACCAGCTGCGAAAAGAGGAAGATTGGGTGAAGCGCGCTCCAAAGGCAAGAGGGACAAAGGCAAAATACAGAGTGGATAATTATTACAAATTAAAAGAAGAAGCATCCGGGAAAACCGGGAAAGATGATTTTAAAGTCGATTTTGAAGCCAAACGATTGGGTAAAAAAATTATTAATCTGAAGGGGGTTTCAAAAACATTAGAAAATAAAACTCTCGTTAAAAACTTTAGTTATAAGTTTGGTAGATTTGAAAAAGTAGGAATTGTCGGACCCAATGGATGTGGAAAGACCACTTTGTTAAATATTTTGGCCGGTTCATTAAATCCGGATAAGGGAGAAATTGAAGCAGGAGAGACTGTGAAAGTAGGTTACTATCGTCAACAGGGAATTCAGTTTGATGAAGAACAGACTGTTATTGATACGGTAAAAAAAGTTGCTGATGTAGTAGATTTAGGAGACGGAAGAGTTTTTTCTGCCAAACAATTTTTGCTGTATTTTCTATTTGACAGCAACAAACATTATATGAAAGTAGAAAAATTAAGCGGGGGCGAAAAGAGAAGGCTTTATCTCCTGATTGTTTTAATGCAACAGCCTAACTTCCTCCTGCTTGACGAACCTACCAATGATTTGGATATCATGACACTCAATGTACTGGAACAATATTTATCCGGGTTTAAGGGCTGTGTCGTGATCGTTTCCCATGATCGTTATTTTATGGATCAAATTGTGGATCATACATTTGTTTTTCAGGAAGAGGGAAAAATTAAGGATTTTCCTGGTAATTATTCGCAGTACAGGGAGAAAATACGAGAGGCCTATGAGACGAATCTGAAAGCACAAAAAGAATTTAAACCTAAAGATAAATCTAAGAAGGCAAAGAAGAAATCTGTTTCATACAAAGAAAAGATGGAGTTTAAAGAGCTGGAGAAAGAAATTAGTGAACTCGAAGCTGAAAAAAATGAAATTGAGAAAAAGGTAAGCACTGGGAATCTTTCAAATGATGAATTGGTTGAAAAATCTAATAAAATAGGTGTTCTAATGAAAGAAATTGACCAGAAAACTGAACGCTGGATGGAACTGAGCGAGAAGATTGAAGGCAATGAATAATTTAATTGAGGGTCGTTAATGTATAAGGAATTTCAACAACTTCGTGAACGGAAGAAAGAACTCGAATGCCTGTATGAGGTGAATGAGATTCTAAAAAACAATGAATCTGAACTCCACGACATGTTCAAAGAGATTATCAGGGTCATTCCGGATGGATATCAATATCCCGGAATTTGCATGGTTCGTTTGAATTTTGAAGAGGATGTTTTTACTACTTCAGAATTTCATGAAACCCCTTTTTATCAAAAATCCCAGATTCTTGTTGATCATAACTATAGTGGGATGATTGAAGTTTTTTATTCTGATTCAGTTCGCAAAATTGAAAATAATAAGAATCCTTTTCTTCCCGAAGAACAACAGTTACTTAATGCTATTTCAGAACAAATTGGTCTCTTTATTTTTAGCCGAAGATTAAAAAATACTTTATCGTACCTGGATACAAATACTGAAGCATCTGAGGGTCTGAAAATATTATCTTCTGCTTCAGACGAACACTGGAAATGGCGAAAGATGATGGCAGAAAAAATTGTGAATAAACTCGATTTTAATGAATATGGAGTCCAGGCTGTTTATTTAATAGGTAGTACAAAAGATGCTACTGCAGGACCTTCAAGTGATCTGGACTTAATATTACATGTGAACTCCAGGCATCATTCATGTAATGAGCGACTTAAGGAATGGATTCAGGGGTGGAGCTTTGCTTTAAGCGAAATGAACTACGAAAAAACCGGTTACTATATAGAAGAAGGTTTAATTGATGCGCATTATATTGATGAAGATGATTTCAGGAATAAAGACAGTTATGCTTCAATGATTGGAAGTCATAATAATTCAGCATGGCTTATGAAACAGAAAAAATAGTTTTCTATGACTTTTTGCTTTTTTGTTGCCGATTTACATGGGAAAAAAGAAAGATACAAAGCTCTTTTTAATGAAATTGATAGTCAGCAACCTGATATAGTCTTCTTGGGGGGCGATTTGTTTCCACAGGGGTTTTGTTGTGATCGTCAGGATAAAGATGATTTTTTATATGACTTTCTTGTACCTGAACTTTTTTCAAGAAAAAAAAGAATGAAAAGTGACTATCCACAGGTTTATGTGATCCTTGGGAATGATGATCTGCGAGTTAATGAGAAGGCAATGAAAGAGATAGAAGAAGAATTTGGAATATGGCAATACATACATGACAAACGTATTGAATATGAATCTTTCTCTTTTTACGGTTACTCATTTATTCCACCAACACCTTTTGGGTTGAAAGACTGGGAAAAGTATGATGTTTCAAGGTTTGTTGATCCGGGGTGTACTCATCCAATGCAGGGAACGCGAACTGTTGAACCAGACTATGATCTGGAGTATTCGAATATACAAATCGATTTAAATCAACTTACAGGAGAGGAAGATTTGTCCAGTTCTGTTTTTTTGTTTCACTCTCCTCCTTATCAAACAGCTTTAGACAGGGCTGCTCTGGATGGTCAGATGATCGATTATGTTCCACTGGATGTTCATGTCGGAAGCATCGCGATCAAAAGATTCATTGAGGAACGTCAGCCCCTGTTAACCCTTCATGGACACGTTCATGAAGCATGTTCTATTACCGGCAGATGGCAGGAACAGATTAAACATACTTATGCTTTTACTGCTGCTTTTGATAAAAATAAACTGGCATTGGTCGAATTTTACCTTGAAGATCTTGCCAATGCCCAGCGTAGGATAATCTAGAAATTAATTCTGTATAGCATCATAGGGAAAAATCTTTGCTGATATTCTGTTTTAATATCATTGGTTGTAGGGCTGTAGCTCCGGCTAAAAATATTTTTATGGTCTGTAATGTTCGTTATATCAATGGCCCATTCCTGCGTAATATTTTTCCCGTCTTTTTTGTAACTTATCCTTCCATCAAGCCGGAAATAGTCTTTAAATTGTTTTTTATAAGCCTGTTCTGTAATGAATCTTTGTTCATCATACTTTTTTGATTCTTCAAGATCGATCGGGGTGTATCTTTTTCCTCCGGCTGTCACCATCCTCAGATTAAAGGCTAATGTACTTTTGTTGCTTAATGGCAATTCATAACCGGCAAGGGCGTTCACAACAAAATTGTTATTAAATGCCGTACTGGTTAATTTATCATTACTTCCACGGTATTTACTATCAAACAAACTTGCGGTTACTAAGAAATAATAATTTTTGTTAAAGAATTTTTCAAAAGTAATGTCTATTCCGTAATTTCTACTTGTCCCTTCATTTACAAGACTGTCCACACGGGTCAGATGAAAACTCGATCCATAATTTGCCAGAGAAAAATAACTGTCATATTCTGTAACAGGTATATTGTGTTGTTGCTGATAGTAACCTTCTACTTTTAGTCTTAAGTTAGGATTGAAACTGTAGTTATAACCAAGCACCCATTGGTTGCTTTTTGAGAATCCCATATCTGTATTTGTCATAATATATTCATCAGGACCTGTGCGGGTTTGTACAAAGTATAAAAACAAAGGCTGAAGTTGTGAATGATATCCATAACCAGCATTAAGGGATTGTTTGGAATTAATTTCCCACTCAAGACTTAAGCGGGGTTCCAGTGACCAGGTTTGGTTATAAACGAAATACTGAAAATTTAACCCGGAATACAGAGAAAGCTCATTGTTAAATCGATGTTCTAACTGACCATAAGCCTGGTATAACATCAGATTGTTTTTTTGAATATCCAGTTCTTTCACATATTTGTTATAATCCTGGTGATAAAAACTATCCACATAACTGATCATGTAGTTCTCCATGTTCATTCCAATCTCCAGAATATTAGCAGCATTGATCTTATCAACATATTTTGTATACAAACCAATTTTTTGCTGGGTGTTGTTTTCGTGAAAAAACATTTTTTCTTCACGGTTTTCCGTAGCAATAGAATCAACAGTAGTTGTTACCCGGTTTGCAGAATAGTTAAGTCCTATTTTTATCCTGCTGTCTTTGTCAAAGAAATGTAAATATGAAAGGCCTGCGGTTCCCATATCTGATCCATTCCTGGTTTCCGTTCCTTCATAAGTATCATAGCTATTGGCAGTACTGTCTCTGCCACTGCCCAGTTCTATATAACTCAATCCTCCTATTCCGAAAAGAGAAAGGTTCCCGTTCTCTAATGGGACATTTACTTTAAAAGAGAGGTCCTGGTATTGAGGAACAGCGCCAACACCTGTATTCAAACCCAGATGTTCCATCACTGCAAGGGTAGAATATCTGTAATTTGCAAGATATGAAGCCCTGGAAGAATCAGAGAAGGGGCCCTCTGCACCTAGTTCAAAACCATTAAATCCTATTTGTCCAACATATTCTCTTTGCTCATTATTCCCGTTTCTCATCTGTAAGTCAAATACACCTGACAGCGCATTTCCATATTCAGCAGGAAAAGCTCCGGTAAAAAAATCAGAATTGGTTAGTACGTTGTTATTGAGAATACTAACTGGTCCTCCTGTGGCTCCTAAAGCCCCAAAATGGTTAGGGTTTGGAATATTCATATCCTCAAGCCTCCACAAAAGTCCTATTGGTGGATTGCCGCGTATTATAATGTCATTTCTCTGGTCTCCTGCTGAAATTACACCTGCATAATTTTGTGCCATTCGTGAAGGATCTCCCCAACTACCGGCATATTTCTCTGTTTCTTCTATGCTGAATGATCTTGCACTGACTTTAGCCATATCATTGATGGGCTGGTCTTTTCTGTAACCTTTAACAACTACTTCATCTATTTTCTGAACGTTTTCCTCTAATTCAATGGTAAGAACCAGCTCTTTCCCTGACTTAAGAATCAGATTTCTTATTTGTTTGCTTCCATATCCCACATAACTTACTTTTATGTCTTTCCTGCCGACCGGAACATCTTCAAAGCGAAATTTTCCATCCGCATCACTGCTTGTACCTTTCACAGGTTTTGCACTGGTAATTAAAACAGTAGCTCCAGGTAAAGGACTTTTTGAATCTTTATCAATAATTTTGCCTCTAATGTTTTGTGTAATCTTATCTGTATTTGATTGAGCAGCAGCATAAGAACTGAACAATAAAATTAAAACAACGAATACATTTAATTTCATTACAAAAAAATATTAATAATTTGTAGATATAATGACATTTAATTTTTGATGCAAATTAATAACAAAAAACATACCAATACACAATTTTTAATGTTATTTCAAGTTGTAAAAGAATGCTTTGAGAGAGGAGGAAAGATCAGTTATAAAATAAACACTGAAGAACAATCTGTTGCCATAATTGTAATATTAATAATATATATAACGAAGTTTTGTGTAGATTAGTTTATTAATTATTCTAAGGAAATTATATCTTTGCACTTTTTAATAGAAGTATAAATTATGATAAAAATTACATTACCCGACAATTCAGTTAAAGAATTTGAAGAAGGGGTTACTGGTTTAGATATAGCCCGTTCAATTAGTCCCAGACTGGCAAAAGAAGTATTATCCATTACAGTAGATGGAGAAGTATGGGATTTGAAGCGGCCCATTCATAAAGATGCCAAAATAAAACTTAATAAGTGGGAAGATGAAGAGGGGAAACATGCCTTCTGGCACTCTTCTGCACACTTAATGGCAGAAGCACTTGAAAAATTATATCCGGGAGTAAAATTTGGTATAGGACCCAGTATTGAGAACGGCTTTTATTATGATGTGGATTTGGGAGACAGAGTTCTGACCGAAGCGGATCTTCCAAAGATTGAAAAAAAGATGAAAGAACTGGCCAGTCAGAAAAACGAATACGTAAGAGAAGAAGTTCCAAAACCCCAGGCTTTACAGTATTACAAAGAAAAAGGAGATGAATATAAAGTTGAATTAATAGGTGATTTGGAAGACGGAACCATTTCATTTTATAAACATGGCGATTTCACAGATCTTTGTCGTGGACCACATCTCCCAAACACAGGGTATATTAAGGCTGTTAAGCTCTTAAATATTGCAGGAGCTTACTGGAGAGGAGATGAAAACAACAAGCAGCTTACAAGAATTTATGGGATTACTTTTCCTAAGAAAAAACAACTGGATGAGTACCTTGAAATGCTTGAAGAAGCTAAGAAAAGAGACCACCGTAAATTAGGAAAGCAACTGGAACTTTTCACCTTTTCTCAAAAAGTAGGGCAGGGTTTGCCTTTATGGCTGCCTAAAGGGGCCCAGCTCAGAGAAAGACTGGAAAATTTCCTGAAAAAAATACAAAAAGAATACGGTTATGACCAGGTAATTTCTCCGCATATTGGACAGAAAGAACTGTATGTGACTTCGGGGCATTATGAAAAGTATGGAAGAGATTCATTTCAGCCAATTAATACTCCGGCTGAAGGAGAGGAGTTCCTGCTTAAACCGATGAATTGCCCGCATCATTGTGAAATATATAAAAGCAAACAATATTCATACAGAGATCTGCCGGTAAGATTTGCAGAGTTTGGTACTGTATACCGGTATGAGCAGAGTGGTGAATTGCACGGTTTAACCAGAGTCAGAGGTTTTACCCAGGATGATGCCCATATTTTCTGTCGTCCGGACCAGTTAAAAGATGAGTTTAAAAAGGTAATGGATATTATCTTCAAAATATTTACTGCCCTGGAGTTTGATAATTATACTGTTCAGGTTTCTCTAAAAGAAAAAGGAAATACAGAGGATTATATAGGAAGTGAAGAAAACTGGCAAAAATCAGAAGAAGCAATACTCGAGGCTGTGGAGGAAAAAGGACTGGATGCTAAAGTAGAATATGGTGAAGCCGCTTTTTACGGCCCTAAGCTCGACTTTATGGTAAAAGATGCCCTGGGTAGAGAATGGCAACTTGGAACCATACAGGTAGATTATAACCTTCCCGAAAGATTTGAACTGGAATATATAGGGTCCGACAACGAAAGACACAGGCCTGTAATGATTCACAGGGCGCCATTTGGATCCATGGAGAGATTTGTTGCTGTACTTATTGAACATACAGCAGGTAAATTCCCACTATGGTTGGTCCCAGAGCAGGCGGTTGTACTACCAATTAGTGAAAAATTTAATGATTATGCAGAAAAAGTTTCAAAATTTCTAAATAATTACGATATTCGCAGCCTGTTTGATGGAAGAAATGAAAAAATTGGTAAGAAAATCAGGGACAATGAGCTGAAGAAGATACCTTATTTACTTATCGTAGGAGAGAAAGAAGTTGAAAATGAGTCTGTTTCAGTGAGGAAACAAGGTGAAGGAGATCAAGGTTCTATGAAATTAGAAGAATTTAAAGATTTTTTACAAAAAGAAATTCAAAAACAACTTGACTTTATAAATCAATAGATTAATTTTGCAGTAGTATAACCAAAAAAAAGGAGGGCAGTAAAATAGGAAAAAGAAGAAACAAAAACGCCAAACAACAACCTGATTACAGGATAAATAAAGAAATTCGTGCACCACAGGTGAGACTTGTGGGAGAAAATGTAGAAAATCCTGGAATCTATACTATTGAAGAAGCATTAAAGTTATCAGATGAAATCGGACTGGACCTTGTGGAAGTATCGCCCAAGGCTGAGCCACCGGTATGCAAAATTATAGAATATCAAAAGTTTCTTTATCAGCAGAAAAAGAAACAAAAAGCTCAGAAAGCTAAAGCAAGCAAGGTTGTTGTTAAAGAAATAAGATTTGGACCGAATACTGATGATCATGATTACAATTTTAAATTGAATCATGCTAAAAAGTTTTTACAGGACGGAGCTAAGGTTAAAGCATTCGTATTTTTTAAAGGTCGATCTATTCTTTTTAAAGACAAAGGAGAAATACTTCTTTTAAGACTCGCACAAGACCTTGAAGAATATGGTAAAGTTGAAAAAATGCCAAAGCTTGAGGGTAAGAGAATGATTATGTTCATTGCTCCGAAAATATCGAAAAAGAACAACTAACTTGATATATAAAAATAAATTATTGTATTATGCCAAAAACAAGAACGAATCCCGGAGCAAAAAAAAGATTTGGAATTACCGGGAGCGGAAAGATCAAGAGGAAGCATGCTTACAAAAGCCATTTGTTGAGAAAGAAAACAAAAAAGCAAAAGAGAAATCTCAGGTATTATTCAATCGTTGATAAAACCAACGAGAATGATATCAAGCAGTTATTAGGAATGAAGTAAAATTTAGTTTTTAACCAGAATGTCCCAGCCGAAAGAGTCTGCCAGAAAGCAGATCGCTGTACATTCAAAAAATTATGAATTATGCCAAGATCAGTAAATTCTGTAGCATCAAGAAGAAGACGAAAAAAAATTCTTAAACAAGCTAAAGGCTATTTTGGTGCCAGAAAAAATGTTTACACAGTAGCAAAAAATGCAGTAGAGAAAGGACTTCTCTATTCTTACAGAGACAGAAAAAAGAAGAAAGGTAACTTTAGAAAATTATGGATCCAGAGAATTAATGCCGGAGCAAGGCAAAATGGAATGTCTTACTCTGAATTTATGGGTAAATTGCACAAAAAAGGAATTGAATTAAACCGAAAAGTGCTGGCAGATCTGGCCATGAATAATCCAAAAGCTTTTCAGGCTGTTGTTAAAAAAGTAAAATAAAATTACCACATACAAACTTGAAAAGGGAGGCAGTGCGCTTCCCTTTTTTAATTTATTTTAACAATGGATTGTAGGCAAAAAATCTTAATTTAGCAATCTGCAAATTTTAAAAAGTCAGATAATAATGAAACCTCTTAATATTCTTCTAATTGGATATGGCAGAATGGGACATGAAATTAAACAAGTCGCCGAAGAAAGAAAACACAACGTTTTTTTAACAATCGATAAAAACAACCAGGAAGATTTTAATAAGGAAAATTTAAAAAAAGCTGATGTAGCCCTTGAATTCTCTGTCCCTGATGCTGCATATGATAATCTGATGAAATGCATGGAACACAATGTGCCTGTTGTATCGGGAACTACCGGCTGGCTTGAAAAATTTTATGATATTCGCAAATATTGCCTCGAAAACAATGGAGCATTTTTCTATGCCTCTAATTTTAGTATTGGTGTGAATTTGTTCTTTAAAGTGAATCAGCATCTGGCTAAACTAATGAATAACTATTCCAATTATGATGTGAGTATCGAAGAAACCCATCACAAACATAAACTGGACGCGCCAAGCGGAACTGCGGTAACAATAGCAGAATCAATTATAAAGGAAATGAACAGAAAAAACAAGTGGAAGGAAGAAACTGCTGATTCTGATGAAACAATACCTGTAAAATCAATAAGAGAGGATGAAATCCCTGGAATTCATAAGGTTGCTTATGATTCTGAATTTGATAATATTGAAATTAAACATTCAGCAAAAAGCAGGAAAGGTTTTGCTCTTGGAGCTGTTCTTGCTGCCGAATATATTTATAACAAGAGTGGAATTTTTTCTATGGATGATTTATTAAATGCATAACATTATGACCCTTAAAGAATTTTTGAAAAACCGTTTTTTTAAGTTTGGACTCGTTTCAGTAATCTTTGTATTATGGGTGATCTGGATTGGTAACTATTGGTTATTGTTCGGACTCGCCGTGATTTTTGATATTTATATTACCAAAAAGGTTAACTGGGCTTTCTGGAAAAAAAGAGGTAAAAAACCGAGCAAAGCCGTTGAATGGTTAGATGCACTGATTTTTGCAGTTATTGCAGCTTCACTTATTCGATTGTTTTTTATTGAAGCTTATACAATACCTACCTCCTCAATGGAAAAAACATTGCTTGCGGGAGATTATCTTTTTGTAAGTAAAGTAAGTTATGGACCAAAAATGCCCAATACACCAATATCTTTCCCTTTTGCACATAACACCATGCCCTTAACTGAAAAAACCAAATCGTATACAGAATGGGTGAAATGGCCTTATAAAAGACTGGCTGGTTTTGGAGATGTTGAAAGAAATGATATTGTAGTATTTAATTTCCCTGCCGGTGATACAGTGATTTTACAAAGGTCGGACCAGGACTACTATGCAATTGTCAGGCAGACTGCTAACGATTTAAGAATCAGAGATATTCGAAGAGGGGCGCAAATCAAACCGTTTGATCAATATGTGGATGAATCAAGAAGGCTTATTAAAAATCAGTATGATGTAACCACAAGGCCTGTGGATAAAAGAACTAACTATATAAAACGATGTGTGGCAATAGCCGGTGATTCGCTGGAAATTGTACACGGACAGGTTTATATCAATGGAAAGGAACAACCTCATTTTGAGGATATGCAATATGATTACATGGTGAAAACTGATGGGTCAAAAATAAATTCAATATTGTTCAGAAGATTGGGTATTAATCCTAACGACAGACATTATATTACGCAAAGTTCAACTTACAGACTGCCGCTTACACAGGAGAATAAAAGTAAGATTAAAAATTTTACCAATGTAGTAAATATTAAAAAATATGAAGAAACTGACCCTTACCAGGTCAATCATTTGATTTTTCCTTTTGATTCTACTTATAAATGGACAGAAGATAATTTTGGTCCTTTATATGTTCCCGAAAAAGGAAAAACAATAAAACTTAATACTCAAAATATTCTTCTTTATGAGCGTATAATCGACATCTATGAGGATAATGATCTTCGCATAGAAGACAATACCATTTATATTAATGGAGAACCTGCTGATGAATATACTTTTGAAATGGATTACTATTTTATGATGGGAGATAACCGACATCACTCTGCAGATTCTCGTTACTGGGGCTTCGTGCCTGAAAACCATGTGGTTGGTAAACCAGTGTTTATTTGGTTATCAATTAATAAATATGGTAGGTTTTTGAAAAAAATTCGTTGGGAAAGAATGTTTAATGTTGTTGGGAGTTAATATTTCCCGGGATCTTTTCATTAACCTGTGGTTCTGAAATTGCTGTTAAAAATATAGCGGGGCACAGGATAAGCTAATGAATATGGAAGAAAAGACCTTAGCTTTATTATCCACTGCATACTTAGGACCTGTTCAGTATTATACCAAACTTATTAATTTTGAACAGGTTCTGATTGAATCTGATGAGAATTTTCAGAAACAGAGTTACCGAAACAGGTGCATTATTCTTGCTGCAAATGGGACACTTCCGCTTACTATTCCTGTAACTAAAGATCGTCCGAAGGTTAAAACAAAAGAAATAGAGATAGATAATACACTTGACTGGCAAAAACAACACTGGACTTCTATTGAGTCAGCTTATAGTTCTTCTCCTTTCTTTGAATTCTTCATGGATGAGTTTCGAACATTTTATGAGAAAAAATATAAATTTCTTTTAGATTTTAATCTTGAAATTCAGAACTACGTCCTTGATCAACTTGAAGTGAGTCCAACTATTAAGTTAACTTCTGAATTTATCAGGAAAGTTCCTTTAAATATGGTTGATTATCGAGAAACTATACATCCTAAAAAGCGGATGCAAAAGAAAGATAAAAAATTCGACCCTCATTTTTATTACCAGGTTTTTGGTGATAAGTTTGGTTTTGTTCCAAATCTGAGTATCATTGATTTATTATTCAACGAGGGAGCTAATGCAGAAAATATTTTAGTACAAAGCATCTCTCTTTAAATGTTTTGATATATAGTAAAAAAGCAGGCTGTAGAAACCTGCTTTTCCTTGTTTATTTCAGCAGAATTTTTGATACAATAACACGGTCTTGCTTAATTAGTTTAATCACATAAATTCCCGGCTCATAATCGTTTTGTAAAGTGATGGTACTCATTTGTTCCAAAAGACTGTCCTTATATATCAATTTTCCTGTAACATTAGTTATTGAAATATTGTAGCCTTCTGCATTTTTAATGATGAATTTTCCCCCTGAGGGATTTGGATAAACTTCAATTTCAGTTTCCGATAACTCAATACTTGTTGCAATCAATGCCAGGTTTGCATCATTGCTTACTGATTGTCCACAATTTCCACTAACAAGACAATCATAGACTCCTTCATCACTTTCCGATACATTACTTAGGGTGAGTTGGTTTGTTTGCGAACCATTGATATGCTCATTATCTGTCAGACTGGTTTCATCTTTTCTCCATTGATAACTTAAATTTGTTCCTTCAGCCTGAATTGAAAAGGTCACTTCCGATGATTCATCAATATTTTCCTGAGAGACAGGATGCGATATTATGACTGTGGCAGTATCAACAGAAACAGAAGCATTATCGGAGGCAACCATTCCGCAGTTTCCAGTAACTTCGCAGTAATAGGTGCCTGCATTTTCAAAATCCGGTGTCAACAGCAAGGAGGGATCTGTTGACTGGGGAATTGAGTTTCCATCCTTAAACCATTGATAGCTCAAATTAGATCCCTCGGCAGAGATGGACAGGTTAATATCCGTACCGTTTTCACAGGCATGCACAGTTGGTTCAGGTTGTTCAACAATAGCAGTGTTTGTATCAACTATAACATTTGAGAAATCAGAGGTTAATGCGCCACAATCCCCTGAAACGTAACAGTAGTAATTTCCTGAATTGGAGACTTCAGGAAGAATTGTCAGGCTTGTGTCAGTTTCTCCTGTGATAGCACTCATTCCTTTATACCACTGAAAAGAAAGATTTGATCCCTCTGCTGATATGCTGAGAACGATATTTGGGCTGTCTTCACACACGCTGGTGTCGGGGACAGGCTGACTGATAATAGCGGTTTGGGTCCTCACCAGAAGTGAAGCAGAATCACTGTAAGTACTTCCAGCTTCATTAGAAACGACACACCTGTACCAGTAGTTATTCATTGAGGAATTAACCGAGTTTACAGAAAGAGAGGCAGTTTCGACACCAGAGTATATTGTATTATTTTGAAGGTCTGTAAAGCCTGAACCATCATTAAGTTGCCATTGGTAGGCGATGGGTTCATTTCCTGAGGCTGTGATATCAAAAGTAGTGTTCGTTTCTTCGCAAACTTCTTTATCAGCAGGCTGTGTATCAATTGAAGGCGGCGGGGCAGAGGTGTTTTCATACCAAATCACTTGTCCTGATGAATAGGATACAGATAACACATCGAGGTCACCATCTTTATCCATGTCTGCAGTGTAAACATTTTGAGGCATACTTATATATGAAGCCACAGTTTTCTGCGTGAAATTCTGATTTCCATCATTTACAAACCAAAATATTCGATTGGCACCTGAATAGAAAGAGGCTATAATGTCTAGGTTTCCGTCACCATTAAGATCGGCTGCATGAATTTTATGAGGTGTATATCCGGTATAAATAATATTTTGCGTAAAATTTTGGCTCCCGTCATTTTCATACCAGGAGATTTGGTCTGTATAATCGTTTGAAACCAATACATCTATGTCGCTGTCTCCATCCAGATCGATAGGATAGATATCTTTGACGCTATATTCATCATTGGTTAGTATTTGCTCTGTAAAGTTTTCGCTGCCATTGTTTTCATACCAAACAATCAGACTATCTGACCCATACACAGAAATGATATCAATATCGCCGTCTTTGTCCATGTCTATTGAGTGAACACTTTCATTTCCATAATAGCCACCGGGCCAATCAGGAGGAGTAAATTGGGTTGTACTGAAATTTTGATTTCCATCATTCCTGTACAACTCTGTATAATTCATAGAAGATAGAGCATCCATGTGGCCATCCCCGTTAACGTCTGAGGCAATAACACGAACTGCACTATAAGCAGATGAAGAAATTATTCTTTCTGTAAAACCTGAACTACCATCATTTTCATACCAGGCGATTGTATTGCCGTTAACTCCGTCCGGGTCGTATGTAGAAGAAGTAAGAATATCCATATTTCCATCGTGGTTCATATCGGCAGCATAAATTCCGTTTGCGCCGCCTGCATTGTTGTGGATAATATGTTCTGTGAAAACCTGATTGCCTGTGTTTTCATACCAGGAATATTTTCGAGCTGAATAGGATGCTGAGAATGCATCCATATCCCCATCATCATCAATGTCAGCAGCATGAACATGCTGTGTTCCATCGGCAGTATCACTTATCAGGTGTTCAATAAAATGCGTTTGCCCTGTGTCGGATTTAGCAATAAAGTGAAAGCTATAATCCTGAGCCAAAAAGTTGTTATTGGTATCATTAATGCTTCCTGTCAATGTAACGGTTACTGTTTCTCCCGGGCTAAAACTGATGCCTGGTGAGAAAGTTATGGTTTCAGTATTACCTCCTGAAAAAATCCCTGGTATCAGACCATGGACAGTTCCGTTAATGCTAAATTTTTGGGTGGTTAAGGCAGTGTCAGCAATCGACTCGCTAAAAGTTATTGTAATGTTTGTGGCTGTATCACAATTAAGTTGGTTCTGGTCCGGACTGTGGGAAACCACAGCTAATTGAGCTGAAACCTGTGAAATACCAGCTACAATAAAAAAGAAGAGCATCATCAGACTCTTCCTGGTTTTATTAATTCTTTTCATGGATCTGTAGATTAAAGTTAAACTGAAAAAGTTTTTTAAAAATTTCCCTAATATAACTAAAAAAAGAATAATAAGATCCTGAAATTTTGGAGACTGGGAGTTAATACTTAGACTAAGGCTAAGGCTAAGGCTGAGGTTGAGGCTGAGGATGCCAGGAGTAAGGTTTTCAGGGAAATGATTTCATGAGTGATTCGTTTTTTAATTATAACTTCTTTTCAGAAAAAAGAACATTCATAAATCCATATATCTCTTCCTTAGGCCAAAACTCTTTCTGATATTTGCTTAGAAAAGATTTGAGAGTTGAAAAACTGTAGTTAATGAGGATTATCTCGTTGATTCAAGCAAAAAAATACAAGGGATTTTATGTAAATCGGGTGTTTCCTTTTTCCATTCAGCGATGGTTTTTGTCTGGATATTTTCTCCCGGAGTAGTGATATTCGCTGCTATGCACAAATTCGTATGTGGATGACAGGATTTAAAAATTTCCTGCAGAAGTTTGTTGTTTCTATACGGTGTCTCCATAAAAATTTGGGTTTGCCTTTCACCAGCAGATTTTTTTTCAATTTCTTTTAACTTACTCGTTTTTTGGTTCGACTGTATTGGAAGATACCCATGAAAAACAAAATTCTGACCATTAAATCCTGATGCCATCAGAGCCAGCATGATAGATGAAGGTCCCACCAAAGGAACAACCTGTATATTTTTCTTATGTGCCAGCTCAACAATTTCACTGCCGGGATCGGCAATTCCCGGTGCACCTGCTTCAGAAATAATACCCAGATTATGTCCTTCCAGAACCGGGGCGAGAAATCCTTCCACAGATTTTTTTTCCGTATGCTTATTCAGCAGAAAAAATTGAAGATCATCTATTTTAATTGATTTATCTATTTTTTTTAAATATCGTCTGACAGTTCTTTCATTTTCGACCACAAAATAGCTTAATTTTGAGGTCAGTTTTTTTACTTCTGCAGGGATGACAGAATCAATTGAACAATTGCCGAGTGTATTTGGTATTAAGTAGATTTTTCCGTACATAGCAGAAATTTATTCTGAATTAAAAAAACAAATATAATGACTAAAGTATTAAATATTCTTCTGAACAGAAATTTTATTCTTGTTCTGGCTGTTGTTCTTGGTTTTACAATTGGAGATCTGGCTTCTTTATTACAGCCGTATACGTTATATATTTTAATGGTTACCATGTTGTTCTCAATGACAGGTATACAGGCCAGTGCGATGCTACCTCTGAAAAAGGTTGTAAAACCAATGTTAAAAGGTGTAGTTTTAAATTATGTTCTTTTCGGAACAGTGGTTATTTTACTTGCCTGGTTAATTATGCCTACTAAAGAATTATTTTATGGGTTTATTGTAATAGCCATTGCTCCACCGGGAGTTGCTATTATACCTTTCTCCGGAATTATGAAAGGGGATGTAGACTATTCAATAATAGGAGTTGTGGGGGCTTTCCTCGCCTCTGTAATTCTCACTCCAGTTATTGTAGGGCTTTTTTCAGGTGGTTCGAATGTAGTTTCTACTGTTGATCTTCTAATTCTAATGGTTAAACTTATTATTATACCATTGATACTTTCAAGGTTTCTTCTTTGGAAACCTCTTTTTAAAGGTGTAAAAATTATCAGGGGCAAAGTTGTAGATTTTGGCTTTGCATTGATTATTTTCACAGCTGTGGGCTTAAACCACGATATTTTATTTAATAATTTACATTTGCTGTTTTTGATTACGCTGGTGCTGCTTATCGCAACTTTTGGTATTGGTAGTGTTTATGAATTTTTTATGAAAAAGACAGATAAAAAAATTCCTGCCATAAAAACTGAAACTTTATTATTAACGATAAAAAGTTCTGGTTTCAGTGTTGTTACTGCCTTCACAGTGTTTGGAAAAGAAGCCGCTGTCCCATCTGCTGTTTTGGCTGTTATAGTTTTATTATATTTGTTATTCTTAACTAACAGGGTGGATCTAAAGAAAAGACTGATAAACTGAAAGAAAATTTGAATTAGAGAATATTTGAGTAACAGGCAAATAAAATAAATAGTTTTTGTGAAAGTAACATTATTAGGAACAGGAACATCTCAGGGCGTACCGGTTATTGGATGCAATTGTAAAGTATGTCAGTCAACTGACAAAAAAGACAATCGTCTGAGGACCTCTGCTATGGTAGAAAATAAAGATTTGACCCTCATTATAGACACAGGTCCTGATTTTCGTCAGCAAATGTTAAGGGAAGAAGTAAGTGATATAGATGCGGTTATTTATACTCACGAACACCGTGACCATATTGCAGGCCTTGATGATATTCGTCCTATAAATTTTATTAACCGCAAAAGCATGCAGATATACGCCGAAGATCGTGTACTGAATGCACTGAAACAAATGCTCCCCTATGCTTTTGGTGAAAACCGCTATCCGGGTGTCCCTGAATTGAATCTGAATAAAATTGACCTGAGTGAATTTTATATTGGAAATACAAAAATAATTCCTGTAAGGGTATATCATTATAAATTGCCTGTGATGGGATTCAGAATAGGAGATTTTGCCTATATTACAGATGCAAATTATATCCCTGAAGAAGAAAAAGAAAAATTGTTTGGAGTTAAGTATCTTGTAATAAACGCATTGCGTAAGAAGAAGCATATTTCTCATTTTACGCTAAACGAAGCGCTGAATATTGTTAATGAACTTAGTCCCAGAAAAGCATTCATTACACATCTTAGTCACCAAATGGGATTGCATGCTGAAGTGAATAAGGAATTGCCAAAGAACGTACAGCTCGCATACGACGGACTATCTTTTACTGTAAAATAATTCTTCCCATTAGATTTATGCTGTAAAATCATTTCTATCTAAAAAAAAGTGCAGATTTTTTTAGGGGATAGAAATGTATTAAGTGTATTTCTGAATAGATAAAGATAATTATGGGAAAAAAGATCAATTTTAAACAATTCGCAAAATTTTTCTGGGGCGTAGCTTCAGAAAAAGAAAAAAAACAAGTTTACAATTCCGAAGCTTCAGATGAAATGCTGAAAAAGCATTGGAATGACTTGGAGGCTAGCCAAAATGAAGAAAAATCCACAACAGAATTGTTCAGTAAAATTTCGAAAGATAAGGAAAAATCCACCCCGATTTTTACTATTGGAAGGTTATCCCGGATTGCAGCTGTAATGATCCTGCTTTTGGCAGTAGGAACTGTTCTTTATCTGTTTACAGACCATCCTTATCAATTCTTAACCCAAGAAGTTGAATACACTGTGCATGAGAATCCAAAAGGACAAAGGTCACAAATTGTATTGCCTGATGGTTCTCTGGTGTGGCTGAATTCAGACAGTAAATTAAGTTATGCTGAAAATTTTTCAAATACGGAAAATAGAAGTATTAAACTTAAAGGTGAAGCTTATTTCGATGTGAAACATAATGAAGAAAAACCTTTTATAGTGTCAATTAATGATATAAATGTTAAAGTCCTTGGAACAAGTTTTAACATAAGAGGTTTCGATGGGAGTGATAAAATAAATACAATCCTGGTCTCAGGAAAAGTTGCAATTAGCAATAAAACAAATAATATTGAAAAGTATCTTGCTCCGGGTTCTATGTGTGTCTATTCGAAAAAAGAACAAAAACTTGAAATTAAATCAGGCGTAGATATTGAGAAAAATATATCGTGGAAGAACGGAAAATTAATTTTTGATAATGAACCATTGTTAACATTGGTTAAAGAACTTGAACGATGGTATGGTGTGTCATTTGAAATTCCTGAGTCATTGAAAGGTAAATACAGATATACCATTACAATTACTGATGAAAGTATACCTGAAGTTTGTGAGCTGATTAAAAGAACAACCCCAATTTCTTATACCATAAAAGGAAATAAGGTTTTCATTAACCCAAATGAGTAAAATATTAAAATATTATGCTGCAGTATTTTATCCATTGATTGTTTAATCAATAATCCTTAAATTTATGAAAGAAAAGCGACCTCATTTTAAGAACTGTGCTAAATACTTATTAATTATGAGAATGACATTGTTCATATTAATGTTTGGGGTTTTATGCTCCTATGCTCATAATAATTATGCACAGAACAAGCAGTTTTCCATCAATTTAAATAATGTTCCGCTCAAAAAAGTACTTAAAAAAATTGAGAAAGAAAGTGAATTTTATTTTATGTATAATGATGCAAAACTGGATGTTAAACAAGATGTGACAATAAATGTAAAAGCGAAAAGTATTTATGAAGTATTAAACCAACTTTCAAAACAAACCTATATAAGCTATGAAATTGTTGGAAAACAGATTGTTTTGAACCCTTCTGAAGAAAACAGAAAAACTATTACGGAACAGGGCTTTGAAGTTAGGGGAATGGTAACCGATGAAGAAGGTAATTCTCTGCCCGGTGTCAATATAACTGTGAAAGGGACTACCAAAGGTGTCATAACCGATATCAATGGGAAATACAGTATTTCGCTTGAAAACAAATCTGCTACCCTGATTTTTTCTTTTGTAGGGTATTATAAAAAGGAGGTTTCTGTTGATGGAAGGAGTCAGATAAATGTAGTAATGGAAAAAAAGATGGAAAAACTTGATGAAGTTGTAGTAATTGGATATGGCTCTTCAAGTAAAAAGTTATTAACCAGTTCTGTTGCAAGCGTAAGCGGTGAGGAAATTGAAGAAACAGTTTCCAGTGGAATTCAGGAAGCTATTCAGGGTAAAACATCCGGTGTCCTGATAAACAAAAATTCGGGTACACCTGGAGCTGCAATTAGTATGAATATTCGAGGAACAAGTAGTATCTCTGCAGGAACTCAGCCGCTTTATGTGGTTGACGGAATTCCTATAACAACAGGGGATTATAGCCAGGTAAGTATGGAAGGACAAGGGATTGATGCCGTTGCCGACATTAACCCCAATAATATAGAATCAATCAGTATATTAAAGGATGCCTCGGCTGCCTCTATATACGGAGCAAGAGCAGGAAACGGAGTGGTACTGATTGAAACTAAAGAGGGCAGAAAAGGGGAAACCAGAATTAATTTTAAGTCATATTATGGAATGCAGGAAGTTTACAAACGCCTCGATATGATGAATGCGGAAGAATGGAAAAACTATGTGCGTTCCTTTGACCCCGAATTTATGAGTTCTTTATATTCCTTAACAGGTGATACTACCATAAACACAAACTGGCAGGATGAAGTAATGCGTTTGGCACCTATTTCAAATTATGAACTGTCATTCTCCGGGGGAAATGAAAAAACAACTTTTTTTATATCGGGACGCTATTTTAACCAGGAAGGTGTGATTTTGGGTACAGATTATGATAAAATTAACGGCCGGCTAAATATCAGCCATGATGTTACTGATAATTTTACTTTAGGATCCAAAGTTAGTATCACACATTCACTGAATGAACGGGTAAGAGGAGACCAGTCTGTAAATGGGGTTCTGCCAAATGCTATTTCTATCCCTCCGGTTTACCCTGTTTATAACGATGATGGTAGCTACTTCCAGGGATCCTGGTGGGATAATCCTGTAGCTATTGCCAAAGAAGTGGTGAATGAGGCACGTACGTTCAGAACAATCGGGAATGTATTTGGAGAGTATGACATATTAGATAATTTAACCTTCAAAAACCAGTGGGGGATAGATATTTATAATCTGAATGAAAGAAGGTTTGAACCCTCTATTGTGCAATCGGCTGAAGAACAAAATGGTTATGGAATGGATGCCACCTCACAGGTACATAAAGTAACACAGCAGAGTACCCTAAAATATCTTAAAACTTTGAAAGAAAAGCATGATTTTAATTTTTTGTTGGGGTATAGTTTTGAAATAGAAAACAGAAAATATAACAGCATATCCAAAACAAATTTTCCCTCTGATGAGCTCGAATACCTGGTGGCTGCCGGTAAGCTTGAAGATGGAAGTTCAAGTGCTTACAAATCTGCAATACAATCCTTTTTTTCAAGAGTAAAATATAATTATGAAAATAAGTATCTTGTTTCTCTTAGTGTAAGAAGAGATGGTTCTTCTAATTTTGGACCAAACAATAAATATGCAACACTTCCTGCTGGGTCTTTTGCCTGGCGCTTGTCTGAAGAAAATTTTCTGCAAAATATTAATTTCATTAGTGAATTAAAGTGGAAAATAAGTTATGGCTTAACGGGTAATGATAAGATCGGACAATTTGGGTATTTGTCTCTTTATTCACCGGGGTATAATTATATGGCAAACTCAGGTATTATTCCAACCCAAATACCTAATAAGGATCTGAAATGGGAAACTACCGCGAATTTTAATACCGGAATTAATGTGGCTTTGTTTGAGGAACGTATAATTTTTAATGCAGATTTCTATTACAACAAAACTACCGACCTTCTCTTAAACAGACCCTTACCCGGATCAAGCGGATATACCTCCATGATGGCTAATGTTGGAGAACTTCAGAATAAAGGAATGGAATTTGACCTCAGTACTGAAAATATCAGAAAATCTGATTTTTCGTGGAGTTCAAATTTTAACATCTCATTCAACAGAAATAAAATATTGAAATTATACAATGGCCAGCCAATTACTGGAGAAGGAAGGGGAAATAATGCAGCCATTGAAGGTGAACCCCTTGGAGTTTTTTACATGTATGAATCACTTGGTGTTGACCCGTCTACAGGAGAACTTGTTTTTGAGGATTTAAATAATGATGGAGAGATCACAGATGCCGACAGGCAAGTAGTGGGTGATCCAAATCCTGATTTCACCGGAGGATTATCAAATAATTTTAAATATAGAAATTTTGACCTGAGCATTTTTCTCCAGTTTATTTATGGTCAGGATATTTTTAATGGTGTGAGACAATACACAGAAAATATGACCCTCGGAACAAATGACAACCAATTGGCTACCATAAAGGACAGATGGAAAAAACCAGGTGACGTTACACCAATTCCTAAAGTTTTTGGGAAAAACAATTTAAAAATATCATCTCACTATATCGAAGATGGCTCCTTTTTAAGAATTAGCAATATAACCCTTGGTTATAATTTCAGCAATGACTTGCTGCGGAATTTTTTCATGGACAATGCAAGGGCGTATGTAAAAGTAAAAAATCTCTTTACTCTAACTCCATACAGCGGAATGGACCCTGAAGTAAACTACTCAGGAGTTGGTTCTATTCGGTCTGGTACAGACTTTTTTACTTACCCTCAGGTCAGAACATGGATGGCTGGAATTAAGTTTCAATTTTAAAAAACTCAATTATCATGAAATATAAAATTCTATCAATAATAATATTGTTTTCTCTTCTGGGGTGTGAGAGTATCCTGGATGTTGAACCTAAAAATTTATTGAGTGCAGATAGCGCTATTTCCTCAGAAAGAGGTGTTCAGGCAGCACTCAATGGAGTTTATGATGGATTACAGACCGCAGCAATTGCTCAGGATGTAATTATTTTTGGCGATCTGGCAGCCGATAACCTGATACATGTCGGATCTAAAAAAGAATACCGCCAGATAAGCGATAATCGTATTTATCCGGACAATGTGTACATTGAAGGTCTCTGGAATGATTGTTATGATAATATTAACAGGATAAATACCCTTCTGGAAGCTTTACCGGAGGTAGAAGAACTATCGGAGAACAAATTGAAATATTATGAGGGACAGGCATATTTCCTGAGAGCTCTTAATTATTTTAATCTTGTAAAATTTTATGGAGGTGTGCCACTAAAAACAGAATCTACTACAAACGCATCGCCGGAAGTTCTTAATATAGCACGATCAGGTAAAAATGAAACCTATAATTTTATTATGGATGATCTGGATAAAGCCGGGTCAAGACTTGCCGTAAGCAGCCCTGAAGATCCTTCTCATGCAAATTATTGGGCAGTAAAGGCTTTGATGGCCAGAATTCATCTGTATCGCGAAAGTTTTACAGATGCTTACCTGAATGCCAAAGACGTGATAAACAACAGCCCTTTCAGTTTGGCAGCTGACAGTTCTGAATTTGCCAACATTTTTGATGAAGAAGCTGAAACCAATGAAATAATTTTCCAGGTAGATTTTTCTGCTACAGATGATAACAATGCAATGGCTAGCTGGACACAGGAAGACGGAAGATTTGAAGTGGCGGCCTGGGAAAGTTATGATAAAGAAAACAGCATTGCAGATGAATATACTGAAAACGATTGGCGTAAGGAAACGACAGTAAAAATGGGACTGGATGATTATTATTGCGATAAGTATAATGATCTTTCAGGGCAAAGCGATAACATCGTTTTTTTACGCATCGCTGAAATGTATCTTATTTGTGCCGAAGCTTTGAATGAAACCGGTTATGTTGCAGATGGCTGGGCTTTTGATTATCTTAATGCAGTACATTCAACGGCCGGGCTGGATTCATTGACTTCCACTGATATTACAAATAAAGCAGAATTCAGAGATGCGGTGATGAAAGAGCGTAGATTAGAATTGGCCTTCGAAGGACACAGATATTTTGATCTGGTGAGAACAGGGAAAGCTCCTGCTGTTTTAGGGAATATTGGAACCCTGGCCGGTGCTAACTGGTTATTTCCAATACCTCAGTCTGAATTGGATGCAAATACTAAAATGACACAAAATCCTGGATATTAAAAAAATAAAATTATGAAAAGATTAATTCATATTATCATATTTGTTCTGACCGGCCTTCTGGCTATCTGGTCTGGTTGTGAGAACTATACAGATGACTACCCCGTCCCTGATGCCAGTTTAGCTCCTATAATTTCTTATGAGCCTGCAAAAAATATTTCGCCGGGGAATCCAATTACATTTACGAACAAAACTGTTGTTCCTAATAATATGGGAGATCCTGTTTTTTACTGGAATTTTGGTGACGGAACAGATACTACTATTGAGAATATAAATCAAACTATAGTATCGACCGATCTTGTTAAACAATATTATAATGAAGTTCAGCACACTTATTCCGATACCGGAAAGTATTCTGTTACTTTTAAAGTTTTAACTGCTTCCGGCGATAGCGCAATTTTGACAGAAAAATTAACAGTTGAATACCTGTTGCTTGGAGATACTATCTTTACTCAAACATTCGAAGGAATTTCATTGATTCCAGATACATGGAATCTTGTGAATGTAGATGGCAATAATCCTTCCAGTTCATTTTCACCCAACTTTGCAGATAGTGCATGGGCGGTCAGATATAGTTCATATTTTGAAAGTCAGATAGCTGAAGCAATTTCTTATTATGATCCTGAAAGTTATGCAGATGACTGGATGATTTTACCTAATGTCACAATTGGTGATAGTTCTGCTGTTCGATGGGATGCTATGTCGTTAACTGGTTCCGGAGACTACCCGGACGATTATGGTATATATATTTCCACTACAGATCAAACTGTTGCAGCATGCGAAAATAACCTGTTACTAAAAATAAATGCCGAATCATGGGGGACTGATGCTACAACTCCCGGAGAAGGAATAAAGGCAAGGCGGGTTTTTCTGCATAAGCATGGGTATAAAAATCAGACAGTTCATATTGCTTTTCGTTTGATGACCCCAAGCCCGGGCGGTAGCAGTCTGGGAATAGATAACATACATATTATCAATTTACAGGATAATTAAAAAATTAACCCTAAAATTAATTACTATGAAAAAAGTGTTACTTAGCTTATTTTTATTGGCATTTGCAGGTTTTGCATTTGGCCAGGTAAATCTCTACGAAAATTTTAACGAGAGTATGCCTTCAAACTGGACTACTATTGATGGTGGCTCCAATGACGCAACATGGTATTACGAAGAAGGTGGTTATGGTATGAACGGGACAAATGAGATGTCTATAGAAACATACCCGGGCCCTGCTTCAGATCATCTTATTTCACCGCAAATAACTATCAATTCAGGAGATAAGATGTCTTTTTATGCAAGTTGTACAGATTCACAATACAGAGATAATCTACACATTTTAGTCTCAACCACAGGAAACACGGCAGGTGATTTTACTGATACACTTGCCTATATTGATGAATTGCCAACTTCGTTTACTAAATTTGAATATGATCTGAATGCTTATGCTGGTCAGCAGGTTTATATCGCTTTCTATACAGATTCTGAGGGTGAATATATTAACTTTGATAATTTTAAAGTTGCTCAGCCGGGAACTTATCTTTTCATGAATGCATTTTCAAAATCTGACGATGCCATTGATTTTGTATTGGATGACTCTGCTTCATCAGTAAATGCAGCTGATTATAAATTAACCGGAACAGAAACCATTACTTTTGGCAGTGCTTCTTTAGATTCAGAAAACAAAACTATTGTTCATTTATCAAATGCATCAGCTGCAATGGTGGGAGATAACATTCTAGATACTTTGATCAATACAGTTATTGAAGACACTATCTTCTTGTATGCCGGAATACTCCCGGTTAGTTATACAAATGCTGCGAATCCTGCGGGGACAGTTAATCAAGCTAACTCAGCAACATATACCGGCAAGGTAACCGCTTCTGACGGAGATAATGAATTGATTGTAGCAGATGCATCCGGCGCTTACAATGGAGTGCACCTTTACGGTGTAACCGCTTCTGATTATTCTCTTGGTGATTCCATTAAGTTTTATGGTATTTTAAGCCCATATTATGGTCAAACTGAGCTTTATAATCCAACGATTATTGAATCTTATACTTCTGCACAAGGACCATATCCGGCAACTTTTATAACGCCTGCTGATATTGATACTTCAATCACACAGGACACAAATCCTGCTGAACAATATGAAAATGTGCTGGTTTCTATTGAAAATGTTACTATTGATTCCTACGATCCAGGAACAGGTTATTTCTATGCTACTGATGGCTCCGATGTGTTCAGGATTGGCAGTGATGCCGTAAATCTTTTTAATGGTACATTTGACGCTTCTGTTTTACAGGTAGGATCAACTTATGACATCAGTGGTGTTGTTATTGGAATGGATGGTGAATATCATGTGGTTCCACGACACATTAACGATATGCAAATCCTTCAGGACAATACAGCTCCTGTAGTATCCACAAGTTCAACTACCATATCCAATGCTTCAGGAAATACAGTACCTGTTCAGAGTAATGAAGCCAGTGGCGATGTGTATATTATTCTTGACGGAGAACCACAATCTTCAATAGCTGAACTGGAAACAGCGGTTTCGAATAACAAAGGCTCAAAAGCTGCAGTAACTGCTGCGAATACAGATATAAGTGTTTCTACATTCGATCTTGTTCCAGGTGATTATTATGCTTATGCTACTGATTCTGCCGATAATCTAAGTAGTAAAGGCACGAACGCTGTTTCCGTAACCGACAGTTCCGATGAAGTACCTCCGGTTATAACATACTCTGCACAGACTGTAACTAATTCAGATGTGGATTCTGTTACATTGCAAAGCAATGAAGGTGGAAAAGTCTACATTGTTAAAGATGGAGTAATGACAGATACTACCGCTTCTGTGCTTGATTCGTTGGTAGGAGAGTACCAGGCAGCAATGGCAGTTGCTATAGCCGGAACGGATGTGAAAGTGGGTACCAAAGACATTGAGGCTGGTGTATATTATGGATTTGCAGTTGATGGTGCAGGTAATGTCTCAGAACCTGGGGATGCGCAAATAACTGTTAATTCAAGTGGTATGACAATACCTTATGTGGAAAATTTTGCAGATTCCGCGGCAATATCTACTTATGGCATGACTGCTGTAGATGCTGATGAAGATGGTTTTAACTGGTATGTTGCTACTTACCAGGATGAAATATATGTTGAATCACAATCATATGATTCTGATGTAGGACCTCTGACGCCTGAAAATTATCTGATCTCTCCAAAAATAGATTTGAGAGATGCTTCAAACGCTGAATTAAGATGGTTTGATCTTACGTTAGACCCTGATTATGAAGCAGAACACTATGAGGTGGTTATTTCAACAACTACAAATGATACGACAGCATTCACTGAGGAAAATGTAGTATTTGAAAGAACCATGACTTCGGCCGATGCAACGAACTGGAATGAAAGATCTGTTAACCTTTCTAATTACATTGGCCATGAAATCTATATAGCCTGGGTTCATAATGAATGTACGGATAATTATAAGATTGCCCTAGACAGCATTAAAGTATATGCCCCTGATGTAACCGCTCCTGAAGTCTATGCTGCCGCTCAAACAGTTGAGATTGGAGAAGATGTTTACGTACAAAGTTCGGAAGCTACAGGTAAAGTTTATATCATACTTGATAGCGAACCACAATCTTCAGTGAGTGATCTTGAATCTGCTGTTAATATAGGTACAGCAGCTTCAGCTGATGTGACTGCCGCTGATACAGACATTGCCATTTCTACAAGTGAATTGAGTGAAGGAACTTATTACGCTTATGCCGTAGATGCTGCAGGAAATATGTCTGCTAAAAGTGACAATTCAATAACATTGGAAGATGCTGGCGGACCTCAGGGTATAGATGATGAAGCTTTTGCTGAAATAAATATTTATCCGAATCCGGCCAATCAGGTTTTATATTTTAATTCAGACACTAAAGTTTCAAACGTGGTAATATATAATTCGCTTGGACAAAGAGTTATTAATCAAAAGATTAATTCGGATAATATAATTGATGTTTCAGGCCTTAACCAGGGAATCTATTTTGTTCGTTTTAAAAATGATGAAAAAGTACTAAAAACGAATGCATTTATTAAACAATAATCGGTTTTAAGGTTGGTATTTAAAAGAAATGGGGTGGATTATGCCCCATTTCTTTTTAAAAAGATTTCAAAATAACACATTAATTAATAATGAAGAAAACAAAAAAAATTTTACTACTGGTTATATTATTTCTTTCTACATTAGATTATGTGACCTCTCAGGGTAAATTACTATTAATAGGAGGTGGAACTGAATATGAAGGCACAGGTAGCTGGAATGGAGAAGCTTTTTCATGGGCTGTTAGTAATTCTGAAAATAAAAAAGTGGCTGTTATATCCTATTCATCTTCAAGCTCTTGGATTCCTGATCACTTCGTATCTGATTGGGGGGCCGCGGAAGCCACAAATTTTGTAATTAATGATTATTCTGCTGCCAATGCCCAGAGTACTTATGATAATCTGATGCAATATGATGTTTTTTACATTAAAGGCGGTGACCAGTACAATTATTATTCAACTTACAATAATACAAAAACAGAACAGGCTATTGTAGATAAATTTAATGATGGAGGAGTAATATGCGGTACATCAGCCGGACTGGCAATCCTGTCTGGTGTTGATTTTATTGCAGAAAATGGAACAGTTTACCCGGATGAATGCCTGGAAGACTGGAACAATCAATATATTACCCTGACTAATGATTTTGCCCCTTTATTGGAGGGATATATTTTTGATTCTCACTTTGTGGAAAGAAATCGTTTTGCCAGACTTACCGTTTTTCTTGCAAACTGGAAAACGAAACAGGGAGAAAATCTTATTGGGATTGGTGTTGATGACATGACAGCCCTGGCTGTAAGTTCTGATTCTACCGCAACAGCATATGGTTCGGGTGCTGTTAACTTTTATATTCCTGTTAATGATGATGATCTTATACAGGAGCCCGGGTTTCTTGCAATTGATTCGTTGAAAGTTATCCAGCTTCTCGATAGCATGAGAATCGATCTTAGTAACTTAGAGGTAAATGGATTTGAAAATTATATCGAACCTCAAAAACCTGGAGAAACCGGAAATTATTCGGTTTACTTTAGTGGTTCAGATTCTTTACAGGAAAATTTAAATATGATCGATTCATTTGTGAATGAAGAGGGAAATGATGATGATTTTATTCTTATTCTGTCTCAAAGTTCAGGCGACATATTAGCAGGGGAATATCAAACAGAGATAAACAACCTGGGATATTCAAATACAGAAATTTATGCTGCAGTACCTCAGTACGCTGAGAGTGCATATCTTGAAAATTTAATTAATAAAGCTGATAAAATATTAATTGTCAATAATAACTGGTCGGAATTCAAGGAATTTATAACCGGAAGTAATGGCTCCCTTCTCAAAGAAAAACTATCAGAACCTGGAATGATATCCTGTTTCGTTGGAGATAACAGTCGTTTTACAGGTAAAACGGTGGTTGAAAATTTTGATGATCCGCAGGCTTCTATTAATGGAGACTATTTGTTGCCGGAAGGACTTGGTTTGTTTGAGACCAGTGTAGTGATACCCAAAACTTATAATCCGGATTTTGGTTCAGGAGAAAATACTGCAGCAGCTATACCTTATGCAATGGTGAAAAAATCACTTTCTTACGGAATTTGGCTGTCCAAAGGAAATTATATTCATTACAAACCTAATAATGATCAGACCTTTTTTTCGATTAAAGGAAATTTTCCTGTGATGATTTTAAAAAATAAAGGAACGATGGGAGAAGCGGTATCCAGAAGAATTACAGAGCCAACAGGAAGAATCAGAATGATCGGGGGGTATAAAGAGATGTTTTTATCTGTAATTAAGCCCGGCGCGAATTATAAAGTGGGTAATGAGGTTGATGATGAGGTTACAGGTTTTTTCGATCAAGACGAACATATTGAAAAACCAGATGTATTTTATAATGGTATGACAGAAAATTTGGTTATCGACTGGAATCAGACTTCTTATCTTGTGGAAATATTTAATGTTACCGGTACAAAAATATTGCAAAAAGAATGTTCTTCCCGAACCGAAATTCCTGTAAGTTCATACCAAACGGGAATTTATATAGTCAATTTAAGATTAAAAACTAAGCATTATCATACAAGTGTAAGTAAAAAATTGATTTTTAACTAAAAATAATACAAAATGCTGCTGATTAGTGATATAAATCTTTACGATCCTGAATTCAAGGGGAAAAAAGATATTTTGATAGGGCACAATTCAATTCTTGCTATTCATGATCGAATTAGCTTAAAAGATATTAATTATCTGGACATTGAGCATATAAACGGCTCTGGAAAATTTTTAATTCCTGGTTTGATTGATTCACATATTCATATTGCCGGTGCCGGCGGAGAAGGAGGCCCTGCTTCAAGAACACCGGAAATTCAGCTGAGTGAGATTTTAAAAGGAGGGATCACCAGTGTTGTGGGCTGCCTTGGAACAGATGGAATAACAAAAGATGTAAGAGAAGTATTGATGAAAGCGAAAGGACTGCGTGAAGAGGGCATTTCTGCCTGGATATACACCGGTGCTTACCAGGTACCGCCACCGTCAGTAACTGGCGATTATGCCAGGGATATTGCACTGATTGAGGAAATAATTGGTCTTGGAGAGATTGCACTTTCCGATCACCGAAGTTCAACACCTGATACTCCTGAATTAATCAAACTGGTGGAGCATACAAGAGTTGCCGGAATGTTATCCGGAAAAGCAGGGATTGTGAATATCCATATGGGAGACGCGCATGATCCTTTCAAACCAATCTATGAGGCAGTAAATAACAGTGAGCTTCCGATTAAGCAATTTTATCCTACACATTGCAACAGAAATGAAGAAATATTTCAGGATGCAAAACAGTATGGCAGAACAGGATATATTGATTTAACAGCAAGTTCATATCCCTATTTCAGTGAATACGAAATAAAACCATCAAAAGCCTTGAATGAGTTTTTGAAAGCTGGCGTACCTTTAGAAAATATAACAATTAGTTCGGATGCAAACGGCTCCCTGCCAGGATTTGATAAAAACGGAAATCTTGTTAAACTTGAAAAGGGAATGCCTGATTCAATATGGACAGAATTAAAGGATGCTGTTCTTAAAGAAAATATTTCAATGGATAAGGTGCTGAAAATAGCAACCGAGAATGTTGCGAATATATTAAAACTAAAAAACAAAGGCCGGATAATGGAAGGATTTGATGCTGACTGTCTGATAGTGGATAAAGAAATGAATATTCACACAATGATATCAAAAGGAAAAATAATGATAAAGAATGAAAAAATGATTGCCAGAGGAACCTATGAGTAATATTGAATTTACATGTTTTAATTGAAAATATTTTGTTATCTTTTTAGCCGTTTGTATAAGCGGCTTTTTTAATAATATTTTAAAGTTTTGAGTAAGAATACGAATACAAATATTGAAGAAAAAAATCTCGTTAAAAAATTAAAAAGAGGTGATAGCGAGGCTTTCAGTATGTTGTATCAAAAATATGCAGATAAAGTATTTTATTTTTCTTTAAAATATTTAAAAAACAGGCAGGATGCTGAAGGATTGACACAAGAAATTTTTATTAAATTATGGGAAACAAGAAAAAAATTAGATCCTGAGCTGTCCTTAAATTCTTACTTATTCACAATAGCCAGGAATACTATTTTTAATAAGAACCGAAAAAAAATTAATGAACATACTTACATCGAATATTTAAAACATCATTTGGATGAAATTTACGACAAAACAGAAAATGATGTACTCCTGGAAGAGGTAAGGTCATGGATAGATAAATCAGTTAAAAAACTTCCTGCTCAACGGCAGAAAATATTTAAGATGAGCAGATACGAAGGATTATCCTATAAAGAGATATCAGCTAAATTAAATCTTTCTGAACGCACTGTTGAAGCACATATACGACTGGCATTAAAATCAATCAGGGCCGTAATTGATAAAAATTTTTTCATTTTTATTCCGCTGCTAATTAGTTTACTAAATACTTTATTTTTTGTTCTCATCTTTTATCTATTTTCTTATTAAGGGTTATGTACGATTTTATTGTATCCTTAATAGATATTCATTTTAATATTTCTATTCATGAAAAAAATTGTTTTTGTTCTTATTTC
>Ga0102938_10000103_pt1 | contig 51738 bp, 35 predicted proteins | sample SalPonR2_B_D2_MG_FD_84516 | JGI IMG/M metagenome (GOLD analysis project Ga0102938, IMG submission 84516) | Salt pond soil microbial communities from South San Francisco under conditions of wetland restoration - Salt Pond MetaG R2_B_D2_MG | ecosystem: Environmental > Aquatic > Marine >...
GCCACCACCCATGCCACCACCCATGCCGCCGCCCATCTGGAGCGAGAACCGCTCCGAGTCCTCTGGCTGGAAGTCGAACAGGGAATGGGTGCTGCTGGAGAATCCACCGGACGGCCACAGCATCACCTGAAGGCTGCGCGGTGGCAGCCAAAGCATCGATTCCGGATGGCGTACCCGTTCGGATAGTTCCGCCAGGATCTCGCGGCGCAAATTCAGCCGCCACTCGCCGGCGGCTTTCATCTGCTGCTGTCGCAAAGCGTAATTGGCATCGGCCCGCCCCTTGGCGAAGAAACGTTCGCCGTCACGCATCAGGTACCTCCGCTGGACGCCAAACCGCTCTCGATCTTCATCGGTTTCCAACACCAACAGCGAAGTGTAAGGCGTCATGATGTGAAACGCTTCCGACAGCGCGATCACCTGATCTCGGATCAACGGCGTATCTCCTTGAGCGAGCAAGTGATCGAGGTGTGAGCGAGCCCACAGCCGCGGCACAAACGCGTTTCCCTCGACGTCACCGGCCAGCGTTATCGGGGCAACAAACCGAACCGGCTTGCCAGCCTGCTCGCCCGTCACAATCACTTCGCCCTGCTGTGTTTTCTCACCCGGTTGATACCGACCAAGCAGCAACTGCTGCGCACCCACCGGAAGATGAGGCAGTTGCTGCGGATAGACCGCCGCGACTTCCAAACCCTTAAACTCAACTTTCAGGTTTCGAATACCAGGACGGGCGATCTCGGTCAGCAACGACGTCGCCACGCGTTTCGGAGTCCGTTCTCCGCCGATCTGCCGCACCGATCCGCCTCCAATCTGAGCCAGCCCCTGCAACACGACCGACTCGAATTGACTGCCCAACGAAACGGCATGAAACGTTCCGCGGTTCGGTTGCCCAGCGATTCGCCGCAAACGGTTGGCGAATGCTTGGGGATTCCCTTCGCCAGCGGTAACAATACCGTCGCCAATGTAGATAACTTGCGAGTTCGCAGTCGTCCTCTTCAGCACCTCAGCAAACATCCGATCAAGATCGGTCCAGCCCAGCGAGACGCGTTGTTGCAACCAATCGATCGCCTTCGCGGCACGGTCTTCGCTGACTCCCCCGCGTCGCTGATTCAGGAATTTGGTATCGACATCGCAGTAGGCAATGTCAAACCGATCCTCTTCGCCCAACCCTGACAACAAAGCTGCCACAAAGGCTTGCTGTGCCTGCCGCTGCGACGCATCGCTCGACGCCGACGTGTCACAGACCACCAGCAAGTCCAGCGGCTCGCCATCGGGAATCAATGCACGTTGCCACTGGCCGTCGCCACCAGGCGGATTCAGTTGCACCAAGAAATAGCCATCGTCACCACGCCGATGCGGCACCACAATCGCCGGCTCGCGATTGGCATCGACTTCGCAAACGACCTCAAAATCACGCTCGGGCGTGTACTCTTCCGCGTGGAACTGGACCATTGCCGCATGTTTGGTCTGTTGGATCCGCACCGCATGCGTCGGACAGGAGACCGTTCGAATAGGCACGGCGGAATGGATTTGAACATCCAACGACAACTCGCGCACCGGCGTCGTTTGCAGCATCTCGCTGTGCAAACCATAGGCGTATCGATACTGCTGGCCCGTCAATGGCAAGACCTGGGTATAGACGATCTTGATTCGCTTTTCGCTGTGCGGCTCGATCGGAAAAACGCGGGCTTTGAAAAGATTACCGCCCGTCCATTCCAGCAACCCAGGGTCACGTTTCTCACGCAGGATCGTTTCGTAGATCTCCCGAGCACGCTGCTTCTCCACGACATCGGCCTCGACCAATTCATCGCCGATCCACATCCCAAATCCACTGATCGATGCATCCGATGGCAAAGGAAAATGAAACACTCCCTCCAACCGCATATCGGTGCGATTGACGAACGATTCTTCGATTGTCGTGCGTGCGATCTGATCGCGGATCTCCACTCGGACGTTGTGAAAGCCGATCGACAGCGGCGTGTCGCGACCATCGATATTAGCGATCAAGGATCCCATCGCATCGACACTCGCGTCGCCTTGATAACCAACCAACCAGCGAGGTTTACCCGGCACCTGGACCAAAGATTCGTTGCGGTCCAGCCGATAGTGGGCCGCTGTGCCGACACCGATCGAGACGACTTGATCGTCCGGCCCCAGCAACCGCAGCGGTGTTTTGGCCTCGGAACCGACCGAGACCCTCACTTCGCCGCGATGCAAACGCAGCTCGGTGGGCGAACGGAGCTCCATCAAGCTGCCGGGACCAAGGATGATCTTTACCTGAGAAGTCAGCTCGATCGTCGCCGCATGGGCGCCCCGAGCATCGGTCCGCACCCAGTCGTTCGGTTTGACTAGCAGCCTTCCCGAAACCGCCGTCCAGCGCCGGTGAGCGAGCGGACGCAGCGACACCAATCCTTGGGCGTCGATCACTTTCCCAATTCGGCCATCGATCCATTCCGCTTCGCCGGGTGCCGCGTGACCCGGCGGACCGGCCTGTTGTGCAAGAACCTGTGGCAACGACAGAATCACCACAGCGACCGTGGCCGACAAACCAGCAGCGAGCTTGACCAACATTGGATGGCTTTTGAAATTCAAGGAAGACTGCGGCAGCGCGCCAAGAAGCGTTACCACCAAAGGATCGAGCTCGCTTCGCCTACCCCTTCCATCACAGGAAACCTTGTCATTAGGAGGCTGCATAAAGAAGCTTGCGCGCTGCGGGCCGATCAATCACACATTTTATCAGATAAGGCTCGAAAACCGAACAAATTCGTGGTTCAGACCGCGTCTTGGATCGCTTTGGCAACGCTGGGAGCGACCGTATGATCGAGCGGATCGGGAAGAATTCGGTCCGCATTGGGCTCCGGTACACAGGCCGCCAGGGCGTGCGCCGCGGCAATCTTCATCGCTTCGGTGATCTGCTTTGCGCGGCAATCGAGCGCCCCGCGAAAGATGCCCGGAAAAGCCAGCACGTTGTTGACTTGGTTGGGAAAATCGCTCCGTCCAGTCCCGACCACCGCGGCGCCGGCCGCTTTCGCCACGTCGGGCATGATTTCGGGAATCGGGTTAGCCATCGCCAAGATAATCGCATCGTCTGCCATCGACTGAACGTGATGCGTTTTCAGTAAGTCCCCTTTGCTGACACCGATAAACACATGCGCCCCCGCGATCGAATCGCTCAGTGAGCCTCCACGGTCATGACGGTTGGTATAACGCAGCAGATCTCGTTTTTCCGGCGATAGGTTTTCACGTGCCGAGTGAATCGCGCCGCGGGAATCGCACACAATGACATCTTCCACCGGTTGGCAAAGCGTCGGGTCGTGCCCCACACAACGGAGCAGCTTAGCGATTGCCGTCCCAGCCGCACCTGCGCCACTGATCACGACACGCATCTCGGTCAGGTCTCTGCCGACCACCTTCGCCGCATTCAACAAACCAGCCAACAACACAATGGCGGTGCCATGTTGGTCATCGTGAAAAACGGGAATCCCCAGATCCTGCAATTGCTGTTCGACTTCAAAGCAACGCGGCGCGGCGATGTCTTCCAAGTTGATACCGCCGAACACCGGTGCAATCCGTCGTAAGGTGTCGACAATTTCCTGCGTATCCTGGGTGTCGACGCAGATCGGCCAAGCATCAATGCCGGCGAATTCGCGAAACAGCAACGCCTTGCCTTCCATCACTGGAATCGCCGCATAGGGGCCAATGTTCCCCAACCCCAACACCGCCGATCCATCGCTGACGACAGCCACGGAGTTGCTCTTCAGCGTCAAGGAAAACGCCTTGCTGGGATCCTTTGCGATCACTTCACAAGGCCTGGCAACGCCCGGGGTGTAAGCGATCGACAGGTCATCGGCCGTCTTGACCGGAATGCGTGTGTGCATGCCAATCTTGCCCCGCAGTTGCTCGTGGACAATCAGACTGCGCTCAAAAATATCGGCCATCGGTACCTCCTTGGTTTGCCAACACCCTGCGATCCAGTAAGGCTGTTCGGTCTGAGGGTTCTCGGTAACCGGTCGCTAACGCGAGCCGGCTGATTGAGTTATACCGAAAGTCTCCATCCGTCGTGCTTAACGCAGGCAGGCTTGAGTCATCGGGTAAATGAGCCGCCTTGGCGATAGCCGCGGTTCCTGAATACAACCGGGGCTATCGCCCAAACGGCTAAGCAGAGTTCTGTGGAATGATTCCTACCAACCTGCTTAACGCTTGGGCTTATCGACGCCCATGTAAGACTGCATCCGCTTAACGTAGCCCTCGTGGCTGAAATTGCAGGCCGCCATCGCATCGCGGTAGGGCTCGTTACCGTCGCCGATCCAGTCAATGATATTGAAGATCTTCAGCGAAGCGTACGAATCATTGGCCAACAATTCGTTCCAGCAGGCTTGCGCAGCCGCCTTATCCCCCGAACGGTACAGAATCCAGGCTGCCATCGCACGAACGTGATGCGAGTCATCGCTCAAGCAATCGCGGATCAACTCCATGTCTAGTGGAGCGCTTTCTTGCAGATGAAAACATCCATTGATAGCCCAGTAGCGAATTCCGGAGTCGGCGTCTTTCAGCGAGGCATAAAACGTCGCTAAGTTCGCCGGATTCTCTTCGAGCGCCTTGGCAGCCATCTGCTGATAAGCCGGCAGGTTGTACTGTTTTTTGTCACGCACCAACTGGTAAATCGTCGTGTTGTTTTCCTCAGCCCGCTTGACGATTTCACTTTCGGGCAACAGCGCTGAATCGTAGTGCGCCAATTGCCACGCATCGAGCTCTTTGCGGAGCCGGGCGACTTCGGCGGCATAGTTGGAATCCTCAATCAAGTTGTTGACGTTATCGGGATCGACCGAAGTGTCGTACAACTCCTCCATCGGCTTGGTACCAAAAAAGCGCCCCGTCACCGCATCGGTCTTGCCCGCCCGATGATGCTCTTCCCAGGCCTGCGTGGCGCGCATCCTCCAGAGATAACTCAAGTGCTGTCCCCAAGGGGCGTACGGCATATAGTTGCGGATATACAGAAAGCGTTTGTCGCGAATCGCGCGCACGTTATCGCAACGTTCATCCATTCGGGTACGAAAGCTGACGTGGTAATCACGCGTTTCGGCATCCGGTCCCAAGAATGTCTTGCCTTGCAGATAGTCGGGCGTCTCGGCACCGCAGATCGTCAACCACGTCTTGGTCATGTCAATGAAGCTGACCAGATCGTTGATCGGAGTGCCTGGTTCAGCAGGACGCAGGTGCTTGAATTTCTCGGGAATCCGAATGATCAGCGGGCAGTGCGTGCCGCTGTTAAAGAGAAAACGCTTGCTCCGCGCGATCACGCCACCATGATCGGAATTGTGGATGACGATCGTATTTTCAGCCATGCCACTCTTTTCCAGTTGCTCCAGCGCCGCCCCGATGTCGGCGTCCATCTTTTTCATCTGGTCATGGTAGTGCGCATAGTTCTTGCGGATGTCTGGAATGTCGGGATGGTATTTCGCCAACCGCACATCGTCGGGACTGTGCGTGGTGTTGTTCACGTTGCCAAACGCTTTGGACTCATGGGATTTCGTGTTGTTAATCACCATGAAGAACGGCTGCTGTTGCTTCATCTGCTGCCAATCGACTTTCGACGTATCCCAAGCCTCCTTGTCGGGGCGCCCGCCGATGTTGTAGTCGGTCTTGGTAACGTTGCCGACAAAATAACCGGCGGCCTTGAGTAGGTCGGGATAGTACTTGATCTGATCGTGAGGGATCGGATAGCGACTGCGCATCGGATGCGTCCCCATCGACAGCGCGTGGATGCCGGTGATCCAGGTGCTACGCGACGGCGCACAAACGGGTGCATTGGCATAGCAGTGCATGTACTGAAAACCCTCGCTCGCCAGCTTGTCGATATTCGGAGTCTCGGCGTGAGGATTGCCATAGCAGCCCACCCAGTCGACGCTGTTGTCTTCGCAGGTCAGCCACAAGATGTTGGGTTGGTCGGCCGCGTCACCGGAGTTGGCTAGGCAAACGCTGATTAGCAGGCCAAGGGTGCAAGAGAGAATACGGCGCGGTTGTCTATTCATGATGGTGGGATGCCCGTCGGAGTTGGCTTGGCAGGATGACTAGTGCGTTAGTGTAACCACTGCGGCGGCGTTACGGGGCCGGATCACACCAATTACGCCGGCGTCGAGGACTTGCAGCAGGCAGGCTACGCCTATGCCACAGAACAACGCTAGGGGGCAGTCACGTGGTAGGTGTGGCACTTGATGCAGTCGTCACCGGCAGCTTTTGCGGTATGACAGGCCGCACAAGTCGCCCTCGCAAGTGGCCGAAAATCGGCTGGCTCTGACGAGCCAATCGAGACGGGGCCGTTGGCAGCAAGTCGCAGGTCTCGGGAGGGATCCGCAACCGCGTGGCAGGCGGTGCAGTCGGCCAACGAAGGCAGATTGAGATGGGGCCGATGCGAGAACTTTGTAAAGCCGCGTCGCTCGAGGCCGGAACGCCGCGCCAACCAACTGGTGGGCTGGCCCGGTTCGGTTTGCGGATGACATGCCGCGCACGCCGCCACGGCACGACTTTCTCGCAGTGCCGTCGCCGCCGGCGTGTCGCCCAGTTCGGTCGCAACGTCCAACAGGGCGGCCAATACGGGATCAGCATGGCCAGCGCCACGAAAACGAATCGCCAACCGCACGTCGTCTCGATACCACCCACCGCTGGGAAGTGCCGTTGCCGGATCAAACGGCTGTCGTTCTTCCGTCACCGCAGGCCCGTCGCCACCGTGCAGGGCATCGCTCGAGCGATCACCATCCAACAGCGGATCGTCCGCCAACAGCGGCTGCAGCAACACATCGTCGGCCGCCTCCTGAAGCGGTGGCGGTGGCTGGAGTTGGGCGACACGCGGGGGACGGGGTGAGCTTGCTGAGCCTGTCGGTGATCGATCAGATCTGCTGCGTCGCAGCGGATTGTCCAGATCGACAACCAATTGAATCAGGTTTGGCCAATCGGGCAATGTCGCGGAATGAAAGTCGGGCGGTCTGCCGAACCAACGAGCGCGAGCGTCGGCAATGAGTTGCGGGGAAAGCTGGGCCGCGACCCGTGCAGCGGTTTCGGACGATACACCGCTGGCAGCCAAACGTCGCTCGATCGCTTGTTCGCAGCCGGTGGCGACTTCGTCCAACAATTCCGACACCGCAACGGCAACCGTTTCCGCCGCCAAGACTTGCCGCGCGTCGGTGGGCCGGAGACGAGCGAAATCATAACCCGGAGGCAACGCTGCCAAGGCATCGCGGATCTCTTGGCGATCCGAAATCAACAACGCCGTCAACGGCCCGATGCGACCGTCGTAGAAACCGGTCGCTGCGATCGGCCAAGCGTCCAGCGATCGAGGGGCTTGTGGCAAGGCGGGCATTGCCAATAACTCAATCCCTTCCTCCGCCTCCAAACGCAGCGGTTTCTGATGACAGCTCGCACAACTCGATTCAAAATTCCCCGCCCGAGCTATCTCGCCGGTCGGGCTGGTCGCATGACAGCGAACGCAGTCAAACTTCTCGACCACGTTGCCTTGACTGGCTGTGGCAAAATGTTTGTTGGCGTGGGTGCTGTGACTAAAGGCGATGGAACCTCCGCGCCCGTAGGGCCAGTCATTCCAGTCGGGATGGTCGGCTGCGAAACTTCCAAAGCGATCTTGGTGGCAGGTTTGGCATTGATGATTCGTCAGGGCCGACAAGCTGCCATCGGGACCGTGGTGCTCTCGGTGGCAGGCACTGCATTCGACTTTGCCGTTTGCAAACGCGGGTCCCGGCAGTCGATCATGCCATGTGGTCGCGGTCAGCGTCGGGTTGTCTCGCACCTTGTCCAGTTCCAACGCCGTCAAATTGTGCGCCAACAGCGCCCGCTGGGTGTCGATCTTGACGTGGTGGCAGTCCATGCACAACTGCGATTGGCTGACGCCGGCGTGTTGATCGGTTGCCGAGACAAACCAATCGACCAGCGAGCCACGAGCTGCGGGATGACATGCCGCACAGCGATCGGAAGCGAGTTTGCCTTCGAGAATCTGAGCGTGTGAACGGTGCAAAGCGCCCGGCCGCAGCGGCTCCCCTTGCCAGCGAACTCCGATCATCAGGCACAGCGTGGCGATTGCCAACGCGACACCGCCGAGCATGATCTGGCGGCGTCGATAGGTCCACGAAGCACGCGGAATGCAAGGCGACGGTCGCTCTCCACACACTCCATCGGCTTGCGGTCCCGCGGAGCACGTCCCTCCTAAACAAGTCGGTCGCGCACACTTCCACTGCCCCGCTTTCTGGACCGGACGACACGGGCCGGCGATCGGACACGTCCCCTGAGGGTCGGGGCCATGCGCGCACGGGCTGCCCAAGTCGGCCTGACCGCAGACCCAGCGATCCGACGGTCGATCGACGCGTGGCGGAACCGGCAGTTCGAATTCGTCGCGACGCATGGGTGAAGGGTGAAGGGTGAGGGATGAGGGGTGAGGGGTGAGGGGTGAGGGGTGAGGGGTGAGGGCTAGCCGGCGAAGCGGATGGCTAGCAGGGCGTGAGCACAGGCCCACACCAATAGCGCCAGGGATAAGGTGGCGTGGATGACCAACCAGGCGCGCAGCCGAAACTGCAAGGCGAAGTGATAATCAAGGTCGTCTCGCATGCGAACCAAAGCGGCGAAGCGACCGGCGGTTCCGCGGGTTTCGTCTTCGAGATATCGATCCAGTTCCCCCAGTCGCGCCAACAGCCTTCGCCGCCGAACCCCGGTCGGTAAGGCGACGTAGGAGAAGCTCGGTCTGGCACCGAAAAACGGCTGCAATGTTTCGCGGTAGAACTTAGCCAGCACTGCCGCCGCTTGCGAACCGCTCAATTCATTAACCAAACTGTCCGCCAACTCGGCGATTTGGCTGCGGTGCCAACCAATCTGCTCGTAGCGGTAGTGGCCATTCACCGCAGTCATCCGTTTGGGCGCGGTGCGACTGACGTACAGCCCATAAAATCCGCTCGCGGTGACTCCTAAAAACAGACACGCCAAACCGCCTTCAAAGGTTCCCGAAGCGAGCAAGGTCGGCACGTGCATCGCATAAGCCACGACGGCAAAGAACCCGACGTAAATGTGGACCTGCACCCAAGTCGACATCCTAAGCAGCGGCAGCACGGGAATACGTCTGCGTACGCCGACGAGCATCAGCAGGAAAAGGCATGCCAAGGTGGTCGCTCCGGACAAGAACGACGCATGCCCCAACCGCTGGTCCACCAACCATACGGCCAACCACAGCAGGCTGACCGCCAGCAAGGTAATGCCCACCGCGATCAGACGTCGTTTTGCAAACCGAGTCAAGCCACTCATTGTGCCTCTAGGCCTCGTTCTTCGAGCCAATGATCCAACTGCTTGACGTCGCTCAGATCGATTCGTGTCAACGCATCATGTGGACAAGCTGCGACACAGGCGGGCCCCGACGGTTGGTCTTGGCAAAGATCGCATTTGGTCGCTTTCAAGATTGGCAACTGGGTCTGCGCGTCGCGATAGAAACGCCCTTTGGGATCGCGAATCTCCACCATCTGGATATTTTGATAGGGACACGCCGCGGCACAGGTTCCACAGCCTACGCAGATCGGTTCATGGATCCGCACCGTCCCGGTTGGCGCATCGCGTGCGATCGCTCCGGTGGGACAGCCAATCATGCAGACCGGATCCAAACAGTGCATGCAAGCTTGCACGAAATGCAATCGTTCGTGACTCGGCCCGACACGTGCGAACCGAGGGTTACCATCATGCGTCGTTGCACAAGCTTTGACACAATCGTCGCACCGCGTGCAGCGATTCAAGTCGATCATCATCGCTTGCTGGCCATTGTTCAAGCGATTCTGGACGATGAACTCCAGCAAGCCGGTCGGCAAGTCGGCTTCTCCCGTCGGACGACCTGAAGCGGGCAATACCGCGGGTCCTCCTTCACTGCTGCGATTCGATGGCAACCGAATGGGACGAGGCAACTCGGAACGCCGAACGAACGGCAAAATGTCGGTTGCCACAACTTCGACCGGCACGTGCAAGGTATCGAGAAAACCGACAGCCCGCAGAGACTGCTGCAGCGGCAGTGGCGGCGTGTCGACAGGCCGCAGCGCGTTGTGAGCAATTTCTTCCAGTCCGAACAGTTGGCCCTTGCCGAGATACGCGCTCGTCTGATGCCCCGCCCCATGTTGTCGGCAGAGCCTTGCGAATCCCGCCCGAACCAGCACCAAGTCGGTCGGCAGATGCCCCTCCGATGCAACGAGCGGTTCGGATTCGATCTGAGCCGCTGGAGGCAGTTCACGCGACTTGCGATACTGCGCGTTCCATTCGGTCCGCCCGAATGATTGCATGACGACGGCATCGGCAACTCGCTGCAAGTTGGCTTCGGGCAGATGCCGCAGTTGTGGAGTTTCTCGAAGATGGATCTTCAGCCAGTTCGCGCGGTAATGCTGTTCTAACTGCTGGGTGAATGGTTTGTCACGCCGAAGCAAACGCAAACCTTGCCAGCGAATCTCCAGCAAGGTCGCTTCGGTATCGGCGATCACGGTCGCCGTGCGAGGCGATCGAAACATGGCGGCGATTTCACCAAACAGGTCGCCCGGCCCCAGTTCCAGCGATTTGTGGTCACGCAGCACGCCATCAAAATCTTGCAAAAAGACCGCCGGCCGATCGTCGACCGTCTCCAACCGCGGCCCCAACAGCGAATTCACCGAACTGGCGGGACGAGACTCCGGAAACGTCGGACGCTGCCACAGTTGCTTCAACGCTTCACGCCAACTTCGTCGCAGCGGTGGCTGTCGACCGAGCTGTGCCGCGGGCAAATTGGAAAGCAAGGCCCGGACACTGCCCGACAGCACTAGAAAGGCACTGTTCCCGTAGTCGACTTCACGAACGATCACTTCGCCGGGGCTGAAGCGTACGATTCGGCAATCGTTACGCAGGATTCCTTCCAAAGGCGTCGTGCTCGGAAACGCCGATGGCGACATCTGGGCGAACGGCTTGCGCGTCATCAGCCACGCCACCTCGCTGTCATCCATCGAGGGGTCAATCGGCTCGTCCCAGCGCTGCGGGCGACGCACGGCAATTGCGTTATTTGCTGGCTCCATCCAGAAACTCGTCTGACGATCGGCGGATTTTCTCCAAGTCTTACCGAAAGGCAGACCACGAGGTCAAGACGGCTTTCGCTAGCAAATTCTTGGCGAAGGTCATCGTCACATCCAGCCGAAACAGGTGGACTTGGCTCTTTGACAAATCACGGTCGCCTGCGGCTCGTCGTCAAACGATTTCTAACGACGCGCTTAACACGCGGCCACGGCGGTCAGCGGACTTGGGTGACCGGTGCTTCGATCCGCTTCCACATTGCTACCAATCGTTTCGGCAATGTGGCCCACCAAGGCCGCGCGGTCCTGGACCAGAAACGCGACGTGATCCATGGCGGGAAAGTAAACACTCGAGACATGAGCATTGTGTTTCAGCGCCGGAAACATGGTCGCAAACTGGTCGGCATGATTGTAATATTCGTCCACTCCGCCGGTGTAGATGAAATGCAACCGCACGCCTCGATCCGCCAGCGATTGCAGTTCCAACGCGGCCTGCTCCTGTGGCGGAAATTCGCGAATATCGGCGCCCATAGCCAGCGAAGCCGGCACCGGCGTTTCGAGGCCTAGTCGCCTTCGCAGCCATTGCCGCCACTTACTGAGTCTCAGTATGCGCGGAATTTGGCGACGAATCAGGCGATGCCAATGGTAAGCGGTCGTGCGATAACCGCAGCCATCGAGGGCCACAACCCCGACGACCCGCGAGTCACCAACGGCGGTGTGCAAGGAATCATCGGCACCGCTGCACACCCCAAACAAGATCACTTGCGCGATGCCCGATCGCTGGCCTATCCAGTCGATCGCCTGACCGATTTCTTGTGCCGCACGGTCGATGGATCGCCCACGAATTCCCACTCCCAAGCTTTCACCGATTCCCGATAGGTCAAACCGTAGCGATGGAATGCTGGCTTCGGCCAGCTCGTCGGCCAAGTCAACATGCAATCGAAATGGGCCGGCATGATGCAGCATGCCCGCGGTCACCATGATCACCGCGGTGCGAGCTCGTCGTTCCTTAGCCGAATCTTGCCAAACACCAAGCAGATGATCGTATTTGCCAAACGTAATCGCTTCGCTCATCGCGGCCTACCTCGATTCTGGAAACAGTCGATAATCACACGAAAGCTCTCAGGCGACGAGAACGCACTCTCATTGAATTGCGGATCATCCCAGCGAATCGCATCAGCGACCGCGATAAGGTTAGCTTGCGATGCTTGCCATTGCTGTTCATCCGACGTGACTGCCCAGTCATCGGTCACGACCACCGTGCATGGATCAAGCCGGGACGTTTGGTTGTCGAGTCGTAAGTTCGCGATGCTGGCACGTTTTGCGGCCGACATCCGATGCCCATAGCTTTGGTCGATGCCGTCGTTACACCTTACACGGTTGAACCGAGTCAGCGCCTCGAGCTGTTGCCTGTGATGGCGATCCAACATTTCCAAGAACTGACTGCCGCGAAGAACCGGATCCCACAGGACGGTTCGTTCAAACGTGCCTGGTGGAACGTTCCCCGCGACGGTCGCACCGAGACGCAGGCCCACCACACTGACTTGCTCGTGACCGCAGCGAGTCTGCAAGAAAGCTTTCGCGTCCAACAGATTTTGAATCATCCGATCGGCCGTCAACGCACCGCAATCCCCCTCGGAGTTGCCAGTCGACGCATAATCAAACCTCAACACCTCGTGGCCGGCCTTGCAGAGCTGGATCGCGAGTTGTTGTAGATTCCGATAGCCCCGAGCATATTCGTGGGCAATCGAATGACACAGGATAACTGCCTGTCCCTGTCCAACGCCCCCAGGCTCGCTCCCCAACGATCGGCGTGGCTGATAGCGCACGGCATACAATCGCTGGCTTCCGCTGGGAAAATAGTCGGTATCGATTAACGGCAACTGGTTTCGCAACCCTTGAACATCCCCATCTTCAATCGCGTGGGACGTCCGACCAAGCAAGCTTTCGATCTGCTTACTGACGGTTGCCACCGTGGGGTTGGCAAAGAAATCTCGCACCGGCAGTTCGACGCTCAATTGGCTGGTCAGCTTCGCCACGACTTGGGTCACCAGCAGTGAGCTGCCGCCAAGCAAGAAGAAATCGTCGTGGATGCCCACTTCGCCAACATTGAGCACCTCTTGCCACAGTTGAACCATCCGACGTTCAAGGTCGGTGCGGGGAGCCTCATATTGGTCATCACGCGCCACAACTCCGTCGGCCGGATTGGGCAACGCGTCTCGATCAATTTTCCCATTGATCGTTTTGGGAAACGACGGAACAAAAACCCAACGCGACGGAATCATGTAGGGTGGCAATTGATCACGCAGGAAAATGGAAATTTCCGCGGCCGCCATTTCTTGGCTTCCGCAAGCCACGTAACTAATCAGAAATTTCTTTCCATCGACCTCGTCGTAGCTAACCAAAGACTCCAGGACCGAGGGATGTTCGTTAATGGCCGCTTCGATCTCCGCCGGCTCGATGCGGTATGAACCAAGCTTGATTTGGTGGTCGATCCGTCCACCAAAATCGATATTGCCATCGGCCAGCCAGCGCGCCAAATCGCCGGTCCGGTACAGACGTTTCGTTTGCCCATCGACTATCGCTCGAGTGAACGCCGCCTCGGTTAGTTCAGGCCGATTGTGATAACCACGCGCAAGTGCCGGCCCTCCCAAATACAATTGCCCCGTCTCGCCATTTTGGACCGGCTGACCGGCGGAGTCCAAAATGTACGCCTCATACCGCTTCAGAGGCTTACCTATGGGCATGTTGGCGGCATCGAAATCCGCGTCAGGGATGAACACCGTCGCGCTGACCGTAGCCTCGGTCGGACCATAGGCGTTGCACCACAGGACTTCATGGTCGCAGAGTGTCTGCCAGCGTCGATAATGGGCGACCGAAACCTTTTCACCCGTCACAATCATCAAACGAATGGATCGCGGGATGCGTTCGCCCGCTGCGACCATCAGGTCCACCCACTCATGCCAATAGGCTGTTGCCAAGTGAACCGCGGTCACCTCAAAACGCTCCACCAGGGATGAGAGCTCATTGCGGCAATGAGCGCGTTCCCTCGGCCTTACCACCACACAGCCGCCCGAGATCAACGGCGGGAAGATTTCTTCAATCGCAATGTCGAAAATGAGTGTTGAAAATTGCAGCGTGCGGTCGGCCGCGGTGATGGCATAGCGTTCGATGTCGGCAAAGCAGTACGCGGCTAGCGCGGAGTGTTCGATTTCCACTCCCTTCGGCTTTCCTGTCGATCCCGATGTGTACATGATGTACGCTAGGTCGCTCGGTTCAAGCACCACTTCGCTGCCCCGTTCCAAACATAGTTCGTCCGCTTTAACGGGGTCCTGCCCACAGACGACCCAGTGCACCGGAGCCCTACTGGAATCAAACAGTCGGCTTCCAATCGAAGCTTCATAGCACGCATGCCCGACGATCGTCTCAATACCGGCGTCGGCAACCATGTAGCGCAGACGATCGATGGGATACTCAGGATCGAGCGGTACGAATACGGCTCCGATTTTCAAGATCCCCAGCATGGCTGCGATCGCTTCAGCAGATCGATCGACACATATCCCAACACAGTCGCCCTGCCCGACACCCGACTCCAAAATCGAAGCCGCGATCGTGTTGGCCACCGCTTCTAATTGTCGATAGCTCCAATCGCCGTGCTCGGAAACGACCGCCACGGCATCGGGAGTTGTGTGCCACTGACGTGACCAAAGAATCGGAAACGCGACCAGTTCTTCCGCTCGATCGAGAGATAACGCAACGCTCATTTTCAGGTTAGTTCCGCAGCGGGAAGGCAAACCGACGTAACATCGCTAGCGGGTGTGATTCGCGGTTTGGGAGACGTATCGAGCACCGTAGCGATAGCCGCTTCAAGTCGCTCCAATCCGGCTTGCAGCCATTCGATCTCAATCGTCAACGCCGGCATGATTTTCAAAACTTGATCATCACTGCCGGAACTCTCGACTAACAATCCGTTGTCGAAACACTCGCGGATGACCTGACTAGCGATGTCGCCGTTACGCACGTCGAGCCCCCAGATCAGCCCCCGTCCGCGTTTGGTTACGCCCTGTCCCGCGTAGGCTTCGCAGATACCCTCTAACCAGTCTTCGATGATCTCGCCACGCGAGGCGATCTGCGTCTCGAACGCGGGATCGCTCCAGTGCTCCAGAACCGCACGCGCGGCCACAAAGGCCAAGTTATTGCCTCGGAAGGTACCCGTGTGTTCGCCTGGTTTCCACGTGTCCAGCTCCCTCCGAATCATGACCAACGATAGCGGCAAGCCTCCGCCAATCGACTTTGACAAGCAAACCATATCGGGCACGATGCCGGAATGCTCAAAGCTAAAGAACTTCCCGGTCCGACCGTTGCCAACCTGAATGTCATCGATGATCAAGCGGATACCGTGGGACTTGCATAGCTCGGCGATCCGCCGTACCCAGCGATCGCTAGCGACATTGATGCCACCTTCTCCCTGAATGGTCTCCAAGATTACCGCCGCGGGCACAGGCAAGCCACTGCTAGGATCGGTGAGCATTTTTTCTAGCAGGTTCGCGGTGTCGAAGTCGCCCAGATATTGATCGAATGGCAAATGAGACACATTGTTGCGGGCACCATAGAACTCGCTGTGATAGTAGCGGTTCCCAGTTAAGGCAAGCGAGCCTAGTGAGTGCCCATGATAGGCGTTGGTAAAGGCGACGACATGCGAACGTCCGGTCTGTTTTTTCGCCAGTTTGACGGCGGCTTCGACCGCGTTTGTGCCCGTCGGTCCGGTGAACTGGATGCGGTAATCAAGCGATCTTGGCTGCAGGATGATGCGATCAAATGCGTCGAGAAAGTCGATCTTCGCGGCTGTCATTGTGTCGAGTGAATGCTGAATGCCGTTGCGCGACAGATATTCCAGCAACGCCGCTTTCGCGCCCGGGGGATTATGTCCGTAGTTCAGCGAACCGGCACCGCAGAAGAAGTCGATAAAGACATGACCATCGGTATCTGTCAGCAACGACCCCACGGCGGAATCAAATACCGTCGGAAACAATCTCGAATAGCCGCGCACATTCGACTCGATTCTTTCAATCGAATTCTGCATTACCCAAATGACCAGTGAGCGAAACGCACCGTCGATGCCAGCCCCAGGACGACATGGAGCAACTGGAGCGGTGCCTATACCCACCGTTACTTAGCTTTCGTGGGGCCGCAGGCAAAAACGGAGAGTCAACCGCGGGCGCAGGATGTCCAATAAACCCCCTGCCTTTTGCGGTTTGAGCCGCCTTTGACGGTAAAATGCCGCACAGCTCTAGTGAATTACGGGATAGCGTGATTGGGCGTTTACGCGCTTGGACGACGCGCGAACAAGGCCACAGCCGACAAACCTCTTTCCCATCGGCAACGATTAATCATTATCCACGTGCTGACGTCGCCAACGTTGGTCCTCGATCTCGCGACGGCGCATCGGCATTGAATCGACGCGTTGGACCAATGTTTGGAACATAATGGGTTCATCTCGACGCATCTTTGTCGTCCCATCTTTGCCAACCAACGCCACCAGAAAACGGTCCTCCTCGGCATCGAACCGGGAACGTAAATGCTCAATCGCATTCTCACTCAGTGCACGAAGATCGATCCAGCCGCGGTCGTCGCCGATCACGCGAATGACAACCATGTCTCGCTCGTCGAGCTGCGACTGGACGCCATCGAGTTCCGCCATTTGACGTTGGTAGTCGCGGTCATCGACACTGGGAGCGAAGATCAACAACGGACGGTGCTCCCACTGCAATTGCTCCATCTGAAAAGATGTTTTCCGCGCGAGATCTGTTTTGCTCGCGGAATCTGTTTTGCTCGCGGGATCGTCGTTCGGCGAACTCACGTCGCGGCGCCTCCGGTTAAAGGGAATTCGGAACGCCGCACCGATGCGCCGGGCATCGATCAGCAAGCGTTGACCACGTTCGGGCGACTGCCTCGCCTCCAGCCTACCCGAAACCCAAACGACTTGGTCGCTGAACCGCTCCGCCCTACGCTGCAGCCACGGGTCGTCTTGCAGGTCCAGCTCGAATGTCAGCCCGTTGGCTTCGATCGTCGTTCCTGTCGTTTCGCCTCCGATAGCCATCTGATTGGTTCTCAAGACACCGCGGATATCGATCCGTACTTGGTCACGCTGAACGGGCGCACGCTGAACGGACTCAGACGGAGTCGGCCGGTCGGCTGTTGCCTCCAAGTACGACTGTGCGGGGAGCTTGCTCGAGCAGACTGTGGCGAAAACAAAACAGATGAACAAGGCGAGCTGCAAGGATGCCGCTTTCATCGGTGAGGCTCCGGGGGGTTGAGGATATTCGCTGCGCGGCAATGGGCGATGCTTATCCAAAGTCGCACGATCCGCTGGATTGCATGTCGTTCACAAGGTCGACAAACAACCCACTCTCGATAAGAACATGCTGCAAACGGCATGCCTCCCCAAACCCCCAGCGGCAACCGCGAACGGTGACTTGGTTGTCCCATCGGTCCGCCAATTTCACCAACCAATGGTGCAACAATTGCACCATCAATCTCTCCGCCGCGCCGCCCGTGCCCCGATCAACGAACCGGAGAAACCATTCATGTCGCGAACGACCCAAGAACAAGTGGTGCATTTTTTGAGCGATCTGTATTCGGTCGAACAGCAAGCCCTGGCTCAATTAAACACCGCACCTCAATACGCGGGCGATCCTGGCCTGGAGGTTGCCTATCGCGAACACCTAATCGAAACCGAAGCGCAATCGGCAAGCGTCGGGGAACGACTCGAGGCCTTAGGCGGTTCGGCCTCGAAAGTGAAGGATGCCATCATGCGCGCCGGCGGGAAGGGGTTCTTGCTATTCGCGCGACTGATGCCGGAAACACCCGGTCGCTTGCTCACCCATTCCTACTCCTACGAAGCGATGGAGTGGGCGGGATACGAAATACTGATTCGCTTTGCACGGCATGCCGGCGACGACGAAACCGTGCAGGTTGCCCAATCGATTCAGGCTCAGGAGCGGGCGATGATGCACCGCCTTGAGGCGGGCTTTGATGCGGCCGAAAAGGCATCGCATGCAGCGCTTTCGTCGGAAGAACAGCACCAGCACGTGCGGCGGCATCTTGCAGAGGTCCACGCGTTTGAGAAACAAGGTAGCGAATTGTTGGAGAAGAGTAAGACGCTTGCCGCGGACGCTGCGGTGGCGGAGTACTATCACCATGCCCAAGCCGTGATCCGGCGACATGCTCAGATGGTCGAGACACGCTTGAAGCAACTGGAAAGCGGGCCTTCGATGTTTGAAGATCAATCGCTCCGCGGCGCCGCTCTGAACTGGAGCCTGTTCTTCCAAGCCCAGTCCGACACACCGGCGAAATTAGCCGCATTCGTGTACGCCGTTTTGCACCTGCAGATCGGTGGCGTAGAGTTGCTGAAGCGAACAGCCAACCGAACCGGCGATATCAACACGCGGGAATTGTGCGAAGTCATCCTGAGCGAATTGCAGGGCTTGGCCGAGCGTTTGGTGGAACAATTCGAAACGACGGTCGAAGCAACCCTGCACACCGTATCGGCGCACTAGCGGGAAAGCGTCACTTGCTGTTTCGGGGCAACGCCCCGGCGTTTGCCTAGCCCAGCCTGAAGGGCTGGGAACCCAAACCATAAAGGAAATCGTAGGGCCAAAGGCCCGGCCATTTGCCTGGACCTGACGCTTGGGGTTACCGTTAATGTCGAGGTGGTGCTGTCCAGCTAGGCATCCATCGTCGATTTGCACCGCAGGTAGCGCCACACAGCAGAATCAACGCGGATGTTCTACAATCTCAATGAAGATTTCGAAGCGTGTCCCGAATACCAACACACCGAAGCAAAAACGCGCCCGCGACCAGCGGACCAAAGGAGAAAGACGTCCAGCATGCATAGCCTCAAGGTGGGCGATCGTGTCGTATTTGCCAAAAGCAAACAGAGTGTTTCACCCGGCCCCCGCGCCCGTCAGGTGTCCGCTGGGATGAAGGGAGATGCGTACAGCTACGTTGTTGACAAATATTGGACCGTCCAAGCGGTGAACCCCGACGGTACCGTGACGCTGGTGACGCGGCGTGGAAAACACCACACCCTATCGATCGATACGCCCGGTTTGCGACCAGCCAGCCTGTGGGATCGCTTATTCTTCGGAAGTCGGTTCCCAAAACTGGCGGACTTGCCGCCAACGAGCGAACCGCCCCACCCTTCGGCTTAGCGAACCGCTTTGGGGGAACGCGTTGGAGCACGACGAGCCGCCTTTGTCAGCCGCACGGCGTGAACCGAGCCGCTGTCGCCCACAAAGCGAGTAGCGCGCCCACAAAGCGAGTAGAATTGGGCCAGTCCCGCCCCTCCCTTCTATCCCCGGAACCTCTCATGCGTCTCGCGATTCTGATGTTGCTGTCTCTCGTTTCCCTGCCTGCCACTGCCGATTCCTGGGTATACGTTGGCACGTACACCAAAGGTGAATCCGCCAGCGAAGGGATCTATGTTTGTCGCCTGGACGAGTCGACCGGAGCGCTGTCCGCACCTGTGTTGGCCGCGAAGGCAGTCAATCCTTCGTTTGTTGCCATCCACCCCAGCAAGCCGCTCCTGTATGCGGTCTGTGAAATCGGTTCGGCCGCCCCCGATTCCATCGGCTTGATCGCTTTTTCGATCGGTACCGAGGGCCTGCTAACAAAGTTAAACGCGACCTCCGCGGGAGGCGCCGCGGCGTGTCATGTGGCTGTCGATCCAACAGGCCGGTTTGTCGGTATCGCTAACTACACCGGTGGCAGTTGCGCACTGTACCCAATCCAACCGGATGGCTCGCTGGGAAAAGTCGGTTCGTTTCATCAACACACCGGTGGTAGTCAAGCCGATTCGAAACGCCAAACGGCACCGCACGCGCACTCACTGAACTTTAATCAAGACGGCACCCAAGCCTTCGTGGCCGATCTGGGAAAAGACCAGATTGTGATGTACGACGTCGATCACCAAGCCGCCACAATGCAACCTTCCAAGCAACCGTTTTTGGCGATGCCGCCGGGCGGTGGGCCGCGTCACTTCAGCTTTCATCCCAGCTTTCACTTTGCTTTTTCCAACCTGGAGATGACGTCGCAAGTCGCTTTGCTTCATTACGACAGCGCCACGCACTCGCTCAAACTCGGGAAAGTGCTCGACACGCTTCCCGCATCAGCGGACGACACCGGCAACAGCACGGCCGAGTGCCTGGTGCATCCGTCAGGGAAATTTGTCTACGTTTCCAATCGTGGACATAATTCGATCGCCGCTTTCCGCTTTGATGCCTCCGATGGCAGTTTCCAATCGATCGGCCACACTCCCAGCCAAGGCGAAATCCCGCGTGGGTTTGGGATCACGCCCGACGGCCGCTTTTTGATCGTCGGAAACCAACAATCGGGTAATGTGGCAACGCTGAGTATCGACCCTTACACCGGAGCCTTGAGCCCCACAGGTCACTCCGTCGACATCGACGCTCCCGTGAATGTGCGATTCGCCACATTCTAATTTTGATCTTCGCCACTTTCCAAAGTCGACGATGAGTACCACCACCCTACCGCGGCAATCGGCAGGCCTGATCGCCGGCAAACCGGCCGTATGGCGTCACGCGGCAAAGTCCTACCAAGCCACCGAAGCGGCCACGGGTGCCTTGCTGCCGGGCCATTTTTTCGAAGCGGAGGACGAGCAGATCGACGCCGCGGCAGAGGCGGCGCGGGAAGCCTTCAGGATCTTGCGACAAACGTCGGCGGCGCAGCGAGCCGGCTTACTAGAGCAGGTCGCCACGGGAATGCGGGCACGACAGGCCGAAATTCTCGAACGCTGTGGACAGGAAACCGGTTACTTGCCGGCGCGGGTTGCGGGCGAGTTCGAACGGGCGGTCAGCCAACTGCATTTGTTTGCGCGACTCGCCGAGCGTTCCGTTTGGGATCGCCGCCAGATCGATCCGGCCGATCCCGATCGCCAACCGTTGCCTCGGCCAGAGATGCGACGACGCTTGGTTCCCATCGGGCCGGTTGCGGTCTTCGGGGCTTGTAATTTCCCACTCGCAATCTCGGTTCTCGGCAACGATTTTGTCGCTGCCATCGCGGTGGGTTGTCCGGTGATCGTCAAATCGCACCCGGGACATCCTGGCACTTGTGAATTGTTGGGCCAAGTCGCCGCACAGGCGGTCGCCGCGTCTGGTTTGCCTCCCGGCACCTTTTCGCTGCTGCACGGTCGCCAGCCAGAAACGTCGTTGCGTTTGGTGCAGCACCCTCACATCGCCGCGGTCGGTTTTACCGGCAGCCCAGGCGGTGGCCGAGCGTTGGCCGAAGCGGTCTTGCGCCGCCGCTATCCGATCCCCATGTTTGCCGAACTAGGCAGCACCAACCCTGTCTTTATCGCCCCGCAAGCAGCGACTGCGAATGCGGCGTCCGTCGCCGCGGGCTTCGTCGCCTCACTCCGCTTCGGCAATGGGCAAATGTGTACCAAGCCCGGTGTGCTGGTGGTGCGAGAGGACCGGTCCGAGGCGCTGCAGGTGGCGGCGATCGAAGCGATGCGCCGCGCGGAACCTTTGCCACTGCTGAACGCGGACGTGACGACAGCCTTCGACGCGGGCGTGCGGCAATTGCTGCAACATCCGGGCGTCGATGCATTGCACTTCGACGACCCACGCAACCCATCGACTTGGCATCGCGGGCCGCACTGGTTCAGCGTCACCGCCGACCGAGCGATCGCGGACGACCTGTTGCATCAAGAAACGTTCGGGCCGGTGTCGCTGCTGGTCCGTTGTCGCGACGACGAACAGATGCTGGAAGTCGCCAAGCACTTCCACGGTTCGCTGACAACAACCTTGCATACCGCGGCGGGTGACGAGCCGTTCGGCCAACGATGGCTGCCGATCGCCGAAGGCTTCGCCGGGCGGATTCTCTTCAACGGTTGGCCGACGGGGATGGAAATCGGCCCGGCGACGCAACATGGCGGTCCCTATCCGGCCAGCCTCGACAGCCGGAGCACGTCGGTGGGATACGCCAGCTTAGAACGTTTCGTCCGACCGGTTTGCTACCAAAACTGGCCGCCAAAGCCCCTTCAGGCGACCGGCGATTGGTCACACGCTGATCGGCCGGTCTCGCCGTAGCCAAACCAAGACGTTCCAGTAGGCGCGTCGCGGAATCAATCGGCTTGCTCCTCAAGCAACAAGCCCACCGCTTCGGAGACCCAACCGCTGTGCCACGTGTGCGCACGCGACGGACCGTCGCGGTAGTGATGCGGAACCTGCAGTTGCTTCAACAGCGCATGCATCTCCTGGTGATGCGTCCGGAAATTACCATAGCCAGTCAGCACCAAACGCGGTCGCTCCATGTGCTGTGGAAAATCCCGCTGCAACAATTCGGTCAGTCGATAAGCCTGAAAATTGGTCTGCGAACCAAAGATCGGCGGCGTTCCGTATTTGCCCATTTCGCTCATCATCAACGGAGCATCCCATGCCGCGGCGCCCCCAAATTGTGCGGGATGCCGGAGGACGAAACTTCACGCCCCCCAACCCGATTTGCTGAATCCCAACAGCCGATGATCGTCGGCGTCTTCTGAAACCGGATAACGGCTGCGCACCAGCGGCATCACGACCTTCAAGAAATAGGCCTCTTGTTGCAAATCGGCCCGCGTCGCGTGGTCGGCGTACCAAGGCAGATGCGCAAAAGTGGGGCTGACAAAGATCACGTCGTATCGATCGTGCAACCGCTGCTGCTGGACTTCCAACAAACCGTCGCCGTAACGATTTTCCGTACCCGCTTCGACCGGCAAAACATAGACCACGCGATACTGCTTTCCGTGCCGCATTTGGCTGGGCAGTAGAACGCGGACCTGCGTCGGGCCGGCTTGCAATTCGGATTGAACGTGATGGATCCAAAAGCCATGCTTGTCGCGCGCCGCCGAGTCCGGCTTGTCAGCCGCAGCGGTCAACACCACGCCAACCACGTCCGGCGCCGTTAATAAACCGACCAGTCCGATAAGCAGCATCGCGACGCGTAGTAAAAACCGGGACCAGCTCATCGGCGTGCAAACTCCTGCTGGGCCAGTACCGCATCTCGTAAAATGATCATGCGTTTCATTAGCTTGTGACGTGGTCCGGCAAATGGCAACCGGCGAAAGGTAAGCCACACCGCTTATTTATCGCTCATTGCTTAGCGGTCGAGCGTTGACTTACTGCGGAGGATGTGGTGGTAGTGCTGCGCGAAGCGATGCGATTCATCTCGCACGTACTGCAGCAACCGCAGCGCAAACGCCGAGCGACTGAGCCGCAGCGGCTCGGATTCCCCTGGACGATAGATCTCTTCCTCGCGCTTCGCCAAAGAAAGCATCACCGGAGGCTCGATCTCTTGGTCGCGAAACGCAGCCAAGGCGGCATTCAGTTGTCCCTTGCCACCGTCGATCAGCAGGATGTCGGGAAACGTCTCTTGTTCGTCCGCCAAACGTCGGAAGCGACGCGAAACGACTTCGTGAATGCTGCGGAAGTCATCGACTCCTTTAACGTCACGAATTCGATAGCGACGGTAACCCGGTTTGAATGGCAACCCATCGATGAACTGCACCAAACTGGCAACGGTTTCGCCGCCGCCGAGATGGGCAATGTCGACCCCTTCAATCACGCGTGGCGTTTCCTTCAGGCCAAGCACCTTCTTCAATCCCGTCAAGCCTTTCTGGGGATCGATGTAGAACACTTCGGGCTGGGCGTTGGCTTCCAAGTCCCCTCGCTCGTCCAGCCGATCGAGCATCTGAATTTCATCACGCAAAACGGCGGCCCGTTCGAAATTCAGTTGCTTACTCGACTCCAACATTTCCGATTTCATCTCGTTCATCAGCCGCTGCTTTCCTCCCTCAAGGAACGTTTGCAGTCGCCGAATGTCACGCCGATAGTCCTCTTTGCCGATCCGCAAATTACACGGCGCGGTGCATTGGTTGATGCTCGCTAACAAGCAGGGACGAAACCACCGCCAACGTTCATCCGATTCGGTGATGTCCAGCGTACAGGTGCGGAACTTGAAAATCCGTTGCAGCACTTGGACGGCGCCCCGCAGCGCTCCCGCACTGGTAAAGGGCCCATACAGTTTGACCCCTTTATCCTTTGGCTGACGCGTCACCTCGATCCGAGGAAACTCATCGCGCGTGGTAATCATCAAATAAGGAAACGACTTGTCATCCTTTAGTTCCTTGTTGTGCGGCGGCTGAATGTCCTTGATCAAGCGAGCTTCGGCCAACAAGGCATCGACTTCGCTGTCACAGGGAATGAAATCGATATCGGCGATGTCGCCCACCCAGTCCGCCGTCCGCTGATCCACGGCAGCCGCTTTGAGAAAATAGCTGCTCGCGCGGCTGCGTAAATTCTTGGCTTTACCGACATAGATGACTCGTCCCGAGACGTCTTTCATCAGATAGACGCCCGGCGACTGCGGAAAGGTTTTGACCTTCTCCGCCGCACGTTTGTTACCGATGCCGACATCGCCAGAACGTTCGGGCAAAGCCATGTTTTCCATTTCGTTGTTTTCCTTCATGCCGATATTTTACCAAGCCGTCCAGCAAGCCGACAAAACACAAAAAAAGGCAACCCAGCCGCAGGTGGGGCGGGTTGCCTTCGGTTAAAACACGGTCGCTAAGCAGGCAGACCGGTTTAAATGAGCCCCCTCGGCGACAGCCGCGGTTCCCGAATTCAATCGGGGCTGGCGGCCAAACGGCTAGGCAGAGTTCTGCGGAATGATTCCTGCAAACCTGCTTAACCGCTATTCGCTAGCAACGGCTTGAAAATCCCCTGCCGCGGCAAGGACCAACTGGTCGACATCGACGAAGGCTCGCAACGCGGCATTGACTTGTTCGACCGTCAGCGATTCGATCCGGGATTCCAGCGTCTCGTAGTACGCCATCGTCCGCTGATTGAACATCGTCGACATCAACAGGTTTGCCAGCGCCCCGTCATCGCTGCGTTGCACGCGTTGACTATCGAGGTAGGCCTTCTTCGCCCGCGACAGTTCGTCTTCGGTCACGCCGCCGTCGAGCAACTTTTCGATCTCGTCGCGAATCACCGCCAGCAGTTTGTCTTTGTTCTGCGGATTGGTGATGGCGTACAAAATAAAGTCGGTTCGCTCGTCCCGTTTGCGACCGGAAACCATCGAACGAATCGTATACGACAAGCCCTCCTGCTGGCGGACTCGATCGGCCAAGCGACTGCTGAGCGACCCGCCGCCGAGGATGAAGTTCCCCATCAGCAACGCGGCGTACTGTGGATCATCGTCGGCCAATTCGTACTGTTGCTGCCCGAATAGCATCGCGTTGGACTTGTCAGGCGTTTCAATCAGTTCCACGCCACCATCGATAAACGGATGCGCGGGTCGTCCGAAGCGAACGTACTGTTCCTTGGCTTCCCAGCCTTTGAGAATCTCGGTCCATTGCTGTTTGACCACCTCGGGATCAAAGTTACCGACCATCACCAGCTCGCCGGCTTGGTTGCCAATGAAACCTTCATAGAGCGATTGGATCTCTTCAATCTGGACGTTCTGATACATCTCGATTTCTTCGGCCATTGTCTGCACGTAGCGGACATTGTCCTTGCCGTAGGGCGACAACCGTCGGCGAACATTGCGTGGCGCCAACGCTTGCGGTTCGTTCAGCGACGCCTTGAGGCTGGTCACAATTTGGCGGCGAATCACCTCCAATTCCTCAGCGTTCAGTCTTGGCGAGCGAATGACTTGCTTGACCAATTGCAGCACCTCGGCCAGATGTTCCTGCTTTGTATTCACCTGCAGTTGCAGCAAACCGGGCGTGGTACTGACCGACAGATCGGCTCGCAACCGGGTCAGTTCGTCCTGCAACTCTTGATAGGTGAGCTGCTCGGTTCCGCGGGACATCAGCATCCCGAGCAACTCGGCCGGCGCGACACGACTGGCCAACGTTTCCTCGGTTCCGAACCGCAGGGAAAGCGTGATGGTGACGCTGCCACCACGCGTCTTTTTCGGCAAGAAGGCGTACTCCATACCACCAGTCAAATCGCCACGCAACGTTCGGGATTCGATGATCGAAGGTTTGGGATCAAATATCTCTCCTGCTTCCACTTCCTCGCGACCTTTGTAATCGGCCAACAGCGAAGCAGTGCTGGGAGACTGCGGGATCTCGATCCGCTGCGTTTCCTCACTGGGAATATACAGACCGACGGTTCGATTGTTGCGGACAAAGTATTTCGCCGCGGCGGCTTGAACCTGTTCGGTAGTGAGGCTTTCGATGCGATCGCGGTACAAGAAGTACAGTCGCCAATCGCCTTGTGCCGCCCAATCGGACAAAGCCACGGCAATTTGGTCGGTATTCGTAGCCTCCAACTCGCGTTCTTTGAGAATCTGCTGACGCGCCCGTTCGACTTCCTGGTCGGTAATCGGGTTGGCAATCAAATCCTCTTCGATCACCCCGAGCAACTTCATTCGCGCTTCCTCCAAAGAGGCGTCCGCGGGGACTTGGGTAAGTGCCATGAAGAGGCCTGGATCATGAAACGCATGCGCCAAGGCGTAGACGTTGCTGGCCAGACTTTGCTTAACCATTTGCTGGTACAGTCGTCCGCTGGGCTCGTCTGCCAGCACGTAAACGAGCACTTTCATCGCGGCGAAATCTTCGTGCGTGCTGGCCGGAATGTGGTACGCCGCGCCGATCCACGGCACATCCCCCACGCGTCGCAGCACGACCGTTCGTTCACCATCCTGTGGTGGCTCGGTGGTATAAGTCGCATCGATCGGAGTCTCAGGCGACTTCAACGCACCGAAATATTTTTGAATCTGCTCCAGGGCGTTGTCGGTTTCGAATTTACCGGCGACCACCACCAGCGTGTTGTCGGGGCGATAGAACTTGCGATAGAAGCGACGCAGGCGGACGATGGGCACCCGTTCGATATCGCTCTGGTTACCGATCGTGCTCTTGCCATAGTTGTGCCATTCGTAAGCGGCCGATTGGATGCGTTGCATCAAGATCCGAAACGGCGAATTCTCTCCCCGCTCGAACTCGTTGCGGACGACCGTCATCTCGCTGGCCAAATCTTCTCCAAGGATATTACTGTTGACCAACCGGTCGGCTTCGAGCCGCAGGGCGAACTCGAGGTTGTCCGCCGTCGCCGGCATCGTTTCGTAGTAGTTCGTCCGGTCCATCCAAGTGGTGCCGTTGAACTGGGCCCCGCGATCTTGCAGCAGCTTGGGGACTTCCGGATGCGAAGGCGTCCCTTTGAACAGCATGTGCTCCAACAGGTGTGCCATCCCCGCTTCGCCGTAGCCCTCGTGTCGCGAACCCACAAAGACGGTCATATTCACCGTCACCACATCCTTGGACGGATCTGGAAACAGGAGCACCCGCACCCCGTTCTCAAGGCGATATTCGGAGATCCCTTCGATCTGGGTGACCTTCATCACGTCCTCTTGTGCGTGGGAGTCCTGGCAATCGACCACGCCAGCGAGGGCGAGGATTGCTAACAGGACTTTGGGAATTCCTTTCACCGCCTGCCAAAAGCGAAACCGTTGGTCATAATTCATTGGGCGATCCATAACAGCCTCCGTTGAGTCCGAATCGATTTGCGAACGGTATGAGTTCTCGAATTGTATCGCCCATCGCCAATCCCCAACACCACGCGAAGGGTCCGCTGTGGTGATACGCTTCAAGGGCCAGCGGCAGACAGCACTTTTTACATCTCAGGAGCGTTGATGAGCTTTTTAAATTCGGAAGATTGGCATCGCGTGGCGGACAGCGCCGCGGTGGGGCACGAAGCAGCGGCCGAATTTGTCATCGCAGGCAAAGTGGTGGCGGTCTTTCGCCACCAGGGAAAACTCTATGCGCTCGACGCAATGTGTGCCCATCAAGGCGGCCCGATCGCCAAGGGCACGGTCGAGCATGGCTGCGTGACCTGTCCCTGGCACGGCTGGCAATATGAACTGGCAACGGGCGAACAGACCATCCACCAACAGAAATTGCTGGAGACCTACCCCACCGAAGAAGCCGACGGTGGGATCTGGATCAAAATTTCCAGCGAGGGCGACACCTAGCTAACGGTGCCAGGTTGGACGGAGGCGTTCCCCTAAGCGTCCAGGTCGAGATGCTGCCCGGTGTTCTCGTCATTGACCGCATGGGGCGGTGTCCCATGGGAGTCGGTTGCCGGATGTTCGCCCGAGGCAGGTTCGCCCGAAGATTCGTACTGCTGCCGCCCGTCGGCACCCGAATCGCCCGCCGCGGCATCCTTCTCGACTTCCGCCAACCCGTTCTCGACGCCGCCTGGTTTGTCGGCCTTTTGCTGAGCCGATACGGAGGCGGCATTTGCATCGGAATCGGCCGATTTGGCGGCTGCGCGCTGAGTACCTGCGAGACCAGCGAGGGACGCTGGCGGAGTCGGTTGGATATTCATCTATCGTACCTTGCCGGGAATGGCAGGGGTCGCTTGTAACGCTTCGCGACTCATGCCGGGAAACAAACGTTCCAAAGTTTCGCTCACGCTATCGAGGGCGCGGCGTTCAATCGTCGGCGAATCGATCGGACCGCTAACGTCGATCGTCCAAAGGGTATATTGCTGGCTGCTAAGAGGCCGAATCAGACGACTCCAGGTGTTCTGCGGACTGACGCGAGTATTAAATCTCAGGTCGAGATCCTTTAAGCGGCTGACGGTGCCGACGCCATGCAACGCAATCAGCTCGCCCCACAACTGCAGTTGGCTGAACGCGATCTGGTCGCCCGAGATCGTGAACGTTGCCGTCCCATCACGAAAGGCGGCGTCCTCGTCGGGCGTCACCCGCAACTGCGTCAACAGTTGCACGATCTGGGGCATCTGATAAAGGTTCGCACCACTCAGGCTGGCTTGGCCGCCACCTTTCAGCAAATGCATGGCGCCGATCGCTCCTTCCAAGCGGACTTCACCGCTGATCTTGCCTGTCATTCCGGATTGCGGCTGATGAAAGTCGGACAACATCGTCGGCACATCGGCAGCCACCAGCGATACGAACACATCGTATTGGCTGGTCGCCATGGCGACGCTTCCGGCCAACGTGAACTGGCCTCCAAAAACCTTTCCGGCGATAGGCTGGAAGTCCTCGTCGGGCTCGAGCGCTGCGTTGCGAGCGCCCAGATAGAGCTGACTACCGCGAATGGCAAACGGACCATGAACCCCGGTTAATTGGATGTCTTGAAAGTGCAGCGAATCCAACTGCACGGTCCCATCGGCTGTGACTCCATCGACGTTCTGTTGGCCGCGTAGCGTTAATTCGCCCCGAACGTCACGCACCGCGCCGACGTCCCCCAAACGGTTGCCTTCCAGCTGCACACTTAGGTCAAACCGCATCTCGGATTGCGGGTTGACGTCGTCGGGCAGCAGCAGGCTGGTCTGACCGCGGACGCCCAACGGGCCGCGCAACTGTAGTCGCTGGCAGACGCCCTGGACTTCGGGAGGCAGACAGGAGGCGAGTTCCGCATCGAGCGTCAGACGGCTGCCACTCAAGATGTTCATATCCAGCACCCACCGCCCGTCGCTGGCCTGCGTGCAAGTGCCATTGGCGGCTAGACGTGAACTGTCATGGCGACCGTCGATCTGTTCAATCCGCACGATGCCTTCTGAGAAAGCCACTTTTCCGGTCACGATATCCATGCGGTAAGGCAGCGCGGTGGGACGCACGCTGACCGTGTTTTGTGACACGCCATTTTCCGATGCCATCGAAGCGGCTAGTTGCAACCGTGGTGTCGGTTCGGTCGGGCTTTTGGTCAACTTGACTTCCAGATGATCCAGTACGCCGGTCGGTGCCAAAGCATCCCACGTACGTCGTGTCTCTTCGGTCGGCAAGGCGGCTCGCAGCGTCCGGTCCAGTGGCACACTTTTGCCGACAAAATCTAATTCCAATTCGCCACCCGCGGACTGGTTGCGGAACGTACCGTCGCAACGGATCGATGCGGCGTCTCCATTTCTGGCAACGAAATTGACCAAACGTGTGGTGTTGTCTTTCACCAAGATTTGGCCGTCGACGCCATACAAGGGATACGGAAAGCGGTCGTAGCGTAACTGAGCGTCTTCCACGCGGATGTCAAAGCGTTGAGATTTATTGCCGTTTGGATCGAGATGAAATTCCGCGCTGGCCAACCGAATCCCACCTGCCGGCGACAGCGACCGCACGAATGTTTCGAGCTTCGACTGCAGTTGATTGCGGGGCGTCAATGCGTTCATCAGCGTTTCGTCCAGCGTGATCGTGCCATCGACCGATGCCTTGAACCATTGCGGCTGCCCGCTGCCCGGTGGTGACAGACGTAGTTCACAACGCATCGGTTTGCCATCGACCGTCCCATACAGTTCCTTCGACCAGATAAAACCTTCGTCGAACTGAACCGTGCCGTTCATGTTTCGCACGGGGTAAGGAAAGCGATCGAATTGAACATTCACCCCCTTGGCACGCACCGTGGCAGAGGTCCGCCACTGCTCCGATTTACAGCTCACGTCGGCGACGATGTCGACGCGTCCGGCGGGCTGTAAGCGATCCCATTTCGTACGCATCTCGGTCGGCAAGGCGTCTGCCAAACGACCATCAAGCAACAGGTCGGTCGCCTCGATATGCAGCTTCAGTGGACTTGGCCACGACAGTTTGTCCAGTGTGCCGTCGAGCAGGCAGTGGGCCCCGTCCACGCGAGCATGGACCGCTTCAAAACGAGCCCCGTCATGGCCCAGCATCACGCGGCCGCGAATCTGCTGAGTGGCGAGCGAAATTCGCGGGTGTCGAAATTGACCATCACGAACATCGAACTGCAGTTTCCACTTCGGTGCAACGTCCCGAGGGAGGTTCGCACTGAAGGTTGCATCCCCAACACAGTTCAGTCCATCCAGCCCCTTGGCAGCGGCGTTGAATCGAGTTGGCAGACGAGCCAACCGCGTGTGATCGAGGCTCACGTTTTGAGCAACGCCTTTGATCTGCCAACCATCAGGGCCTCCCTCGGCGGTTAATTCCAATCGATCGCAGTGACTGCTGTGGGCGACGCCATGCACGTGATAGGTCGCTGCTCCAGCGGACGGTGCACTCGTCTTCGTAATCTGAAGGTTCACGTCGGTCCACTCCACCGACTGCGCGGGCTCGGAGGGGTCATGCATCAGCCGCACCCGCGCATCGCGAATCGTTATCTTGGGACAGCCCGGACCGAGCTTGGGAAAAGGCAACAGGTGTTCGATTGAAAATTTCCCAAACTCATCGGACCAAACATTGGCCTCCAGACCACTGACGATCATTCGACTGGCCGTCATCGGGAACTCTCCGTCGCCGGCGAGGCTCCAATCAAATTTGGTTTCGGCAACGACCCGCGCCACGGTGACAACCGGCAACTGACGACCGTCCGCTTGCGGCGCCGCGACCACGATGTCCTGCAGGACCAGACCTTCGCCTGGCACAAACCGACCGCTACGAATCCGCAAATCAAGCATCGGGTAATGAGCCGATAACTTGGACTCGATTGATTGACGGGCTTGCTCTCCCAGCGTATCGGGCAGCATCGTTCGAAACAGCAAGAACAACAGCACGCCCAACAACAGCCACCAGCGCAACGGTGACCTTCGCCGCGGAGTTGCGGTGGGCAAAGAGGCGGTAACGGGACGGGATGAATCGGCTTCCATGCCGCACAGATTCCTCGGCGTTCTAGCTACGTAGTACCCGCCGAGGGTATCGCAATCCTTATGCTGCTAGCCAGCCCAGATAGTCCCAAAAACGGTATAGCCACGAGTGCGTCCAAGGATTGTCCAGCACGCTGGCGGCCGAAAAAACACTGCCTACCAACAACAATCCCCCCAAAACACGCAACCTACCGCGGCTCGCCAACCGGTCGGCGGCGGGGACCAATAACCACAGCCACAGCGGAGCAAACCACAGCATCCACCGGAGGGCGGAACTGACGCCACCATAATTCCGGTCGATCAGGGGACGCCGAAAATAGAAAGCTAGGCAGACAAGCGAAGCCACGCAGATTGCGATCGCCAGGGCACGGCGCGTGCGGTCCTCATCCCGGCACCAGAAATAGGCGCCCACCAAAGATAAACACCAGATCGGTGTCAAGGACAGCAAGCCATGGTGGCCGAGAGTCATGTGGAACAAATAGCGAGCTCGCGAAGGCTCGCCCAGGTCGACGCCGGAACGCCGGTTCCCGGTCCAATAGCTTCCTTCGTATTCGTACCAATCATCCCACTGCCGAATCTCCCAAACCGCTTTGCCTCGGAGGACGGCGTAGCGTTGGTTTCCGGATTGCGTGATCGCCATCCAGCGGCCCTTGTCTTCCGAACTCAGGATCCCCATCGGCTCCTCGATCGACTCACCTGCTTGCCGCAGTGCGTCACGAACGCGCTCGGCATCGGGAAACGGAGTTGCCGGATCGTCCACTGCAAGTTCGACGATCAGAGGACCGTTACCGCGGTGCGCATAGGCGGGCCGCAAGCTCTGATGGGCGATCCAATTGGTGCCGAAAAAAGCGATCGCCACCAACACGACGGCGGGCGCAAATCCGAGCAGCGTGAATTTCACGCTCCGCAATAAAGCGACGACGCCAAAGAGTGCCAGCATCGATAGCGCGGGCAGCTCGTTGGCCGCCATGAACGCCGCGGCCAAACCCGCCACAAACAGCCAGCCCCAGCGACGCGCACGGTCGGTATCCAACAAGACCCACAACGCCACGGCGGCCCCGGCGGCGGCCGGCAAATGATTGTTCAGTGAAATACTGAACGGCAATAGCATCGTACCAAAACAGGCCGCCGCGCCGGCAAAAATCCGCCCCCAAGTTGTGCGGCCGGTGCGGTGGATGATCGCCAACGTCGGGAACAACAGCATCCACAGCAGCGGCAGGTTTGTCAGCGCCAACACGATGCGCCCGACGTATATCGGGTGCGACGTGAGCGACATCCCGGTCACGGCCCGCACGACGGCATAGATGCCCGCGATCATGGTGGGAAACAGTGGCGGCTTGCTGCTGTAATCGTGATACCGACCGTCGGTGCCTTGGTGCCGGACCCGGTCGATGGTTTGCCAAGTTCGCACCTCGCGCTTGATTTTTGGATCGACCGCCGTCAGTTGCATTTGTCGGTCGATCCGATAGGTGCCGTCTTCGACCAGCGACGCCACCGTACACCATCGACTGCGATCATTCGCACTCAGGAATGGCACCAAGCCGTTAGCACTAGCCACAACCGCGATCCGCCCCGCGACGATCGCAAGTGCCACCAGCATCAGCAACATCAGCGTGCGCCAGACGTGGGCGTCTGGTGCATCGCGCGGCGTCTTCGCATCGGGTACAGCGACGACAGAGTCCGTTTGCTTGACAGTCTGGTTCACAGTGAGCTTTCTCCGGCGGAGCTCGATTCGCGGTGATTCTGCACGGTCGAATCGGCGGCATTGGAAAATTTGCCGGCACGACTGGCGATCGAGAAGGGTGGCACGTTCGGTCGCATCATCGCTGTCATCAGCTCGGCCAACAGACCAGCGACCAGTAACTGCGCGCCCAGGAGAATGCCCAGAATGCAGTAGTAAAAGAGAGCCCGTTCATGCAGATGGACGACTTCGATGCTCTCGAACAGACGCGAGATGCTCCACTGGAACGACAGCAGCAGCAGGCCCGCGCCACCAAGGACAAAACAGACCAGCCCGGCCGTTCCAATTAAGTGCAACGGCCGCTGTGCGAATCGGGTGAGGAAATAAATCGTCAGCAGATCCAAAAAACCTTTGACGATGCGGCCCACACCATACTTCGATTGGCCATGCATCCGCGGATGATGGAGAACTTCGATTTCGGTGACTCGCCAACCGCGAGCGTCGGCCAAGACCGGCACGAAGCGATGCATTTCACCGTACAGTTTGACCTGGTCAAAAATCTCTCGGCGATACGACTTAAAACCACAGTTGTGATCATGAATGCGCACGCCTGTCAGCTTGCCGACCAGCCAATTGAAGACGCGTGACGGGCCGACTTTGTGCCAAGGATCGTGGCGAACTTTTTTCCAGCCACTGACGACGTCAAAGCCGCTGTCCATCGCTTCCAGGAATCGCGGAATCTCTTTGGGGTCGTCCTGCAGGTCGGCGTCCATCGTGATCACAATGTCCCCTTTGGCAGCTTCGAAACCGGCTGCCAAAGCGGCCGCTTTGCCAAAGTTGCGACGAAAGCGAATCCCGCGGACCTCGGGGTGCGCCTCGGCGAGCTGACGAATGATGGCCCACGATTGATCTTTTGATCCGTCATCGATCATGACGATGTCGGCGGTGCGGCCAATCGAGTGCAACACCTCGCGGACTTGCGAGACCAATGTTTCAATGGTCTCCTGTTCGTCCAGCAGCGGCACGACGACAGAGACGCAGGATGTGGATTCGTTGATAAGTCAACCCTTTCGTGACAGTACTCAAATCTTGCGCCAGCGGCGCCAGTGCCATGGGTGTTCCGACTCACTTCGGCGGCACCGGAGCAGCCTCGGCAGACCTCCCGCTCGATCGTTTGGCGTGAACAGTCTAACGCATCGTTGACTGTCACAGAATATCCGCTGCCGACGGCTGTGGCGTCAGGGGGGCACGGTGTGGCAAACCGGAACCGGCGACGAGCAAATTCGAAGGAGCTTTCGGGAGCGATTTCGGCGAGTCGCGGGCCTCAGCGACCGGCGAGCCCCTGGCAGAGTGCCGGGAAACGATGAACCCAGCCGTTGAGAAACAAAACCTGAACCGGCTCGCGCTGCGATGGTTGTCCGAGAACGGAGCCCGAAAGCCCAATAATGCCACCTCGGGCGCTCGGGAAGAGCTTTTCCGTCCTCCCGGCGCTGCGTGCCTTTGTGCGACGGGGCCTCTATCGCCCTACTACGCTACCCTGTCTACGCCGGGGAACTGGCGATGATGCTGAGCGATGCATCAACCCGACTGGATACCGTTAACCAAATCTTGGTCGGCATCTCCATTGCGGCAACGATGCTGCGGATCGTTGCCGAAGAGCATTTTCTAATCCGCACACTGGTCGACTATCGACAATACACCAATGAGGTTCGCCCAAGACGGATCCCTCGCCTGTGGTGAAGCGTGCACGGCGTTTCTTGCGGCCGGCACCGTCTCTGACGGCCGATAGCGAGGGGCCGTTAGAGAGCAAGCGTGTTGCGTTGCGATGCCCGACACGGTTCTTTCTTTACGGCATGTGGCGACGAAATGTTGAATCGATACGATATCCCCAGCGGTCCTCCCCTCCGCAGCTTTGATGTTCGAACTTTTGAAGGAACCTAGCGATGGTTCAGACCCCCTTGAGCGAAACCGACCGACCTCCCGTCTACACCGCTGCCGACGCGGGCGTGGATAGCATTTTAGTGGTCGATGACGCGTTCATTCTCCGTGATCGATTGGCGATGGCCTTTCAGCAACGAGGCTTCCGCGTCGAAACGGCGGAAGATTACGACCGAGCGATCGCCATTTTTGCCACCCGTCCGACCGATTTGGCGGTCCTCGATCTCCGCATGCCCGGCCGCAGCGGCCTGGACTTGCTGCAGAAAATTAAGCAGATGCGGCCCGAAACGCGGGTGGTCATCCTATCGGGGTTTGGCAGCATCGCGACCGGCATCGACGCCGTCCGGTTGGGGGCGACCAATTTTCTCAGCAAACCGGCCGACGCGGATGACATCTTGGCGAAGTTTATCCAGGGCGATCAAGTCGGCCCGCTGCCACGTCCTGACGCGGAGTTCCCCGCACCATCGTTAGCGCGGAGCGAATGGGAGCACATCCATCGCGTCTTGGCGGATTGCGGTAACAACATTTCCGAGGCAGCTCGGCGATTGGGCATCCATCGCCGGTCCCTTCAACGCAAGCTCCGCAAACGTGCTCCAGAAGATCCCGGTCAACCAACCTAGACGGCTCAGTTTGGCCGCAAGGCTTCCAAGGTGGCGGTGTAGAGACTGCGTTTGCTCTTCTTAGGCACCGCGATCGGTTTTGGATTGACATCGTAAGGAATGCCCAACACGTGATTGGCTTCCAGCCCGAGCTTCCCGTCGGGAGTCCGAACGATGGTGTTTCCGGCGGAGTAACGCTGCATCACCGCCATGATTTGCGGATCGTACTGAAAACCACCGCTGGCCGTTTGCACGCCCAAATTTTCGAAGTGCCCGATCGCCACCAAGCTGCGACGCCGATCATGGAACTCGTACGCTTCGACCCCCTGCTTCCGCAGCTCCAGGACCATCTTGTTCGCCTGCAAGGCGTAGTCGTTTAAACGCTCTGCACTCGGCTTGAATTCGCGGTCATGTTTCCCGTCGACCAACGTCGAAAGGCCTTCGAAGGTCCGCACCACGACGGTGAATTTCCCAGGGTTGTCCAGCAAGCTGTACTCGACATCCTTATTCATGCCCATCACAAACGAGTCGACTTCGGGCTGCTGAAAGAACGCTTCGGGCAGCAGTGGATTGCGAGTCACAAACGCGTTCGCCATCGGTGGCCGAACGCCCTTTTCTTGCTTGCCGACCAACTGCTGATGCAGCTTACGAACGGCCGCGAGCGGGCTGTTGTCTTGGCCTTCCATGTTGTACGCCTTGGGCTTAGCGCCCTTGATGGTTCCTAGCACCCGATCGACATTGGGGTGATTCACCGAGTCGAACTCGCCCACCAACACGGAGAACGTTTCGTAGGCTTGCGGATTTGCGTAGCGGACGTTGCGATTTCCCGTTTCTAAATCGGGGACGCGTCCGGTGAAGTCAAAATCCTCACGGTAAATAAACGCCGGAACGTCATAGTCACTGCGCAGTTCCAGGATTAATGCCTGCGCCTGCTCCAGCCCTGAAGGTCCCGCAAAAGTGCCGGCCAAGATCAGCCAGGGCCCTTCCTCTTCGGTTAATTCGTAGGACTTACTAGGGTCCGCGTCGACCGTCTTCTTGCCGAACATCTTCAGCAAGCTGGGCGAGTCGGCGTGTGCCGAATGGACCAGCGGCAACACGAAAAGCAATGTTAACCAACCCCACAGCAAGGGCATTTGACGTGTGAAAATGTTCATTGGCTCGTAACTCATCTACCGTTGCGGAACGCGTATCGATCGACAGTCCGTGGACGGTAGCAAAGCCTTCGGTCGCAAGGAAAGACCGGAAACACGAACAAGCCCGGATGGCAAGTTGCCTTGCTTGAAACGCCAACGCCTGACGCCCTCCTGCACACAGTCGTTTGACCGTTAGCCGCAGGCGTACGCGTTTTCCTCCCGGCCCCATGGCCTGCCAAGTCCAACCTAAGGCTTAGGCAGCTTCGGCACCTTGGTACTTTCCTTGGGCTGCTCGGGATGAACCACCGGCGGGAAGCCATTCATGTTTCGCCAAATCTCGTACCACAGCGGCACTTGATCCAGCAGCACCCAACCGTTGGTGCGGACCCCCTGTCGAAGGTAACGCTCATTGGGCCAAGGGCCAGATTCCTCATCGGGCAGCACCAACACGCGGAACTTCCCGAATCCATCGTCCTTGGCATCGACCGACACGATTTCACCCCCGAACGTTCCGACGGCAACCGAAGGCCAGCCGGTGAATTGCACCGCAGGCCAACCTTCAAATTGCAATCGCACGTGACGACCAGGCTCCACCAGCGGGGCATCGTTGCCGTCGAGCCAAATCTGGACGGCACGATCCGCCGTGTCGGGAACGATGGTACAGATCGGATCCCCTTCTTTCAGGACTTGGCTCCCTTGGTTGGGCGTAATCTGCATGAGGAACCCATCGAACGGGGCACGCACCTCCTGCGTCCGCTGCCGCGCCACTTTGGTTTCGGTATCGAGCAGTTCCTTCTCGGCCTTGTTCTTATCGGACCTTGCCTTGGCCAAATCACTTTGGGCTTTCGCCACGTCCGCATTTGCCTTCCGCAGCAGCGCGGTCTTCTCTTCAATATCCGCCTGCGCTTTCTGTTCCTTGGCCAATCGATCGCTCTGCTTTTCCATCAGGTTATTTTCCGCCGCTTTGACATATTCTTGGGCGGTGGCGACCTTGGCTTCCGCTTCACGCAATTTGCGTTCGGCTTCTTGATATTTCAGTTCGGAAGCGATCTGCTCTCGGAACAGGGTTGCTTGCCGATTGTAGTCGGCTTGGACCTGAGCCAAAGCGGCTTTTTGGGCGAGCAATTGTTGCTTTTCCGCTTCTACTTTGTTCTTCGCCCCCTCAACCGCCGCATCAGCAGCCGCAATGGTCTGGTCTTTCACTTCCTCATACGCCTCCACCTGGTCCTCGTAAGCCGTGACCACGGTCAACGCGGCATCAAGCGACCGTTGACCAGCCTGCAAAGAAGTTTCCGCAGCCTCCACCTGGCTTTGGGAAGCAAGCAACTGACCTTCCAGTCGGGCGAGGTATTCGGTGTCAATGTCGCTGATTTCAGCGATCAGATCTCCCTTCTCAACGTGGGCGTTTTCAAAGATCCCATCCCCCAGCCGAGAGATGCGGCCTTTGATGGGTGCTTCGAGAACCTGCTGACGTTCCTGCGGCGCGTACGCCATCACGCTGCCTGTCCCTTTGACCGACTGCTGCCATGGCGCCACAGCAGCCAAAAAGAAAGCCAGAATCAGCATCGCCAGCAACACCTTGCCGATCCTGCGAGCGAGCCGCGAAGAGCGTGCCAGACGAAGCGCTGGAAACGCCATCTCGCTGTAAGCCACTGGCGAGAGCAAGCTGGCCGGTTTGGGAGCTGTCGTTTTCTGAGGGGTTTCGGTAGTCACCGACATGGTCTGTTACCTATTAGGATTTGACTCGCGATGAGCGTTTCTGAAGGACGATGGCGTGGTCGCAGCGATCTGCAATCTGCTTGCGACCGGTTGCAATCACCAACGTCCACGGTTGTTCTTCTTGAAGGAGATAATCGAGTACGGGCTCAAGCTCGTCATCTGGCAGTGCATCGAGCGTACCGTCAACCATTAAAAGCGCCGGCAATCCCGCGATCGCGCGCGCTAACGTAAGCAGTCGGCACTGATTGCCCGTCAACGGGGCACCGCCGCTGGCAAGCACCTCATCGGAGCCTTTTGAAAGTTCCGAAACCGCATCCATCAAGCCAACGTTCTCCAAGGCATGCCGAACATCGGCAGCCGAAATGTCGGTGCGATGCATGTGCACATTCTCCTCGATCGTCGCATGAAAGGCTTCGCTACCACGAGCCAAGGCGACGCGTCGACGGAGAACACTGGGGCGAATCTCCCGCGGCTCGAAACCATCCAAAGAGATATGCCCGCCGGTCGGTTCCCGCATCCCAAATAACATATCCAGCAGTGTGCTCTTACCGGTACCTGACGCCCCGAGAACAGCCAGGCTGGAACCGGCGGGAATTTCCGCACTCAGTGAATCAAAGGGAGCCGACCCACCGGGCCAAGAGTAGCGCACGCCGTGCAGCTCAAAAGCAATCGCAGCCTGGGTCAAGGCGTCCGATTGCTGCATCCCCAGAATCCCGTCGGGCCGTTCCGTCTTCAAATCCAACAAGACACCCAATTTGTCGATCGACGCCATCACGTCGTAGAAACCTTCTATGTGCTTGCCGAGTTTTGCAAAAGCGCCCACGATCGCCGATACGATTAACTCCGCGGCAACGAGCTGGCCGAGCGTTAATTCTCCCGAGACAACCAGCCAGCCGCCTAATCCCAGCAGTGCTGTGCTGGCGAACGCTTGCAAACCCAATGCGAACAAAATCTGACGCATCAGAATGCGAAAGTGCTTTTTCCTCGCGCTTAGGTATTCATGGATGAAACGATCGGCACGGTCCATCGCAAAGTCGGAACCGCCGTCGTTGCGGAACGCCGATGGGCAACGCGCAATATCCTCCAACCAAGCGGCCATGTAGTACTTGTTCTTCGATTCTTTGATCGCACTGCCTACCGCCCCGCGGCCGAGCACGAAGACAATGAACGCGATCGAAGCCAACAGAACCACGTCAAAACCAAGCAGAAACGGATGGTAGAAGCCGAGTACCGCCATCCCAATGACCGTGGTGAGCACGATGCTGATGCCGTCGAGCAAGAGCTGCGCAGAGACTTTCTGAACGGTGACCACATCGAAGAAACGATTCACCAGCTCCGGTACGTACTCTTTGTCGGTCTGCTCGGCTTCGGTACGCGGCAAGCGGTGAGCCAAATCGGCAGCCACCCGAGCAAACAAACGTCGCTGAATAATTTCGACCACGTACGTCTGCAACGCTTGCACCGCCGCCCGGAATCCCAAAAAGGTCAACAGCATAATCGCGAGAATGACGATCGGTTGCAGGAACCGACCAAAGGCGACCGTATTGACCAGCATCTCGACGGCGATCGGCGTGGCCAACATCAACAGGCCAACCACAAACGCAAACACCAATACGATCCAAATGTCGGGCCATTCGGGCCGCAGCAGTTGCAGCAACCGCTTGAACGGCGAAGGGTGGTCTTGAGAATGCTCTTTCATTTCAACCCGACTGTGAGGATGCACCACCACGCAGCGGACCACGCCCCCGGTCGCTGCCTGCTCAAATAAACGACGCAAAGCGCCCAGACGCATGCGTTTGGAATGCTGCTTTCGACCCGCACTCAAAACTTCAAAGCGATTGCCGACCGTCCGCATCACCGCCGTCCACTCGGGCTCCCGGTGGTCGGTGTAAAAAATCAGCTTCGCATTGTCACGCGCCAGCGTGATCGCATCCTCGACGCTGCAGTCGAGCGATTTGCAGCGCAGGTCCAAACTCGTCGAAGCTTCGATAAACCACTTCCACCACAAACGGTGGACGTCGCCGGGCCAACTGCGGATCACCTCGCTCAGCACCCGCTGAGCCGCCTGCCGCTCATACCCGGGCCGATCAAAAAGCAATTGATCGAGAATCCAAACGCCGCCCTTCATCTCGGGAGCACCGCTTAGCATCGGTTTGGACGGGTCGTTTTCCATATGTCAGTCCGACGGATTACCAGGATGTTGATGGGCGGGCCGAGCGCCTAACGCAGCCCGCTCGATAACATTGCTATTCGGCATAATTTATGGCGAAGTCAAGCATTGGACAAATAGTTTGTTCGACCCCAATACATCGAAAAAACCTATGCCCCGGGACGCATGCATAGATTAGGCACTTAATGGCCGGAGCGTGCAACGCCGCGAGACCATGCTCGGCCGGCATCGACTGGCCGAATCCGCCTCTCGCGACGCTCCCTTCGGGCTTCACTGAATGCATCTCCGGAGCTACCCTTTGGGGATATTTCCCGCCCCTTCCACTTTCTTTAACCGCTAGGTGCATGGCTGTACTACTGCAGATTCGAGACGCTTATAAACGCTACGGCGACCAGGTCTTGCTCGACGGTGCTGAAGCGACCATTACAGACGACGTGAAGGTTGGTTTTGTAGGCCGTAACGGAGCCGGCAAATCGACTCTGCTGCGCGTTTTGCTGGGGGAAGAGGAGCTCGATTCGGGAGAGGTCATTCAACATCCTCGACTGAGGGTGGGCTATTTGCGTCAACACGATCCGTTCAAAGTGGGCGAGTCGGCCCTCGATTTTTTGATGCGGGACAGCGGCCAGCCCGATTGGCGGTGCGGTGCCGTTGCCGGACAGTTCGAGCTGAAGGGCCAGTACCTCGAGGGCCCGGTCAAAGAACTGTCGGGTGGGTGGCAAACCCGCGTCAAGCTGGCGGCGTTGCTGCTACACGACCCCAATCTGCTGCTGCTCGACGAACCAACGAACTTCCTGGACGTCCGGACACAGATTCTGCTGGAGCATTTTCTGAGGGATTTCCGTCAGGCTTGCTTGATTGTGTCGCACGACCGCGCGTTCCTGAAAGCCACCTGCTCTCAGACGCTCGATTTAACGCGTGGCCGATTGACGATGTATCCAGGCAAAATCGACGATTTTTTGACCTACCAAGAGGAGCGTCGCGAGCACGATCAACGCGTCAACGCGACGGTGGTGGCCAAGCAAAAGCAGTTGAAGCGGTTTATTGACAAGAACCGCGCCAAGGCGAGCACCGCCAGCCAAGCGCGCTCGAAATCAAAACAGCTCGAACGCCTGCAGGTGACGGAGATCGAAGCCGATCTGCCGACCGTCAGCATCCGCGCTCCACGCGTCGAGCCGCGGCAAGGCACGGCGATTCGCACGACAAACTTGGCGATCGGCTATGACGGCAATCCGTTGGCGACCGATATTCAACTGGAAATCGAACATGGCGATCGCGCGGCCATCGTTGGAGACAACGGCCAGGGCAAAACGACGCTCCTGCGAACGCTGACCGAATCTTTACCGCCGGTCGATGGGTCGATTCGCTGGGGCCATCACTGCGAAGTGGGGGTCTACGCCCAGCACGTTTACACAACGCTGCCGCAAAACCAAACGGTGCTGGAGTATCTGGAGTATCAATCCAATGCCGGCACCACGACGCAACAAATTTTGGCCGTCGCCGGATCGCTGCTATTCCGTGACGAGCATGTGCAAAAGAAGATCAGCGTGCTGTCAGGTGGCGAGCGGGCTCGGTTGTGCATGGCCGGCTTGCTGCTGGGGACGTACAACATTTTGGTGTTGGACGAACCGGGCAACCACTTGGATGTCGAAACGGTGGAGTCGCTCGCGCAGGCACTGTTGGACTATCAGGGAACGGTGATCTTCACCAGCCACGATCGTTACTTCATGAAGCGTATCGCCAGTTCGATCATTGAGGTCCGCGATGGTAGCGTCAAAAACTACCTGGGCGATTACGATGCGTACTTATACGCGATGAACAAGGAGATCGACGAAGGGGAGCGCGAGCGGGACGCGAAACGCGCCGGTGAGTCGCCGCGCAAGGCGGCTGCCGAGGATCCTCGTGCAGACCATCGCGATCAACGGCGAACGCAAAAGGAAATCAAAAACCTCGAGCGAAAGATCGCCAAGCTGGACGATCAGAAAAAAGCGTTAAACGCCGACTTGCTGAACTGCACCGATCCGAAACGCGCACTCGACTTACACAACGAAGTCGAGGCGGTCGGCAAAGAACTGGAAGAGACCGAAGCGAAGTGGATGGAACTGAACGAAGGGGCGTGGTAAGCGCGCTCCATCGTCTAGCTCGTTTCGCTCTGCCCATGCCACGCTGTGCTCCTGCCACACAGCGACAATGCCTCACCAACCGCGGTGGTTCGAGACCATCACTACCGGGCAACCTCAGCGAGGCGCTGCAGTGGCATGTGTCTCGCTGACGAGTCGGATTCTCGGGCGACGTGCGGAAGTTCCGCCATCGCTGGGCTAAGCGTGAATGCTCTTGTAACGGAACTTTTTCGGATCTTCGCCGTTTTCGCCTTGGCGCTCTCGACGTTGGCGTTCGTAGGTTTCGAAGTTGCCTTCGCACCAGTGCACGTAGCCATCCCCTTCGAAGGCCAGAATGTGCGTCGCCAAACGGTCAAGGAACCAGCGGTCGTGGCTGGTCACGACGACGCAACCGGCAAAGTTCATAATCGCTTCTTCCAGCGCCCGCAGCGTGTCGACATCAAGGTCGTTGGTCGGTTCGTCCAACAGCAACACGTTACAGCCCCGCCGCAGCAGTTTTGCCAAGTGAACTCGGTTGCGTTCTCCACCCGACAAGTTGCCGACTTTCTTTTCCTGGTCGGGCCCTTTGAAGTTGAACTTCGAGACGTAGCTGCGGGCGTGCATGACGCGACCGCCCATGTCAAACGTTTCGTGCCCGCCGCTGATCTCTTCGTAGACCGTTTTGTCGGCGCTCAGCGAGTCGCGACTTTGATCCACATAGCCCAACGAAACCGTTTCGCCGACTCGCAGCATCCCGGCATCGGGACCATCTTGGCCGGTCATCATACGAAACAGAGTCGTTTTGCCGGCCCCGTTGGGACCGATCACGCCGACGATCCCACCGGCCGGCAGACGGAACGATAGGTCCTCCATCAGCACCTTCTCGCCGAACGCTTTGTTAACCCCTTCGGCTTCGATCACGACGCCGCCCAGGTGTGCACCGGAGGGAATCTGAATCTCCAAGTCATCCGGTCGCTCATCGAACGACTGCTGCGACATCTCTTCGTAGGCCTTGATACGCGCCTTGCTTTTCGCTTGCCGCGCCTTGGGGCTCATCCGGATCCATTCCAGCTCGCGAGAGAGGGTCCGTTCGCGCGCCTTCTCTTGACGCTTCTCGATCTTCATCCGCTTCTCTTTGGCTTCCAGCCAAGCGGTGTAGTTGCCTTCGAACGGCATCCCCTTGCCGCGATCGATCTCCAAAATCCACTGCGCAACGTTGTCGAGGAAGTAACGATCGTGCGTCACCGCGACCACAGTGCCGGGATACTTGTGGAGGTGTTGTTCCAGCCACGCAACCGACTCGGCATCCAAGTGGTTCGTCGGTTCGTCCAGCAGCAGCAGATCGGGCTGGCGGATCAGCATTTGACAGAGCGCCACGCGGCGACGTTCGCCCCCGGACAGTTTGGTGACATCGGCATCGTGAGGCGGCAAGTTCATTACCTCCATCGCGATCTCGACTTGGCGATCGAGTTCCCAGAGGTTGCTGGCGTCGATGATATCTTGCAACTTCGCCATCTCGTCGCACAGCTTTTCCATCAGGTCGGGATCATCGATCTCGCCCAGCTGCATGCTGATTTCGTTGTAGCGGTCGAGCGTTTTGCGACGTTCCTTAACCGCCTCCTCAATGTTCTCACGAACGTTTTTGGTGGGATCGAGGTCGGGCTCCTGGGTCAAATAGCCCACGGTATAGCCTTTGGCCAAGCGTGCTTCGCCCTCGTATTCTCGGTCTTGACCGGCCATGATCCGCAGGAGCGTTGATTTACCGGCACCGTTGGGGCCGAGCACCCCGATTTTGGCACCGGGATAGAACGCCAACCAAACGTCGTTTAGAACGACCTTCTGACCGTGTTTCTTAGTGAGGTTTTCGACTTGATAGATGTAATGCTGACTCATTTATTCCCACTCAATGGTTGCGGGGGGCTTGCTACTGATGTCGTAGCAAACACGATTGACCCCTTTGACTTCGTTAATGATTCGCGTGCTGATCTTGGCTAGCAAGTCATACGGCAAGCGGCTCCAGTCGGCGGTCATGAAATCGTCGGTGTCGACACTGCGAATCGCGACGGCGTTGTCATACGTTCTAGCGTCGCCCATCACCCCGACACTCTGCACCGGCAGCAGCACGGCAAACGACTGGCTGGTCTGTCGATACAGCCCGGCCGCCTTGATTTCGCTGACGACAATCTCGTCGGCTTCGCGGAGCACATCGAGTTTCTCGCGAGTGACTTCGCCGAGGCACCGGACGGCCAAACCGGGGCCGGGAAACGGATGCCGCCAGACGAGCACTTCGGGCAAGCCAAGTTCCGTGCCGAGCCGGCGGACTTCGTCTTTGAACAGATCCCGCAATGGCTCGATCAGTTCGAAGCCGAGTTTCTCGGGCAGTCCACCGACGTTGTGATGCAGCTTGATCGTTGCCGCCGGTCCGTCGGCCGCCGCTCCACTTTCGATCACATCGGGATAGAGCGTCCCTTGTGCGAGAAAATGTGCGTCGGTGATCGATTTTGCTTCTTCTTGAAAGCAATCGATGAACGCGTAACCGATACGGCGGCGTTTTTCCTGAGGTTCCTCGATCCCTTCGAGCGTCTTGAGAAACCGCTCCTCCGCGTCGACGACCCGCAAATCGGCTTTGAAGTGATTGGTGAACTCCGCAATCACTGCCGCCTGTTCGTCTTTGCGAAGCAGACCGTTATCGATCAAGATGCACGACAACTGCGGGCCGATCGCCTTATAGAGCAGCGCCGCGACGACCGACGAATCGACGCCACCGGACAGCCCACAGATCACGCGACGGTCGCCGACCTGCTTGCGGATCTGCGTGATCAACGCGTCGGCAAAATCGCCCAGATGCCAAGTCCCCTCGCAGCCGCAGACGCCGATCACAAAATTGTGCAGCACCTGGGTGCCGAGCGGCGTGTGGGTGACTTCGGGGTGAAACTGCATGCCGTAGACCGGCAGTTCCTTGTGGCCGATGGCGGCATAGGGACAGGTTTCGGTCGCCGCGAGCGGTTCAAAGACTTCGCCGACGCCGGACACTTGGTCACCGTGGCTCATCCAGACATCCATCGAGTCAGGCAAACCATCGAACAGTGCCTTGTGTTGCTCGATCTTCAAGCGGGCTCGGCCGTACTCGCGCGTCACCGTATTGGAGACTTGCCCCCCAAGGGCTTCACACATCAACTGCATGCCGTAGCAGATCCCCAGCACGGGAATCCCCAACCGGAACAATTCCGGATCGCAGCGTGGGGCACCTTGCTCGTAGACGCTCGAGGGCCCGCCCGACAGGATAATCCCTCTCGGTTTCAGCTCCGCAATCCGTTCGGCCGACAAATCGTGGCGGACAATCCGGCAATACACGTTCTGCTCTCGGACACGCCGCGCGATCAACTGGGCGTACTGGGATCCGAAATCGAGCACGATCACGCTTTCATCAGTAAAAGCTTCGGCGGCCGATTCTGGGATGGGCTCTGCAGGGTTTTGTGAGGTCATGCGGCATCGTTTCGCGGTTCGGAGAATCACGAAGTATAGAAATCCGCAAAAGTGTTCCCAAGGGGTGCCATTTTGCAGACAGATCATAAAAAAGCCTCCGCCACGAATTCTCGTGGCGGAGGCTGGTAACTTTCAGAGGACCTTCTGAAGTTCCTAGTGGTGACCGTTACGGTCAGAGAAGTCTAGGAACCACCAGCCGTCGTCCCATTCCAGGCTGACCTTGCGCCACCCCAAGGGAACTTGTGGATAAGGATAAAACGGTCCGATGTACGGCCAAGCCGAAGGGCTGTACTGCTGCGGGTAGGTCACCGCCGCGTAGTTCGGATAAGGCGCGTAACCGGGCCAGGCGTGGTTAGGCAGATAAGGCTGATCCGACCGTGGAGCCGCTTGCCCGGCCGCATACGGAGCCATCGGCATCGGCCGGCCCTGCATGCCAGCGTAGCTGACTCCGCCGGCTGCCATGTTGTAGTTCGCTGCCATCCGAGTCGGCATCGGAGCCGCTTGGGTGACCGGACCGTTCGAGGGCGTCATCGGATGAGCGACCCGCTGAACGCGGACTTCTTGCAGGTTCGGAGCTTCGGGAGCCGAACTGGCTTCGGACATCGATCCAGCTGCAGCGGTCTGCAGCGGTTGTGGCGCGAAGACCGTAATGTCATCAATCACATTGCGAACACCGGGCGTGTTGCGAGCCAAATCGATGATGAAAGCTTTCGTCGCGGCGGTCGAAGTCCGACCCTTCAGGTAAACTTCGCCCGCTTCGGTCGACACGTCGACTCCGAAACCACGCAGACGCCCGTCCCGCTGAGCTTGACCAAGCCCTCCGACGATGGCCTGCGTGACGCTCTGGTCACCCGCAGGGGCTTCGTTGGCCGACGCTGCCATCACCAATGGTGCAGGCAACTGGTTGTCAGCGGCGTTGTAAGCCCCTGCCAATTCGGGCGCGGTTGCGGCGGGCTTAGGCAACCCAACAGGCGCTGCGCCACTGGGTTCTGCCGTGGTCATCGGCAGCGGCAGCATCCGGCTCGCTTCGGCTTCGAGTGCCTGCCGGAATGAGAAACCACCGTAGGGGTTTTCCACTACCTTCGGTGCCTCGGCGACAGTCGCTTCAGGTGCCTCGGCTTCGCGTGCCTGGTCGGTGGTCGCGTCCACGGCGATCTGGTCGACCACCTCGGCGATGCCTTCCAAACCCTTTGCAGCCGACAGCACGGCTGTCTTCTGCTCGGGGTCACTGACCTTGCCGTTAAACAGAACCACACCCTGTTCGACTTTGAGATCCAACTTAAAGCCCTTCAACGTGCCCGCATCGCGTTGCACTTTCAGGCGTTTAATGATTTGTTCGGCGATCTCGCGATCACCCGCCCATCCCGCAAGGGGACAGGTAGCAGTCAGTGCGAGCACCGCCGCTGCGAAAAAGAAACGTCGCATCGAATCCCTCCTTAGGTCCTCTGCATTTCTGCTTGATCTCTCGCCGACGAATCGCTTCAAGCCACCCATCACACAACCCGTGCAGGTTGGCACGAGAGACTTTGTCCGAGAGTAAATGTCGGTCGCCAGAGGGTCCTGGTGGTAGGTTTTTTCCGATTTTGTTGCTTCGCATTGTGGTAATCATTGTGCCGAACGTGCTAGATCGACAGGGCGTGCCGTCAAAGTCGCACGCAGCTTACCTGCCTTACGAACGGAACAGTCGAATCACTGCGGAGAGCGCCAGCAAGATGCCGACGGCGGGCAAGGCGGCGATCAGCAACCGCGGCTGCGCCACCACGACGCCGACACCGATCAAGATCACGATCACCATGCCGGGAGGCAACCAAGTGGCGGGTCGACGGAGCGATGGCCAGGCCAACCAGAGCGCTCCCATGGCGATGGACAGCCGAAACAGAGAACCGGCACCAAAACTTCCATGAGCTGACGATTCTTCCGTCGACAAACGCAACATCACTCCGGCAATCATAAAGACGATTGCTAGCACAAGCACGACCGGGCGCCGCCACTGGATCGTTTCCGCCGTCTCTCCCACTGACCTCATATCCGCGTGAGCGTCCTAACCCAACGCAGCAATGTCTGCGGCTGGAGATCGTTCGTGCGGATGATCGGGAAACCGAGCTTGGGCAGAATCCCGGCCCACGTCGGCAGTTCGTCTTTGACTTCGATCGGCAAAGCGAGTTGCAGCGGCAGATCGACGTCATTCTCTCGCAGCCGAATCGCTGGCGGCTTGACGTCGGCGGAGGTGGCGACTCCGCTGATCGCCTCTTTTTCGGTGATCGCCACAACTAAGGCCATCGCGAAACTCGGTCCCGCTTGGTCGCCCGTCACCGCGACCGCGGTCCGGCGAAGCCCAAGACGCTTGGCCAATTGCGTCGCCGCTCGACCAACGACGTCCGATTCCGCCGCCGTCCAGCGTTGCTGGTCGGCAGATTGAATCGCCGCCACGGCGACTCCCAACTCTCGAGCTGCCGTTTGCCAACGCTCAAGTGCTTCCTTGGGCGTTCGCTTGCCTGGATCGAGCAAAACCATCAGTAAACCGTTGACCGGCATCTCGTCGATTTTCTTGGGTGCATAAAAACGGACTTGATTTGCCACATCGGGCAGCGTCAGCTCCGCAATTTCCCACGCGTCCGGTTTCACAGACGAGTCCTCTCGTGCCGGCAAGACTGCCAACGGCCCCGCTACCGGTTTGACTTTCAGCGTCACCGTCTCGGTTTTGTCGCCCCGCTGCAGTACCAGCTTGGCGGGCAATTCGGGGTCGGAAGTGGCGATTCGGTTACGCAGCGAATCAAGCGACTCGATCGCCTGATCGTCTAGCTTGATGAATCGGTCGTCGATTTGAATGCCCGCTTCCATCGCCGCCGATTGGGGCTCGATCCCGATCACGCGCACCCCTTCGTCGCTCTGCTGGGCATACACTCCGATCGTTTGCAACTCCAGCGGCGGAATGCTGGCTGCTAAAGTCGCTTTCAACTCCAACGTGCCACCTTCCCGGCGGACTTTGACGATCACTTCGTCGCCCGCGTCAAACCGCCCGAGCTCTTGCTTGATTTCATACTGATGACGAACCGGGACGCCATCGATGGCCGCGATTTCGTCGTTCGGCTGGACACCGGCCCGTTGAGCAGGCGAGCGAGGCCGGACCGCGTCGACTTTCGTTCCCGCGGCGTAGGGGTCGGAGCTGCCCGCCACAATTCCCAGAAAACCTGGCGAAATATCTTCGCCGGCTTTCATCTTTTCCAGACGCTTGGCGATTCCCTCGGCCGGAGCGGCAAAGGCGATCCCCGAGTCATACCAGCCCGATTTTTCATCCGCACCGGCGGCCTCGGGCATCGCTGGCACCAGAATCCCGACGATTTGGCCGCGAATGTCCAACAGCGGCCCACCATAAAAAATCGGCGACACCCGCGCGTCGGTCTGTAAGGCTCGGCCGTTCAGCCGCCCCGTGGCACTAAGGATCCCCACCGATACCGCAGCCTGCTCCGACCCGGCCACCCGTCCGACCGCAATCGCGTACTGCCCCACTTGCAGGTTCGCTTCGGTGGGCAACGAGACGGCCGCCATCGGGTTTTCCGATTCGGTCTTCAACAACACAATTTCTCGGCTGGTGTCTTTTGCCACCACCCGCGCCGTCTGGCGTGTGCCGTCGGCGGTCACAATCAGAATGGACGCCGCAGGCTGGGCGGTGACTTGAGAGGAGGCGATGATCCAGCCATCCGGATCAATCACCGTTCCGACCGTCGGTGCGTCCGCACTGACTTCTCCGGCCGCCTCGACAACCCCCACCAGCTCGACTCGCACCACCGCGTCGGCGACCCGCTCCACAACCGCTCGAATGGCTGCCGTTTCTTGCTCCAGAAAGTCGTCCTGGGCCCGAGCAACCTGCCCGGCAACCAGCGTCAGCCCGATCAGCGTCAGTATTTGTTTAAGTTTGTTCATGGGACCATTGTAGCCCTGAATGGAAGCAACAGAAAACCGAGACGCCAACGCCACAAAAAAAGTGATCGCTGCAACGAAAACGCCCCCGAAATACAGACGAACCGATCTCGAGACGCTGCGACAGTTTATCTGGACAGCGCCAGGTTGGATTGATTTTCCAGCATTTCGCAGTCTTTACGAACGAATTAGCCGTTTGGGCGTTAGCCCCGGTTGAATTCAGTAACCGCGGCTATCGCCAAGGCGGCTCATTGACCGGATGACTCCAGTCTGCCTGCTTATCAGGCCGTTCGGCTTCGTTAACGCTCTTTCACTCGACGCGACCCGCGACGTTCACGCTCGTAGCGAACGTTACAGCCAATGGGAACCGTTTCCTTAAGAGCAACCGGCTTGTGCTGCAGTGTGGCCTGCAACGCATTGATCAAGTAGTGCGACTTAATTTCCGATCCGGAAGGGCTGTCATCAAAGGCCCCCTGATAAACGAGCTGACGCTGTTCATCGAAGACAAAGAACTCGGGCGTTCGCGTGGCTCCAAACGCCTTGGCAATTTTCTGGCTGGGATCGTACAGATAGGGGAATGAAAAGCCTTTGTCCTGGGCGCGCTGCTTCATCGCATCGAGCTGATCCGAGGCAACCTTGTTGACATTGATCGCCACAACCTGAACTTTGGCATCGGCGTAGGCCTTGTCCAACTCCAGCAACCGGTCTTCCACATCAACGGCGTACGGACATGAATTGCATGTGATCGCCACCACCACACACTTCGCGTCCATGATGTCGGCGGAGGCATGCCGCTTGCCATCGACTCCCTCAAGTGCCTCCCAGGCAGGCATCGCATCGCCGGGGCTGAGCACACGGTTGAATTCACCAGCCGACAGCAGCGGCAGTGCCCCGATCAGCAGAGTGCTGCTGGCAATCAAGGCGACAAGCGTGAACGGCAAATAACGCATGGAATCAGATCCCCTCTTCAACGTGGATTTCGAATGGTTGCATCTTGTGCGGCCCCCAGGGGAACCGGCTTGTATCGTAACACCCCAATACCCGACCGGCCGGCAACCAACATTTTTTCCCCGAAGGACAAAGCAACCGAAGCGAAAAGCGAAACTGAGGCCCACGGCTAGCCCGGATTATTCACGTGAATGACTAGGGACGCCGCAACGGTCTTCCCGGATTGGACTTGCTTCAATGCCTTGTTTAGCAGGCTGCTTCTGGTAACCCGATGCGTGAGTTTTGAAGTTGCGCTTTTTGGGCATCGTATCATGCGGCGACTCGGTATTCTTGCGGGATCGAGGCTGCGAGTAAACGTTGCAGTTTCTTGAGACC
>Ga0102938_10000106_pt1 | contig 51429 bp, 47 predicted proteins | sample SalPonR2_B_D2_MG_FD_84516 | JGI IMG/M metagenome (GOLD analysis project Ga0102938, IMG submission 84516) | Salt pond soil microbial communities from South San Francisco under conditions of wetland restoration - Salt Pond MetaG R2_B_D2_MG | ecosystem: Environmental > Aquatic > Marine >...
ACTACCTTGGCTGGGGAGCCCATAATCAAACTACCAGGTGGAAATTCTTTACCTTCTGTTACTAAACTACCTGCTGCTATTATTGAGTTTTCATTAATAAGAGCATTATTTAATATGATTGCTCCCATTCCTATTAAGCAGTTGTTTTTAATAATACAGCCATGAATAGTTGCATTATGTCCAACTGTAACATTTTTTCCAATAAGCAAGGGATATTCAGTATCTACATGCAGAGCAGAATTTTCCTGTATGTTTGATCCTTCTTTTAGGATCATCTTGTTTAGATCTGCTCTCAAAGAGGCATTATACCAGATACTTGTTTCTTCTCTTAATTCAACTTCCCCTACAACTCTAGCCCCTGGTGCTATAAAAGAAGAATCGGCTACTTTAGGTTGTTTATTTTTGTATTTATACTTCACTTAAAAAACCTCCTTATCTAAAAATATATTTCTATAAAGAAGGATTTAATCCTTTTTAGTTGATATAATAACTTGAATAAAAGAAATTAATTTATTATAATTAAGTAAGTAAAATGGAAGGAGAAAATTATGGAATTTGCAATTATGGGGGGCACGTTCAATCCAGTTCATTTAGGACACTTAATATGTGCTGAGCGAGCCTATCTAGAATTTAATCTGGATAAGGTTATTTTTATGCCTGCTGGGCAACCACCTCATAAAGATAAGCAGAAAATAGATTCAGCTGAACACAGATATAATATGCTAAAACTGGTTGTTGATGATAATGATCATTTTGAAATATCAGACTGGGAGATTAAAAGAAATGAAAAATCTTATACAGCCAATACAATTGATTATTTTAAAGAACTATATAATGTAAATAAAGTGAAATTAATTATAGGTACAGATTCACTAGCCGAGATATTTAGCTGGTATCAGAATGAATATATTTTAAAGAACTCTATTTTAATAGTAGCTAAAAGGAATAGCTATTCCTTTTCAGAAATCATGAAGGATCAAAGACTTAGAAAATATGAAAAAAATATAAAATTGCTTGATAATTCCATGATTGAAATTTCTTCTACTGAAATTAGAAAGTATTTCAAGGAAGGTAAATCTATTAAATATTTAACTATAGATCCAGTGATTAACTATATAAAAACAAATAACCTTTATGGGTGAATAAAATGTATAATATAAAATTTATCGAAAAAAAATTAAAAGAAGAAAACAATTTTAGATTAGAACATACTTTATCAGTAAAAAATGCAGCTGTTGAATTAGCAAAAACTTACAATGAAGATAAAAACAAAACAGAGATTGCAGCATTACTTCATGATTATGCCAAACCTTATAATACAAAGAAGCTTTTTGAAATAATAAATAAAAATAAGATAAGTGTTGATAGATGGGAGAAATCTATTCCAATATTATTACATGCACCTGTGGGAGCATTTTTAGCAAAAAAGCTATTCGATATAAGGGATAAAAATATTTTAAACGCTATACGATATCATACTATCGGTAGACCACAAATGAGTAACTTAGAAAAAATAATATTTGTTGCGGATATTATCGAGCCCGGTAGAGATTTCCCAGGTGTTGAGCTGATCAGAAAAAATAGTAAAAAAGACTTAGATACATCTGTTAAATTAGTTTGTGATTTTACAATAAAATATAATATTAATAAAAACAGAATAATACATCCTAATACACTTTTAATCAGGAATGAGATTCTGGAGGGAGAATGGTAAATGTTGAAAAAAATTAATTGGAAAATAATTATTATTGTTGTTTTATTGATAATTATTTCCTTATATCTCTATATATTTTTTAATGATGATTTTAGTTTATTAGATTTAAACCCATTTAAAAAATCAAAGTTAAATATCATAGTGGCTGGATACGATTCATCGATTAATGGTCCGCCCCGAGCAGATACTATTATTGTTGCTAGTATAAATTTGAGTAATAATAAAATTGGACTATTATCTATACCACGTGATACAAGGATTAAAATAAGCGGACATGGCTACGGCAGAATCAATGCGGCACATGCCTATGGAGGGATAGACCTTTTAAATGAAACTGTAGAAGATTTCTTAAATATAAAACTTGATTATTATTTAGAAACTGATTTTAAAGGATTCGAAAATATAATTGATACAATAGGTGGAATTGAAGTAACAATCAATAAACCACTTCATTACATTGACAAGGCGGGTGGTTTATATATAGATCTTCCTGCTGGCAATGTACATCTTGATGGAGATAAAGCCCTACAGTACGTTAGATATAGGGATGATACTTTGGGCGATATAGGCAGGGTTGCTAGACAGCAGAAATTTATAGAAGCGTTAATGGAAAAGATTACTTCAACTAATAACATCTTAAAATTACCATCAATCTATAATGAACTTATGAGTACGGTTAATACCAATATACCCTTTAAAGATGTGACTCCTTTTTTGAAATTAGCTAAGAATATAAACACGCATAACCTTAAGACAGATATGGTACCTGGAACTCCGGAATATATTAATGGGGCAAGCTACTGGATTCCAGATCAAGACAGCCTTAATATAGTAGTGGATAGTTTGATTAGAAGCAAAGAATATATTCAAAATGATCAATATTATATAACAATTCTAAATGGAAACGGTGTGTCTGGAGCAGCTAACAAAGCAGCAGATGAATTAAAAAAATATGGTTTTAATATAGAAAAAATTTCTAATGCTGATAATTTTGATTATCAACAAAATATAATTTATTACCATAAAGAAAATAAAAAAATCGCAACTGGCTTGCAGGAAATATTAGGAGGAAATATCGAAAAAATGAAAGAATCAAAAGTAGATTTCATAATAGTATTAGGTCAACAATTTATCAACCACGAAATAGTAGAAAGGGAGGAAATCAATTAATGTCAGAAATTAAATATAAAGAATTAGCATTGCTAGCTGCTGATGCAGCAGAAGATAAAAAAGCATTTGATATCAACATACTCAATGTTGAGGGGTTAACAATAATCGCTGATTATTTTGTTATATGTTCTGGTAATACAGATAAACAGGTTCAGGCCATTGCCAATGCTATAGAAGAAAAATTGGAAGAAAAAGATATCTTTCCAGAACAGATTGCTGGTAAAAATAATGGGCGGTGGATAGTAATGGATTATGCAGATGTAATTATCCATATATTTCATAAAAGTGAGAGACAATATTATGAGCTCGATAGACTCTGGGCAGATGCAAATAAAATATTAAATAGTGAAGAAAATTCTTGACTTTGATTTAATTAATTAATATAATTTTTATATAATAAAATATAGGGCTAAGCTGACTTTGAAGGAAATTATTAGGATTTTTTGCATTTTTAAGAGAGTTGCTGTATGCTGGAAAGCAGTAATGTAAAAATCCGAACTCATTCTGGAGTTTATACCGTTGAAATTAAAATTAGATGGTATCGTAATAAAGGCGTTAACTTACTTGAGTGGATATTAAGTATCTATTAGGGTGGTACCACGGATTAATAACTCCGTCCCTTTGTTGGGAGGAGTTTTTTATTATTTTAAAAATAGTAGAGACTTTAAGGAGGTATATATTTTGCGTAATTTTTATGACTTTACAAAAATTGAAAAAAAGTGGCAGAAATACTGGGAAGAGAAGGAACTCTTTAAGACCAGAAAAAAGGATGAAAAGGAAAATTATTATGTTTTAGAGATGTTTCCTTACCCCTCCGGGAAATTACATATGGGTCATGTTCGAGTTTATTCTATAGGGGATGTAATAGCCCGGTTCAAAAGGATGAAAGGGTTTAATGTGCTTCATCCTATGGGATGGGATGCATTTGGTCTTCCTGCTGAAAATGCAGCGATTAAACACGGGAATATACATCCGCGTGAATGGACATGGGAGAATATTAAAAGCATGAAAGAACAGATGAAGGCGTTAGGTTTAAGTTATGATTGGAAGAAGGAAGTTGCTACAGCTGATCCTGATTATTATAGATGGACACAATGGTTTTTTATCCAGATGTATAGAAATAATCTGGCATATAAGAAAGAACAAGCCGTTAATTGGTGTCCAAGCTGTGAAACTGTTTTAGCTAATGAACAGGTTATTAATAATCGCTGCGAACGTTGTGATAGCATAGTTGAACAAAAAGAATTGGAGCAATGGTTTTTAAAAATAACAGATTATGCGGAGGAGTTACTAGAAGGCCATGCTGAACTGGATTGGCCTCAACGTGTAAAAACTATGCAAAAAAACTGGATTGGTAAAAGTGAAGGGTTGAGCATAAGGTTTCCAATTGGAGAGATAGAAGAAGAGCTAGAGGTATTTACGACAAGGCCTGATACAATCTATGGGGCTACTTATATGGTTTTAGCACCCGAACATCCCTATGTAGATCAATTGATATCCGGTCAGCCCAATGAAGATGAGATAAGAAATTTTATAAAAAAGGTTAAAAGCCAGGCAGAGATGGAAAGAACCTCGCCCCAATCATCCAAAGATGGTATATTTACAGGCAGCTTTGCAATCAATCCAATGACCGAACAAGAGATACCTATTTACATTGCTAATTATGTATTGATGGGTTATGGTACAGGGGCTATCATGGCTGTGCCTGCTCATGATCAAAGAGACTTCGACTTTGCCAAAAAATATGATTTACCGATCAAGGCAGTAATTCAACCTCATGATTTAGAAGAAAAATTAAATGGAGCAACTATGCAAAAAGCACGTAGTGATGATGGTTATTTGATTAATTCTCAGAGATTTAATGGACTTACTGTACAAAAAGCCTTTGAAACAATTGCAGATTATATGGAAAAAGAAAATATTGGAGAACGTGAAATTAATTACAGATTGAGAGATTGGCTTATATCAAGACAGCGCTATTGGGGAGCTCCAATCCCTATGATTTACTGTGAGAAGTGTGGTACAGTACCTGTTCCTGAAAAAGACTTACCGGTCTTATTACCAGATGATGTTAAACTCTCAACTACTGGTGTATCAACACTGGCTGAATCAAAAGAGTTTGTCAATACCACCTGTCCAAAATGTGGTGGCACGGCCCGTAGAGAGATAGACACCATGGATACTTTTGTTGATTCCTCCTGGTATTTTTTAAGATATATAGATCCTAATAATCAAAAATTACCTGTTTCTTATCAAAAAGCCCAAGAGTGGTTCCCGGTTAATCAGTATATAGGTGGTATTGAACATGCAATACTACATCTACTTTATGCCAGATTTTTCACCAAAGTAATCAGGGATTTAGGCTTAATAGAAGCGAATGAACCATTCAGTAAATGGCTTGCTCAGGGTATGGTACTTAAAGATGGGGATAAGATGTCTAAATCCAAAGGTAATGTTGTGGATCCTGGTAAAATACTTAAAGAATATGGTGCAGATACAGCTCGCTTATTTATCCTATTTGCATCACCTCCAGAAAAAGATTTAGAATGGAGTGATGCAGGTGTAGAAGGGGCTAGTAGATTTTTAAATAGAGTGTGGAGATATATTGTAAATAATTTAGATGAAATAAATAAAATAGACGTTAGTCAAGTTGATATTAAGCAAGTTGATTTAAATGATGCAGAGAAAGAACTTCATAGAAAACTGCATGAGACAATAGAGAAAGTTACTGAAGATGTAGAAGAAAGATTAAATTTTAACACTGCCATCAGTGCTATTATGGAACTTGTTAATGAAATATATCATTATTTAAAAAATAATAGTGATAATATTAATAAGGAACTGTTAGCCTTTGTAACTGAAAAGTTATTATTATTGCTTGCTCCGTTTGCCCCACATATAAGTGAGGAACTCTGGCATAAATTAGGTCATGATGAAAGTGTTCATAGAGTTAAATGGCCACAATTTAATAAAGAAGCTGCTAAAAAGGATGAAATTACAGTTGTGATTCAAATCAATGGTAAGGTTAGAGACAAAATTAATGTAAGTGCTGATATTTCGGAAGAAAAATTAAAGGAAAAAGTATTTATACAAAAGAAAGTTAAAAAATATATAGAGGGCAAAGAAATAATCAAGACAATCGTTATACCAAAAAAGCTTGTCAATATAGTTGTGAAATAAAATAATTTAGGTTAAAATCAAAACCCTTGTTTTAATGACTGGGGTTTTTTGATATAATAATATAGAAACAGGAATAGAAGATATACTCAACATTTTTGTAGGCAAGTTTTATAAGTTTGAAGTTGTGTATAATTCAAAAGGTAAATTTTTTAAAGAACACATTTATTTTTAAATAATTTTGGATTCGTTTATTTAAAATCAAAATTTTATGAGGAGTGTTAATATGTCAGGTATCGTATTTATGAAAACTAAGGATATTAATAAGATAACAGATATTTATCAAGAGCTAATAGGTATGGATCTCTGGTTAGATCAAAATTATTGTAAGATATTTGAAAAAGGTAATCTACAGTTGGGGTTTTGTGAATCGGATCAAATTGAAAATGAAGGGTTTATTACTTTTTATTTTTCAGATAAACAGCAAGTTGATCAAATGTATAAAAAATTATCTGAAAAACTGGATATATTAAAGAGCCCTTCTGAAAATAAGGACTTTAATATATATCAATTCTTTGCAGAAGATCCAGAAGGTAGGACCCTGGAGTTTCAGAGTTTTTTACATGATGTTAAGCCTCATCTATCAGGTAAAGAACTTTTATTAAAAAGAAGAAGTTACAGGCAGTTTTCTGATAAAGAGATTCCAGAAGAAATTCTGGACCAAATAATAGATATAAGTAGGTATGCCCCTACATCTATGAACTCTCAGTCTTATTATTTTAAGTTTATTAGAGAAGAAGAAATGATCTGCGATCTATCTACTATAAGAAAGACAGCCACTGAGCCGATTAAAAGAGCCCCGATAGCAGTTGCAATATGTTCTGATCCAGAAGAATCTAAGAGATATAAACAGGATGCAGACATAGCGGCATATCATTTTATGTTGGCGGCTCGTCTTTATAATTTAGGAACATGTTGGATAGCTGATATGGATAGGGAGAGCATTAAAAACAAGTTGGATATTCCATTAGAACATTATATCTCTACTATTACACCACTTAGATTTATAGAAAAAGAAATAGAAGCACCCTCCAGAAAAGAATCGGCAGATTTTATTAGATAAATGTTGGGAGTGTAAAAAATGCAAGAAACAGGATCTGTAATAGAGGTTAAGAATGATAAGGCCAAAATTAAATTTAACAGATATTCAGCCTGCAGCAAATGTAAGCAAGACTGTGTTTTAGGAAGGGAAAATAATCATGAAGAGGAATATTTTTTTGCAGAAGTTCAAAATGAAAAAAGCGCCCAGGTGGGGGATATAGTTAAAGTAGAGCTTAAGGACAGCTCTTTAGTAATTGGATCAATTATTATATATATAATCCCCTTATTGTTTTTTGTGGGAGGTTATTTTATTGGAGCGAAACTATCTTTTATCTTTACAGGTTTAAGTTCGGAAATTTTTGGTATATTATCCTCTTTCATTTGTTTATATCTTTCTTATTTATTGACAAAAAGAATTAATAAAAAGATAGAAAATAGTGATCGTTTTCGTTCTAAAATTGTTTCTATCATTAAAAAAAATGAAGGTTTCAAGGGGAAGTGTTATTAATGAATTCAATTTCTGAAGAAGTAGAGCAGAATTTATTGGTTAGATTAAATAGGATTGAAGGCCAAATACGCGGTATTAAAAAGATGATAAAAAGTGAAAAATACTGTGTGGATATATTAACCCAAATTGTTGCTGTGCGAGGGGCTTTAAAGAAAACAGGTTTAAAAGTTTTACAGGAACATATTAATGGTTGTGTGCAAAGTTCTCTACAAAACGAAGATAAAGAAATAATTGATGAATTATTAGATGTCATAAATAGATTTATTGATTAAATTTGTTTTATAAAATAAGATTTTTAATATTAATATTTGCATATGAAGATAAATTAATTTAAAAAAATTTCAGAGGGATAATTCCTATAATTAAAGCTATTTAAACTGTTTGTCAAACAAGAGTTCACCCTCTGTTTTTAAATTTAAAAAAGGGATAAATAAAAGCTTGTTGAATAAAAAATATACGCTCTATAAATAAATGTGATTGGTCGATATATTTTGTTGAACTATCAAAATTATTGTTTTAATATAACTTACATTGTTTTATATATTAGGGGTGATTTTAATAATGTATCCAGAATATTTTGAAGTTCCCAGGGCTGTTTTGCAGGATGATAGGTTAAGTGCAGAAGAGTTCAAATTTATTATTCAAAAATTTTCTAATCTGGAGCATTCTCAGTTATTAACAAAAGGTAAATGGCTGCTTAACCAATCAGATCTTGTGATAGAAAATGATCTAAAGCAGTCTTTATTTAATAAAAAATGGTTGATCAAAGTTAATAATGATGTATATTTAAAAATCCCGCCCAGATTTATTTCAGACAAAAAAAGGGAAATAAGCTATGATCAAATTGGATCGCAAATTGCCCAAAAATGGGACAAACATTGTCAATCCTTCATCTTAACACCACTTTTTTTACAGAAAATGCTTTCCTTTATTGAGGATGGTATAAGTGAAGAAGTCATCATTGAAGTAATAAAAATAAGCTCTAAAAGGGTTGAAGGAAATCCTGCTAATTATATTATTTCAATACTAAATGATTATCTGAACAGAGCAATATATACGATATATGATTTTAAAGAAGAAAAACAAAGGATGGAAGAATATGAAAAGAGACTTCGAGAAATTAATCGAAAAAAAGAAAGAAGAGATAAAGAAGAAAGTTTCGAAGACTACTACAAGAAAGGATATAGATAAAAATATTTCAGAACAGGAGGCTGTTAAAAAGATATATAAAGTAATTATTGCTAACAGTCATATCCCACCTAAGTTTGCAGATTCAAGTTTTTCATCTTTCAACTTTAAAGCATGTCCCCGCCAAAATATTAGTAAAATTAAAGCGATTAAAACTTATGCTGAAAATATTCTTACTGCAATTAAAGGGCCTCAATCAGTTTATATTTTTAGTAAATTTAATGGGTGTGGCAAAACACACATAGCGATAGCAGCCTTAAAAACTGCTGCTTATAGATTTGCTCGGAAGATATATGCTAAAAATCCTGAATATTATTCACGTAGAGGGATTTCATATCAAGAACATAATTGGCGGCCAGTTTTTTTTATGAGTGAGGTCAATTATTTGTGGAAAAAACGGCAGTATGAAACAACCAATGAAGATTTAAAGAGGGAATTGGATATAATTGAGAATGCTGTTATGAATTCAAAGCTTTTAGTTATTGATGATTTTTTAAGGGAAAGAAATACTGATTTTGTATTTGGCAATTTAACTGCCTGGTTGAATCACAGATATGATTATAATAAACCCGTGATTTTTACTTCCAATAATGATTTTATAAAACTAGGACAAAATAACGAAAGTAATCCTTATTATAAAACAAGTTATTTAAAGGCCGCAACATATTTAGCTTCACGAATAAGCGAAATGACCAAGGGATATCAGTTTCAATTTGAATGTTCCCCTGAAGATGACTACAGACAAAACAGTTATTAAGTGGAGGCGATTTTAGATTGTTATCAAGAACTGAGACACTCATACGCTTGATTAAATTAAGAAAGACGATTGAGTTAGAGGGAAATGAAGATGAGAATTTTCATAGTAAGATCGATATAAAAAACCAAATAGAACAAATTATTCATGATATTGTTGGTTTGCCTAAAGAGGCTAGATATGTAATGAATGAAATAATAAATAAGGTAATCAATCAAAAGATCTCCACTAAAACAGCAGTTGTAGCCATGCATGAAATATATAAGGAATTTAATGAAATTAGTGAAATAAAAGTTAAAAAAAGAAATAAAGTTAGCAGTGAGAACAAAAATCAGGACTATAATCTTACAAAGTTATATAAAAATGGGTATAGATAACTTATTTTTGAACAAAAATTGGAATGACTCATATTTAATTTCATGATTAATTAAGTTATAATTGTTATATAGATAAATTTTTAGAAAGGATGGTATAGTTGTCTCAACTAATAATCGGTATTGCTGGAGGTACTGCCTCAGGCAAGACAACATTAGCAAAGATATTAAAAACAGTATTTCATGATCAGGTAGCTATGTTGCGGCATGATTTTTATTACTATGATAAAAGCCATTTTGCTGTACCTGAACAGCAGATAAATTTTGATCATCCGGACTCTTTTGAAACTAAATTACTAATTCAACATTTAAAAAAATTATCTAAGGGCCAGGATATCAAACGACCGGTATATTCTTATAAAACTAATGAAAGGTTAGAAGAATTAAGAAGAGTTAAAGCAACTTCCATTATTATTATTGAAGGAATACTCATTTTACATTATCCGAAACTGAGAGAGCTTTTAGACTTAAAAATATACATAGATACAGATGCAGATATTAGATTATTACGAAGAATAAATAGGGATATTAAAAAAAGAGATCGCTCTTTTGATTCTGTTCGCGAGCAGTATATGGCTACTGTTAAACCAATGCATGAAAAATATGTAGAACCAACAAAATATCTTGCTGATATAATAATACCTCATGGCGGTTTAAATGATATAGCCAATGAACTAATCATTGAAAAAATTAAATCTCATCTCTGAATAAAACACCCAGGAGGGATTTTTTTATTGTTTATAAAGGAAAAATATAACATATATAGTAATATATACTAAAGGGGTGGTTTTAATTAAAAACAAAATTATATATTCGATATTAACAGTTGTATTATTATTTGCATTGATGACATTTGTAGAAATGTATCGAGAAAAAAAATTAGTAAGTAATTATGAAGATTTAACTTTAAAGCAATATAAGAAGGAAAACTTTAAATTATCTTCTGATGGTAAAAAGCGGACAATTTATAGGATCGAGATACAGGTTGGTGGGGCTGTAAAGAACCCTGGTTTTCATGAAATTATTTCTGGTATTAAGGTAAAAAGGCTGATTGATGAGTACATAATTTTAAAAAATGATGCTGATTTGTCAAAAGTGGATTTAGAACAAAAACTATACGATAATGATAAAATAATTATTCCTCCCAAATGAATTGTCTTTTTATTATTGTTTTAAAAAAAATAAAACACAAGGGGTTAAGAGTTTGTTTTTTAAAAAAAATTTTATAATAAAAGCAGTTATATTTTTTGTGATTGGTTTAATAAATGGTTATTATTTTTTGGATTGTAAGTTGATAATAATATTGACTGTCTGTTTTTCCCTCATTTATTTTATTATCAATCATACCAGAAATTATGTACTTTATGTATTAATAATGATACTTATTTTTGCCTTCTTTTATATGATGTATTATGAAATAAGCTATTATAATGAAAAATCTATTATACATTATAATGGAAAAAATGTGGAGGTAGTTGGCCAAATTAAGTTTGATTTGCGTTCAATTGAAGGAAATTCTGTAATTTTAGAGCCTATACTAATAAATAATCATAGGGTAAAATACGGGATGATTCAACTCTGGAAAAGCGATCTAAAAAATAATTTAAAACATGGAGACATTGTTATTGCTAATTTGGATTTATTTGAAGTAGATCAGGAGAGTAATCCGGGTGGATTTTCCTATCGAAATTATTTAAAAAAGCAAAATATTTATAGTACTGCTCAGGTATATGAAATATACAAATTAAGTAATCAATATTTGTTGTCAACTCCTATAGTTATGATAAAAGAAAGAATGCTTAATATTATTGATCAAAATATTATACCACCTGTAAACGAATTTATAAAAGCTTTAGTTTTGGGAGAAAAAAGCAATTTAGATCCCAGATATGAAAGCAATTTTAGAAAAGCTGGGGCCAACCATTTATTAGCTATATCCGGTTTACATATCGGATTTATTACTATATTTATCCTCTCTATTTTAAGTATATTTTCCCTAAATCAGCTTACTAAAAATATAATATTAAGCATATTATTAATATCTTATGCACTCATGACGGGACTGAGAGCTTCCGTATTAAGGGCTTCTTTGATGGTAATATTCTTTCGATTATCCAAACAGTTCGAAGTCGATTTGGATATTTATTCTGTATTATCAATCACCCTTTTGTTTATATTATTACTTGATCCTTATCAGTTGTTTTCAGTAGGTTTACAGCTGAGTTTTATTGTGCTTTTAATGATTATAGCCTGGACAAAGATATTAAAAAAATACTTACATCCCATTTTGGCTGTTAGTATTGCGGCTCAACTGGGTTCAATACCTCTTACAGCTTATTATTTTAATATAATAACACCTGCAGGTGTTATTACAAATCTATGGTCCATACCCTTAATTTCGATTATTATATTTTTATCATTAACACACTTTATGTTAAATTTAATATTACCAATATTAAGTCTAATAACTGCTAAACTAATATACTTTTCAACTACATTTTTAAATTATGGCATTAATATCATGTCTAAATTACCTTCAGCTCAAATATATTTAACGACTCCGCTCTCGACCGTTGTTTTTTTAACTTACATTAGCTTGTTTTTATTAGCCTATACATATCATAATAAAAATATAAATAACGCAAAGACTACTCAATATTTAAAGTATATTAACATACTTCTCATTATTATTATCATAACTATGGTCTTTTTTAGACCTCCTGATGATGATTTGTTAAATATTTGTTGTTTGGATGTAGGACAGGGTGATTCGATATTTATTAAAACGCCTGAGAATAATAATATTCTTGTTGATACAGGTGGACTATCAAAAAGCAATAATATTGCAGAAACAACTATTTTACCTTATTTATTACAAAGGAATGTAAAAGTTATAAATTATCTTATTATCACTCATTTTGATTATGACCATTGTGGAGGAGCAGAATTTTTAATAGAAAATGGGTTTGTCAAAAATTTAATTATTTCAGAACATTTTGATAGTATAGATTCCAATGCACAAAGCATCATAAAGATTGCTCTTGACATGAATATAAGGGTTTTTCAGGCCCATATAGATCAAAAATTAGAAGTTGATGAAGTAAAGCTGAAATTTTTATCCCCACCGGTTTATCCTAATTTTAAAGAAAAGAATAATAATTCACTTGTATTTAGATTAAAATATAAAAAATTTACAATGTTATTTACAGGTGACATAGAAGGCAAGGTGGAGAAATACATTCTAGATAATAAGTCAAATCTTCAATTATGTTCTGATATTTTAAAAATTGCTCATCATGGAAGTTCCACTTCAAGTTTAGATAACTTTCTAAAAGCTGTAAATCCAAAAGAAGCTTTAATAAGTGTAGGATATAATTATTTTAATCAACCTGATCCGAAGTTGATAAAAAGGTTAATAAATAAACAGATTAGAGTTTGGAGAACTGACAAGCAGGGTGCTATTATGATCAAAAGCGATGGATACAAATATAATATAAATTCCTATCTAAATTGATAAAGGCTGATCATCTATGTTAAAATTAATTTAAATCTATAAAAATTCAAAAGGGTGTTTGGATTGAATAAAAAGACGGAAAAGTTATTTAAAAAAGAATTATCTCAGATTAAAAATGTATATCTGGTTTTTGGTTCAGAAAATTATCTACTGGATAAATTTGAAAAAGAATTTAAAGATAGATACATTGATGAAACGGTTAAAGGTTTTAATTTAAGTTATGTAGAAGAGCAGGATGGGGTATTTAAAAACATAATAAATAAAGGAAGTACTCTGCCTATAATGTCTGAAAAAAGATTTATTATTGTTAAAGCAGGTAATATTTTTAAAAGGGGTATTTTGAACTGGAAAAAATTTAAGGACTATTTGAAAGATATCCCAGAGACTACAGTTTTATTAATATTGGTTAATAAAGATATTAGTACTAATAAGAGAAAAAACATCATAGAAAAATACGGTGATGTTATTAATCTTAAGCCTCCCCGCTATCAGGATTTAAATAAGTGGATTAAGATGCAATTTGAAGAAAAAAACAAAGATATTGGATATAAGGAGATCAGACTGTTGGAAAAGATGTTCAGCAATAATTTGCAGCAGCTTGATTCTGAAATTGATAAAATATGTACTTTCGTTGATCAAAAAAGCCGGGTTAAAACATCTGATATAAAAGCTGTAATAACAAAAGATAGAACTTTAAAAGATAATATAATATTTGAATTTTTGGATGCCTTTAGTAATAAAAAAACAAAAAAAAGTGTTTATCTGTTCAATCAGATGATCGCAAGTGGTGAGGCGCCACAATTAATCTTTGCTATGATTATCAGAAGAACAAGGCTGATGATACTAATCAAAGATTTTAAAAAAAGCGGGAAATCACCTAAAGCTATTGCAAAAAAAATAGGGGAACATCCTTATCCTGTCAAAAAAATATATGGTTATGTAGATAATTATAGTTTTGATGAACTAAAAGATGTTTTAGATAATCTTCTAAAAGCAGATGTTAAACTAAAGACAGGCGAGGATAAGATTGAAGATTCAATACAGCATGTGCTTGTAGCTTTATAAAAAGCAAATGGCTTATTCAGTTAAGAATAAGCCTTTCCAGATACTTGTTTTATTTGATTTTATTTAACATTCTTTTCATTTTAGATTTCTTTCTGTTAGCATTATTTTTATGAATGATATTATGAGATGCTGCTTTATCAATAATTTTATATGTTTCAGGTAGTAGTTCTTCGGCTTTTTTTATATTACCTTCTTCAACAGCTGTTTCATACTCTTTTATTGTATCTTTGAGTTTATTTTTCCAATATCTATTAACCTCTTTTTTCTTTTCATTGGTTTTAACCCTTTTTTTTGCAGATTCAATAATAGGCACAGCTTTCACCCCCTTGTTAGTAAACGGTATATTTATATTGTTCTTTCTAAGTTTGCAACATAACAATTTTAACATCAGATTTGTAAAATTGCAAGTCTTATACCGCATTATTAATAAAATATTAGATTTTGAGCATTGCAAGGTTAAATATATATCCTATTCCAAAAAAGATTTTTAGTATAAATAGAAATTTGTCTGATTTATTCTTTTTAGGTATTTGAAATCAATTAAATTATGTCTATGTTCTCATTGACAATGGACTATATCTTTTTAGATGTTAATCAGATTCTTGATAAAAGGGATACTGAATGTTATAATACTCGCAAGTTTAATAAATAGAAAGGAGCCAAAGATATGGACTGTAAGCAGATAAGAAATTTTTGTATTATAGCCCATATAGACCACGGCAAATCAACACTTGCTGATCGTTTATTGGAGTTTACAAATACAATATCTGATCGTGATATGAAAGATCAGGTCCTCGATAATATGGAACTAGAAAGAGAAAGAGGTATAACTATAAAAGCACAAGCTGTCCGGATTAATTATAAGGGTTATGAACTTAATTTAATTGATACTCCCGGACATGTAGATTTTTCTTATGAGGTATCTAAAAGTCTAGCTGCGGCTGAAGGAGCACTTTTGGTTATTGATGCTGCCCAGGGAATAGAGGCTCAGACTATGGCTAATATATACCTGGCTTTAGAAAACGATTTAGAGATTATTCCTATAATAAATAAGATAGACTTAGATAGAGCTGATCCTAAGAAAGTAAAGGAGCAACTATTAGAGATCGGCATTGATCCTGATGAGGCTATTTTAACCAGTGCAAAAGAAGGTACTAATATTGAAGATGTTTTACATGCAGTCATTAAAAGAATTCCAGCACCTCAAGACAATCAGAGTAAACCGCTGCGTGCTTTAATTTTTGATTCCGTATATGATTCTTATCAGGGAGTCATTGCTTATGTTAGAGTTATAGATGGAATGGTCATTTTGAATGATCAAATAAAGATGATGGCCAATGATAAAAAGTATGAGGTGGATGAATTAGGCGTATTTAATCCCACAAGATCTTCTGTAAAAAAATTATCAACCGGAGAGGTTGGCTATATAATTGCAGGAGTAAAGGATGTCAAAAATTGTCGAGTTGGTGATACAATTACCCATATAAAAAATCCAGCTGAAACACCACTTCCGGGTTATAAAAAAGTCAAGCCTATGGTTTATAGTGGATTATATCCTTCTGACAACAAAGATTTTAATCTTTTAAAAGATGCTTTAGAAAAGTTGCAATTAAATGATGCTTCACTGACTTTTGAACCAGAAACTTCAGAGGCATTAGGATTTGGTTTCAGATGTGGTTTTTTAGGATTATTACACATGGAAATAATACAGGAAAGATTGGAAAGAGAGTATGATATTGACCTTATAATTACTGCTCCGAGCGTAATATACAAAGTTAAAAAAAAATCAAATGAACTTTTAGAAATAGAGAATCCAGCAGATTTTCCCCAACAAAGTGAGATTAAAATTATTAAAGAGCCATTTGTTAAAGCAGCTCTGCACCTGCCTGAAGAATATATAGGCCCTATTATGAAACTTTGTCAAAATAATCGCGGACAATTTATTGATATGCAGTATATAGATGAAAATAGAGTAGCTTTAGAATATAAAATGCCTTTAAGTGAAATAATAACTGATTTTTTTAACCAACTTAAATCTAAATCACGCGGTTATGCCACATTAGATTATAAAATGATCGGTTATCAAGAATCAGATCTGGTAAAACTCGATATCCTTGTCAACAAAGAGCCGGTTGATGCGTTGTCGACAATTGTTTTTCGAGACAATGCGCGCGAAAAAGGCCTGACTTTGGTTAGGAAGCTGAAAAAAACAATACCTAGACAGATGTTTAAAGTACCTATTCAGGCTGCAGTTGATAGTAAAATACTGGCCAGAGTTAATATCTCTGCTAAAAGAAAAGATGTATTACAGAAATGTTATGGTGGGGATGTCAGTAGAAAAAGAAAATTACTAGAAAAACAAAAAGCAGGTAAAAAGAGAATGAAAATGGTCGGGAAAGTAGAAATTCCTCAAAAAGCATTTATGTCCATCCTAGAAAGGGAGGAAGATGAATAGATATTTAAATTATAAAAAAGCATTCGGTCTTTATATGCATATTCCCTTTTGTCAAAGCAAATGTAATTACTGTGATTTCTATTCTATTAAATATACGCCACAGAAGATGAGAGAATATGTGGATATGCTAAAAAAAGAAATAGAATTATATGCTGACAAACTTATTAATAATAGGTGTCGAACAATTTATTTAGGAGGAGGCACTCCCAGCTTATTGTCTCCGCAGTTAATAGAAGAGATACTAATTACTGTATTTAATTCTTTTAATGTTGTTGAGAATGTGGAAATTAGTATGGAGGCTAATCCAGAAAGCCTAACTGAATGTAAAATAAAAGCATACAGAGAAATGGGGATTAATCGTCTAAGCCTTGGAATACAATCTTTTCTTGATGAAGAATTAAAATTTTTAGGTAGGAGCCATGATGTAATTGATTCTATAAACGCTATCATAAAGGTCGAAAAACATTTTGACAACTATAATATTGATTTAATTTTCGCTCTTTTTAGACAGACATTTCTAAATTTTGTATACAGTTTAAATCAGGTACTTGATTTTAATCCCAGCCATATTTCTTTATATAAACTTCAGATTGAAGATGGGACAAAATTATATAAAAGATTTAAGGATAAGAAAACAAATCTTATTTCAGAAGAATTAGACTATAAAATGTATAACCATGCAATAAAAAAATTGCAAGAAGCCGGCTATAATCATTATGAGATATCTAATTTTTCTCGGGATGAACACAGATCAAAACATAATATTATCTATTGGAAATATGAACCATATTTAGGGTTGGGACCAGCTGCCCATGGTTTTAATGGTAAGCAAAGATATAAAAACTACAGTAATTTTAGAAAGTATATTTATGAATTAAAAAAAGGCAGACTACCAGTACAAGACATTATAAAATTAAATAAAAAAGAAATGATTTTCGAAAGTATGTTTATGGGTTTGAGGTTAACTGAGGGGATTGATGTTGAGAAATTTAAATCCAAATTTGATGTTTCAATCTTTGATATATATAACAATGTCCTACAGGAACTCAAAGAGGATAATCTAATAGTAGTAGACAAAAAGAGAATCTATCTGACTAAGAAGGGTTTAAACCTTGCTAATCTGGTTTTTTCAAAACTCATTTTATAATATATAAATTTGCTCATTTGAGTTTAAAAGTATTTGACAAAGTAAAAGCGATATGTTATTTTATTAATAGTTATTAGCACTCTATTTAGTTGAGTGCTAAAAAAAAGAGGTGAAGATGATGGTTAAAAATTTAGATAAACGTAAAAGTAGTATACTGCACGCCATCATTCAAGAACATATAATAACAGCATCTCCAGTTGGATCTCGAACTATAGCAAAAAAATATGACCTGGGTGTAAGTTCTGCTACGATAAGAAATGAGATGGCAGACTTAGAAGAACTGGGTTATTTGGAGCAGCCGCATACTTCGGCTGGTCGCATACCTTCTGATAAAGGTTATAGATATTATGTGGATATTCTGATGAATAATAAGGGAATTAATTCTGATAAACTGATTAAAACCTTATCAGAAATAACCAAAGCAAAAAAAGGCATACATGGTATTGTATCAGGTATCACGAACATGCTATCTGAGTTTACCAAGTATGCCACAATGATTACAGAACCAGAATTTAAAAACATTAAACTCAGTGAAGTACAGTTGATTAAAGTCACTAATAATAAGCTGTTACTTGTAATGGTTACTGATAATGGATTTGTCAGTGATAAAATGATTAATATCCAGCAGGATTTGGATAAAAGAAAAATCAGATATATCAATAATTTCTTAGTTAATAAGATAACAGATAAAAATATTAATAATCTTGATAAAAATTACTTTGATGAAATTGAGGATGAACTTTTAAAAAAGATTAATTTATCACAGCAGTTATTTAACATTATAAATAAAGAAATCAAAGAAATAATTGATCCTAGAGATGTAAATATTTATATTGGAGGTACTTCCTATATTTTAGATCAACCCGAGTTTAATGATATAGAATATCTAAAAAAAGTCTTAAATATTTTAGATCATGAAGATACTTTAAAGAAGTTAATTACAGCTGAGAATAATAAAGAAATAGAGGTTAGAATCGGACATGAGAATGAGATGAAAGAGATGCAGAGGTGTAGTGTTGTAATTGCTAATTATACAATAGGAGATAAAGCGGTCGGCAAAATAGGGGTTTTAGGACCGACTAGAATGGAATATCCACGGGTTATTTCTACAGTTAATATTGTATCAGATATTTTAAGCAAAATTATATCAGAGGTGAACAAATAAGATGATGGCAGAAAAAGATAAAAATTTTGAAAGTGAAGATAATAATGTTAAAGAAGAAAAATCAGATATTAAAAAAGATAAACGAAGCACAGTAGAATTAGAAGAAGATATTGCTGAAGAAGTTTTGATAGAAAGACTTAAAGAAGTGAAGGATGAATTAGCGGTCGCAACTGAAGAAAAAGATCAATATCTAAATCAAATGAAGAGATTAAAGGCTGATTTTGTCAATTACAGAAATAGGGTTAAAAAGGACAAAAACAAGATAGAAATCAGGACAAAAATAGATATAATCAGTTCTTTAATACCGGTAATTGATAATTTTGAAAGAGCCCTAAAAACTGTTGATCAAGAAACAGAATTTCTTTCTGGTGTAAAAATGATAAAGAAACAGCTGATCAATGTGTTAAAAAAAGAAGGACTTGAAATCATTAAAACAGATGGTCAAGAATTTGATCCTGCATACCATGAAGCAGTTATGCAGGTTGAATCTGATGAACATGAATCAGGTTATATTGTTGAAGAAATACAGAAAGGTTATTTAGTTGATGAAGAGGTTGTTAGACCGGCCATGGTCAAAGTGGCTATCTAGTATACTTTAAATAAATTACAGAATATAAAAGGAGGAATCTTAAATGAGTAAGATATTAGGAATTGATTTAGGAACAACTAATTCTTGTATGGCTATTATGGAAGGTGGAGAGCCTACTGTAATACCGAATAAAGAGGGGAAAAGAACCACCCCATCAGTAGTTGCTTATTCAAAAAAAGGAGAAAGACTAGTAGGTGAATATGCGAAAAGGCAGGCCATAACTAACCATGATAATACCGTTGCTTCGATAAAAAGAGAAATGGGTAAAGAAATTAAAAAGAAAATGGGTGATAAAGAGTATACACCTCAGGAAGTATCTGCAATGATTTTACAAAAGATGAAAAAAGATGCAGAAGAATACTTAGGTGAAAATGTAGAAGAAGCAGTTATTACTGTACCTGCTTATTTCTCAGATGCACAGAGACAGGCGACTAAAGATGCGGGCAAGATAGCTGGTTTAACTGTAAAAAGAATTATCAATGAGCCAACAGCTGCTTCTTTAGCATATGGCCTTGATGATAAAAAAGAGCAAACCATTCTTGTATTTGATCTGGGTGGAGGAACTTTTGATGTATCAATACTAGAATTAGGAGATGGAGTTTTTGAAGTAATTTCTACTAATGGTAATAATACTTTGGGCGGTGATGATTTCGACCAGAGGATTATAGATTATCTGGCAGAGGAATTTAAAAAGGAAACCGGTATAAATCTTAAAGATGATAAGATGGCCCTACAGCGCTTAAAAGATTCAGCTGAAAAGGCCAAAATTGAATTATCAAGTGTTAAACAAACAAATGTAAATCTACCATTTATAACACAAACAGATACTGGACCTAAGCATTTAGATGTAGATATTACAAGGGCTAAGTTTGAAGAACTAGTAGAAGATATGATTAATAAAACAATGGGTCCTATGGACAAGGCTTTAGATGATGCTGGTTTTGGACCTTCTGAAATTGATGAAGTAATATTAGTAGGTGGCTCTACCAGAATACCAGCTGTCCAAGAGGCAGTTAAAGATAAAATTGGCAAAGAACCTCATAAAGGTATAAATCCTGATGAAGTAGTTGCTGTTGGAGCAGCTATCCAAGCTGGTGTATTATCTGGTGAGGTTGATGATATTGTATTATTAGATGTTACACCACTTTCTTTAGGTATAGAGACTTTAGGAGGAGTATTTACTAAACTTATAGATAGAAATACTACTATTCCTACCTCAAAGAGCAAGATATTCTCGACTGCACAAGACAACCAAACTGCTGTAGATATACATGTATTACAAGGTGAAAGAGAAATGGCCAAACACAATAAAACACTTGGTAGATTTCAGTTAACAGATATTCCACCTGCTCCTCGCGGAGTACCTCAAATTGAGGTTACTTTCGATATTGATGAAAATGGTATAGTCCATGTTTCTGCTAAAGATAAAGGAACAGGAAATGAACAAAATATAACAATAAAATCTTCCTCAGGTTTATCTGAAGAGGAAATTGAGGAAATGGTCGAGGATGCAGAAGAACACGCTGAAGAAGATGAAAGAAAAAGAAAAGAAGTTGAAACCAAAAATGAAGCTGATGCTTTAGTACACACTACTGATAAAACAATAAAAAAAGCAGAAAACAAAGTTTCTGAAGAGATTGTAAAGAAAGTAGAGTCTGCTAAAAAAGATCTCCAGGATGCTATTGAAAAAGATGATATAGATTTAATTGAAGATAAAATGGAGGCACTCAACGAAGAATTAACTGAATTAAGTTCACAACTCTATGCGCAAACCCAAAAAGAAGATGAAGCACAAGCAGAAACTGAAAAGCAACAGGAATCAGGTTCTGAAAGTGCATCTGATGACGATGAAACTGTTGATGTAGATTATGAAGAAGTAGATGATGAAAATAAAGAATAATTGTGATATAATACTAAAAAGGGGTTAAACTCCCCTTTTTTAGGTTGTATAATATTATGAGGTGATTTTTATGCCAGGTAAAAAAGATTATTATGACATCCTGGGTGTCAGTAAAGATGCATCACAAAAGGAAATAAAAAGAGCATATAGGAAGTTAGCAAAAAAATACCATCCTGATATGAATAATGGAGATGATAGCTCTGGTGAAAAGTTTAAGCAAATATCAGAAGCCTATGAAATATTAAGTGATCCAGATAAGAGAAAGAGATATGATCAATATGGGCACTCCGGTATCAATGAAGATGATTTTAACTTTGATGATTTTGCACGGGGTGGTTTTGGCGGATTTGAAGATATATTTGATATGTTTTTTGGTGGTGGTATGAACGGTATGAGCGGTATGGGTGGTAGAGCTCGCCGCCAGAGCCGACCACAAAAAGGAAGGGATTTACAATATAGACTCAAAATACCTTTTAAAGAAGCTGCTTTTGGAACTGAAAAGAAAATTACAATTCCCCGCACAGAGGTTTGTCCTAAATGTAATGGAAGTGGAGCAGAGTCGAGTTCTGATGTGAAGACTTGCCCTAAATGTAATGGTACAGGCCAGATCAGGGTAAAACAGCAGACCCCTTTTGGTCAGTTTGTTCAGGCCAGGACTTGTGACAGGTGTGGGGGTTCAGGAGAAATAATTGAAAACCCATGTTCTAACTGTAATGGTACTGGAAAAGTTAAAAGGAGAAGAAACCTTACTATTAATATTCCTGCCGGGGTTAATGATGGCAGTAAGTTAAGAATGGCTAATGAAGGTGAAGCCGGAGATAAAAATGCACCAAATGGAGATTTGTATATAATTATTCAGGTTCAGCCACATGAAATATTTAAAAGAAAAGGTGATGATGTATATTGTGAGGTACCTATAAATTTTGTCCAGGCTGTTTTAGGAGACGAAATCAAGGTACCTACCATAGAGGGTAAAGTCAAGTTTGAAATACCTCAGGGAACCCAACCCGGCACTACATTTAGATTAAAAAATAAAGGGATTAAACACTTAAAAAGAAGTGGAAAAGGAGATCAATATATAAAGACCAAAGTTGTTATTCCAAAGAATTTGGATGAAGAACAAAAAGAACTATTAAAAAACTTTGCTGAGATAAGTGGAGATGAAATAAATCCTGAGAAAAAAGGTTTTTTTAGCAAAGTAAAAAATGCTTTTGGTGCATTATAAGGAATAATGATTTAAGAAGGGTAGTATATATGATGAATAGATTTTTTATAAATGCAGAGCAAATTGATGATGTGGTTGAAATTAGAGGTGATGATTTCAACCACATTTCTAATTCTTTAAGATTAAAAAAAGGAGATAAGATAATCATATCTGATCAAAAAGGATATGATTATATAGTTAGGTTGGATGAATTTACGGATATTTCTGTTAAAGCTATAGTTGTAAATAAAAAGAAAAATAATTCAGAGCCAAAGATAAAAATTGATTTAGGCCAGGCGATTCCCAAAAATAGAAATATGGAGTACGTTATCCAAAAATGTGTTGAGATTGGTGCTCATAAAATTATACCAATTAACACAAAGAGAACTATTGTTAAACTTTCTCATAAGAAAGAGCAAAAAAGGCTGAAGAGGTGGCAGAAGATTTCTGAAGAGGCAGCCAAACAATCTCAAAGAGGCATCATACCTGTTATTAAAAACATTGTATCTACAGATGATAAGAATAATTTTAAAAAATTATTTGCAGGATATGACTTAATATTGCTTTTATATACTGATCTTTCCTCATCAAATTTTAAAGATATTTTAAGAGATTACGAACATGATCAAATCAGTAATATGTTGTTGTTGATAGGGCCAGAAGGTGGATTTACAAAAAAAGAAGTAAAATTTTTTGAAGAGATAAAAAGACAAACTTATTTAGAAAAAATCAGCTTAGGTAATAGAATCTTAAGAACCGAAACAGCCGGGCTTTTTGCCTTATCTGTTGTATTATATGAATATGATGAATTAGGGGGAGAATGATGAAAACTGTTGCGTTTTATACCCTGGGCTGCAAGGTTAATCATTATGAAACCGAGGTTATGATGGATGAATTTAGGAGAGCTGGATATGAGATAAAAAAATTTGATGAAAAAGCTGATATATATATCATAAATAGTTGTGTAGTAACAAATCAAGCTGCCAGTAAGTCTCGGAAATATGCCAGAAGAGCCAAAAGAAAAAACAAAAAGGCCCTGGTTATAATGGTAGGATGTTACCCCCAGGTTGAACAAAATGAAATAGAAGCAATTAAAGAAGTAGATTGGATTTTAGGCACTCAGGGTAAAAGTGAAATAGTAAATTTGATTGAAAGAAAGTCCATCAAAGAGAATAATAAGATGTTAAAGGAAAGTTTGTCTTATAATGAATTTACAGAATATGAAGAGATGAGTATCAAAAGATTAAATAAAACAACCAGAGCTTATATAAAAGTTCAGGAAGGCTGTAATCAGTTTTGTAGTTACTGCATAATCCCTTATGCAAGGGGGCAAATGAGAAGCAGGGACCCGGAAAATATAATTAAAGAAATAGAGCATCTAATAAATAATCAGGCAGTCAAAGAGGTAGTTTTGACAGGTATTCATCTTGGTGCTTATGGTATTGAGAGAAAGGACAATTATGATTTAGCTGCACTTATTTTTAAGATGACTCAAATAAAAGGTTTGAAGAGAATTAGGTTAAGTTCTATAGAGGTTACAGAAGTTGACGAACAACTGCTTAAGCTTATCAAAAATAATGATAAAGTATGCCCTCATCTACACCTGCCTTTGCAGAGTGCTTCTAATCTTATATTAAAAAAAATGAACAGACCTTATACAAAAGAACAATTTAAAGAAAAAGTTTTAGAATGCAGAAATATGGTGCCCCAAATAGCTATAACTACAGATATAATTGTTGGTTTTCCCGGTGAAACAATTTCAGAATTCGCTAAAACTTATAGCTTTGCCAAAGAGATTGCTTTCAGCCGCCTGCATGTTTTTCCTTTTTCCAGAAGGGAAAACACAACTGCTTATAATATGAAACCTCAGGTTAGAGGTGATATCAAGAAAAAAAATGCTGCTCGCCTCCGTAAATTAAATAAAAGATTAATGAGTCAATATAATAAAAATTATCTCAATAAGATAAAAAAGGTGATCATTGAAGATAATATTGATAGTAAAACCGGATTTTATACTGCTTATACTGACAATTATATAAAAGTATTAGTAAATGCAAAGAAAAAAGATAAAGGAAAGATTAGGAAAGTAAAATTAACAGACTGTTATAATTACGAAGCTTTGCTTGGAAGTATTTTACAAAAGGAGGAATTTATTGAATAGTAAAGAATAGTTATAATTAAAAGGGGGTATTATAGTGTCGAATTGTCTGTTTTGTAAAATTATTAATAATGAAATAGAGACTGACTTTGTTTATGAAGATGATAAAGTTGTAGTTTTTGAGGATATTAATCCACAAGCCCCGGTGCATATATTAATCGTTCCTAAAGATCATAAAGAAAATATTATGGTTTTAAAAGAAGATGAATTTGATATTATAGCTCATATTCATAAAGTGGCGGTCAAAATGGCAAAGAAATATGATATATACGAAGAGGGATTTAGGTTGGTAAATAATAATAAAGAAAAGGCAGGTCAAACTGTATTTCACATCCACTATCACCTCTTAGGGGGTAGATTAATGCAGTGGCCTCCAGGTTAAAATATCTTAATAGATGAGGTGTGAATTATGTTGAAAAATAAAATAATTTTAATCTTAATTATAATAATAATATTTTCTTTTAACTTAAATGCTCAAGACATTGTCTATCAAATACCTGTGGAAGGGAACATTGATCAGGCGATGTTTTCTTTTTTTCAAAAAAGTTATTCTGAGGCTGTTGAAAATAATGCAGATAAAATAGTTATAAAAATAGACACTTTTGGAGGTTATGTTGATTCTGCTGTTAAGCTAAAGGATATTATCTTAAATTCTCAAGTTGAGACTGTAACATATGTTTCCAACCGCGCTTGGTCGGCAGGGGCTTTGATTGCATTAGCCGGTCAAACACTAGTAATGAGGACCGGTAGCAGTATTGGGGCTGCCGAAACGAGACCTAAGGAAGAAAAATATATCTCGGCTTTCAGAAAAGAATTCAAAGCAACAGCAGAAGCACGCAATAGAGATCCTGACATTGCTGCAGCTATGGTAGATTCAGATCTTGTGATTGAAGGATTAAGTGAAAAAGGAAAATTATTAACATTAACTGCAGAAGAATCTTATGCTAATAACATAGCAGATAATGTAGTCGAATCAGATCAGTTACTTTGGTCATATCTGGGTCTAGAAGAGAGCACAGTCAATAAACTAAAGCCCAGTGCCTCTGAAAACTTTGCTAGTGTTGTCACAAACCCATATATAAGTACTTTTTTATTAATAATTGGGTTTAGTGCCATTATATTTGAATTATTGATACCCGGCTTTGGCATAGCTGGGACTATAGGATTTATTTCATTGGGTTTGTTTTTCAGTGGTTATATTATTAATGGTGTTGCTAGTTGGGGCATTATAGTTTTATTTTTAGTTGGTTTATTATTAATCCTATTAGAAGTATTTGTAGTACCCGGTTTTGGTGTGACGGGTATTGGTGGGATTGTTTCAATTTTTGTAAGCTTATACTATTTATTTCCCACACCGCAAATTGCTGTGAATATTATCGCTACAACTCTTTTAACGACAGTTGTTTTAACCTTTATAATAGGTAAATATTTTGGCAGTTCAAATATGTGGTCTAAAATTTCTTTGCGGACAAGTCAAACCAGTGATATTGGTTATACCGCTTATCACGGAGATGAGGACTTAATTGGTCAAAAAGGCACAGCGGTTACCCCATTAAGACCAGCTGGTATTATTGATTTGGATGGAAAGCGCATTGATGTTGTTAGTGAAGGAGGCTTTATTGATAAGGGAGAAACGGTAATTATTATAGATGTCAAAGGTAGTAAGGTTATAGTTAAACCATTTATAAAGAGGGGGAATAATCAATGACAATTGCATCATTACTAATTATATTTGGCGTAATAGCTTTTATTTTTCTTTTTATGTATTTTATACCTTTAGGTCTTTGGATATCAGCAATTGCAGCAGGGGTCAAAATAGGCTTCTTTAATTTAATCGGGATGAGGCTGAGAAGAGTAGTACCATCTTCTATAGTTGGTCCCTTGATCAAATCACATAAAGCAGGTTTAGATTTAACCAGTGACAAACTGGAAGCTCATTATCTAGCAGGTGGTAATGTTAATAAGGTGGTAGATGCCTTAATTGCTGCAGAGAGGGCAGAGATACCTCTGCTGTTTGAAAGAGCTGCTGCCATCGATTTAGCCGGTAGAGATGTATTAGATGCTGTTAAAATGAGTGTTAATCCCAAGGTGATCAAAACACCATTAGTAACAGCCGTAGCAATGGACGGGATTCAAGTTATGGCTACTGCCCGGGTAACAGTAAGAGCTAATATTGATAGGCTGGTTGGTGGAGCCGGGGAAGAAACAGTTTTGGCCAGGGTAGGTGAAGGTATTGTTACAACTGTAGGTTCTGCCGATACCCATAAAAAAGTATTGGAAAATCCCGATTCTATTTCTAAAACAGTTTTAAATAAGGGCCTTGATTCGGGGACCGCTTTCGAAATATTGTCTATCGATATTGCCGATGTAGATGTAGGTAAAAACATTGGAGCACAATTACAAATCGATCAGGCTGAAGCTGATAAAGAAATTGCTCAAGCTAAAGCGGAAGAAAGAAGAGCTATGGCAGTGGCTAAGGAACAAGAAATGAGAGCAGAAGTTCAAGAAATGCAGGCAAAAGTTGTTGAAGCAGAAGCAGAAGTACCGCTTGCAATTGCAGATGCCTTTAAAAATGGCAATTTAGGTGTAATGGATTATATGAATTATAAGAATGTAAAGGCTGATACAAATATGAGAGAAGGGATTTCTCAATATACAGGTGAAGAGGAAGAAGAAGGTTATGAAGAAGAAAAAGATGAATAACAAGAGGTGTAAGCTAATATGAATAATATCTTCAGTTATTGGCCTCTTTTGTTTTTGTTTTTAATTATAGGTTCTCGTTTGATAAATTTTATTAATAAGAATAAAAATAAAAATAAAAGTAGTGATAATACTTCAAGTAAAGAAAAACCTATAGCGGAAAATAATAATTTAAAGGAAGAAGATTATAAATTTGCATATGATGAACAGGTTAATAATAAAGCACAAAATAATAATATTTCAAAAGATGTGGAGCAAAAGAAAAACAAAAAAAGCAAAAAAAAGATTCGAGTTAAAAAAATTAGTAAAAAGAAAAAAGGCAAACTATTTTTTAAAAAAGAAGATTTAGTTAAAGGCATAATCATGAAAGAAATAATAGATGAACCTCGGTTTAAGAAAAACAAAAAAGAAAAATGACTTATCATAAATTAATGTAATAAGCCCTGACAATAGGGCTTATTACATTATTTAATAATTAATTTTAAAAAAACAATGTGGTAATACATGTTTTTATGATTATTAGTAGGCAATTATTTGCGTATTAGTTGATTTAATTTGATAATTGTGTTATATTATTCTTTAAATATAAATAACGGAGCAGGAGGTAATATATGGAATTATCAAAAAGACAGAAAGAAATTATTGATATAGTGAAAAAAGAAGGTCCTATCTCATCAAAACTAATTGCAGAGAAGCTTGATTTATCAAGAGCAACAATCCGTTCTGATTTATCGATTTTATCGATGTTAGAAATCTTAAATGCTAAACCAAATGTGGGCTATTATTTAATCCAAGAAGACTATAAATTAAAGGAAATAGAAAGATTATATAATAAAAAAGTAAGTAAAATAATGTCTGAACCTATCAAGGTTGAAGAAGAGACGAGTATTTATGATACGATTGTGAAGATGTTTTTAGAAGATGTAGGTTCTATAGTTGTTATAAATAATAAAGGCAAGTTAAGTGGTGTTATTTCAAGAAAAGACCTGCTTAAAATGAGTATAGGCAAGAATAATCTCAAAAAGACACCAGTTAGTTTAGCTATGACCAGGAATCCTAAAATCATATCTGTATTTCCAGATACTACTTTTATAGAGGCAGCACGCAAAATTAGATATCATAAAATAGATTTTCTTCCTGTTGTAAATGAGGTTAAAGAAGTAGTTGGCAGAATAAGCAAAACTACTATAATAAAAACATTTGTTGATTATACGGAGTAGAAAAAGGAGTTGAAAAAATATATGGATAGACAATTGGGATTTGATTTTGTCAGAGTCACGGAAACAGCGGCTCTAGCAGCAGCACCCTGGATGGGTAAAGGATGTAAAAACTGTGTTGATGGAGCAGCTGTAGATTGTATGAGAAACATTTTTGATACAATGGGTATTAATGGTACAGTAGTTATTGGGGAAGGTGAAAAAGATGAGGCGCCTCACTTATATATAGGAGAAGTTATCGGTGATGGAAGTGCACAACCCCAGCTTGATATTGCTGTTGATCCTGTAGAGGGTACATCTTTGGTTGCCAACGGATTACCTAATGCACTAGCTGTTTTGGTGGTTGCAGAAAGGCACAGTCTTATGAAGGCGCCTGATACATATATGGAAAAGATTGCAGTAGGTCCTAAGGCTAAAGGAGAAATAAATTTGGATGCTTCTGTTGAAGATAATTTAAGGGCCACAGCCGCGGCTCTTAATAAAAGTGTTAAGGACTTAACCATCGTTGTCTTAAATCGTTCCAGACATAAAAAGTTAATCAATGATATCAGATCTATCGGTGCTAGAATTAAGCTAATCAGTGATGGTGATGTGGCTGGTGGTATTGCTACTGGTTTATCAGATTCTGGTGTAGACATGATGATGGGAATAGGTGGTGCTACTGAAGGTGTACTAACAGCTGCTGCATTGCGGTGTATGGGAGGAGAAATACAAGCTCGCCTGAAACCAAGAAATGAGAAGGATAGACAAAAAGCAAAGGACTTAGGTATAAAAAATATTGATAAACTATATTTTACAAAAGAACTTGCTCAGGGTGATGATATTATATTTGTGGCAACAGGAATTACAGATGGAGATTTACTTAAAGGAATACGTTATAGTACAAATAGTGCTTCTTCACATACAATGTTGCTTAGAAGCAAAACAGGTACAATCAGATTTATTAAAACCTATCATACTATTACTCGTAAACCCGATTATTTTCCAAAAGATATTTTTAACCCTGATTTTTCTAAAATGATAAATGGCTAACAATAGAAAAAGTCTAATAAAAAACCAGGATGTAGCTGCATAATAGGCTATAGGCTGGTTTTTGTATTTATTGGACTTGTAAGATTACAATAATATGTTATAATATTCTTAGTGTGCTTTTCTCTATGAAAAGCTTTATTAAATTATGGAGGAATATTAAACTTCCTCTTGAATAAAATAAAAGTAGACATAACGTTAATTAAGGAGGGATCCGGTGGTACCGGTTGAAGATATTTTAGATATAAAAAATTATAAAATTTCCAGAAATGTTTTCGGGAATAAAGATGAAAACATTAAAGTTATAGAAGACATACTGGATGTTGAGATAATAGCCAGAGGCAGTAGTGTGAAGATAAAAGGGAGAGCAGATAAAGTAAAGTTGGCAAAACGTGTAATAGAGGAAATGATAGATTTGGCCCAAACAGGCAAAAATATAGATAAAAGACAGGTTAAGTATGCCATCTTTCTGTTGAAAAAAGATAGGGATATGGATTTATCTAATCTCTATGATGAAGTATTACAGGTCAATTTTAAAGGTAGAAAGATCAAAGTTAAAACATTGGGACAAAAATATTATGTAGAGGCTATTAAAAACTCAGATATTGTGTTTTCTATTGGCCCCGCGGGAACAGGCAAGACATATCTTGCGATGGTGATGGCTGTTAAGAGTTTATTAAACAATAATGCTAATCGGATAGTTTTAACAAGACCTGCTATCGAAGCAGGAGAAAATTTAGGATTTTTACCTGGTGATATGCAAGATAAGGTTGATCCATATTTGAGGCCGTTATATGATGCCTTATATGATATTTTAGGCCCAGAAAAAGTAAGTGAGTATTTAGAGAAAGATATCATTGAAGTTGCTCCTTTAGCATATATGAGAGGTAGGACACTCGATGATTCATTTGTAATATTAGATGAAGCTCAAAATACAACTCCAGAACAAATGAAGATGCTTTTAACAAGAATAGGCTTTAATTCTCATGCTGTGATTACCGGTGATATTACTCAGATCGATTTGCCTAGAAACTCTAACTCAGGCTTAAATCAAGTTAGAAAAATATTGAAACATATAGAAGGTATAGAATTCGTTTACCTTACAAACCAGGATGTTGTTAGACATGATTTAGTTAAAGATATCATAAAAGCGTATGAAAGGCATGAAAGTGGGAGTAAATAATGTATTTTTTTGAGCAAATCAAAGATCGGTTTAGTAAATGGTTCGATTTTGATATAAAATTAGATGAAAAATATATAAGAAGAATCAGCATTGCTGTTTTTTACATTATAGTAGCAATTATTTTAACTATTAATTTTTTCCCCAACCGTATTGATTTGGAGGTTGGTGAAGTGAGTAAAAGTGATATAGTTGCTCCAAGAACTGTCACCTTTATAGATCAGAAAAAGACGGAACAGTTGGAAGATATTGCTGTAGAATCAGCTTCTAAGGTATATGAAGAAGACAAATCACTCAGCCGAAGAATATTAAGTGAAATCGATAACTTATTTAATAGTGTTTTAAGTGAACAGATAAATTATAAAAAAGAGGATATCGAACAACTAAAAGAAAGTACTTTAACTGAAATTAAAGAAGAAAATAATATAAAAATTGGTACAGATGATCTTAAGCTATTACTGAAATCTGATCTAGAAAAAATTAGTGATTTGCAGAGCACCTCAAAGAAGATAATGGATGATATTTTAGAACAAAGGATTTTTCCCGAGAATTTATCTGAGGTGCTCAATGATATTAATCAACTTGCTTTAGAGACTAATTTTACTAAAGAATATAGATTGGTATTAGCAAATATTTTAAGTAATTATGTACAACCCAATATGATTTTAGATTTAGAAGCTACAGAAGATAAACAGGAAGATGCGCTTAGACAAGTGGAACCTGTTAAAAGAACCGTATTAAAGGGAGAAAATATTATTCGCAAAGGGGACATTGTTTCACAGGATGATATGAGAGTACTGGAGGCCTTAGGCCTCAGAAAACCGGGTATCAATTATATCAATTTACTGGGTGTATTGTTAACTTTAAGTGTTTTAGTTTTACTATTGGGTTTTTACACTAAATTTTATGCCACACAAGTCTGGGAAAATATTAATCAATTAATTTTGGTAGAAACGCTAATAATTTTAGTGGTCCTCTTGGCTAAAATAATCAGCATCTTTCAACCGGCTTATATGGTCTATTTAGTTCCTACAGCGATTGTTTCTATACTTATAACGGTTTTAGTCGATACCAGAATTGCTTTGGTAATTACTGCCTTTACAAGCTTTTTGATAGCATTAGTATTTGGAAGTCTATATATTGCAGCAGCAGCAGCATTTGTAGGTGGTATTGTTGGTATTATCAGTGTGAGTGATGTTAATCAGAGAAGTGATCTTATCAGGGCAGGCTTTAATGTCAGTCTCATTCTTGTGGTTTTTATTACTGGGTTAACACTAATGAATTTCAGCAATAACTGGATAGAACTTATTTGGTCAATTGTGATGGGGGTTTTAAATGGTATATTTGTTGCTATTTTGGCAAATGGTTTACTACCCTATTTGGAAAGTATATTCAATTTAACTTCATCGGTTAAATTATTAGAATTGTCAAATCCGAGTCATCCTTTATTAAAAAGATTATTAGTAGAAGCTCCGGGAACTTATCACCACAGTATAATTGTAGGTAATTTAGCTGAAAATGCTGCAGATAAAATTGGAGCGGATTCTCTGTTAACCAGAGTTGGTGCATATTTTCATGATATAGGTAAATTAAAGAGGCCTTATTTCTTTTCGGATAATCAATTTGGTGGAGAGAATCCCCATGATAAGATTTCTCCCAATTTAAGTTCATTAATTATTAAATCTCATGTTAAAGATGGGCTGGAAATGGCTGAAAAACATAACTTGCCTAGGGCGGTTAAAGATATTATTGAGCAACATCAGGGAACTGGTTTAATTTCTTTCTTTTATGAAGAGGCAGTTAAAGAAAGTAAACATGGTAATATAAATGAAAGTGATTTTCGTTATGATGGACCTAAACCCCAGTCTAAAGAAGCGGCCCTGATTATGTTAGCAGACACAGTAGAAGCAGCTGTAAGATCCAAGAATTTCAATAAAAACAATCATAATCGAATAGAAATATTTGTGAAAGAATTGATAAAAGAAAAATTAAATGACGGACAATTAGAAGAATCTTCCTTAACATTAAAGGAATTGGATTTGATTGCAGATAGTTTTGTTCAAATTTTGACCGGCATATACCATCAGAGAGTTGAATATCCTGATCGGTTATTAAAAGAAATGAAAGAAGTTGATAAAAATGATCAAAGTCAAAATAAATGATCAGCAGTCTGAGATTGATATTGATCAGGACATCTTGCAGGATTGTAAAAATATAGTCAGAAAGGCGACTAAAATGGAGGGTTATGATGGTGGAGAGATAAGCATTGCTTTTGTAGATAATAGTAAAATTCGAGAATTGAATAATAAGTTTAGAAAGGTAGATAAGGTTACTGATGTATTAGCCTTTCCAATGGGAGAGGAAATATTAGGAGATATTATTATTTCTAAAGAGAGAGCTCTAATCCAATCTGAGGATTATGGTCATTCTTTAAAAAGAGAGATTTGTTATCTTGTTACACATGGTATATTACACCTCTTAGGCTATAAGCATAAGACGGCGGGAGAGAAAAAGGAAATGAGAAAAAGAGAAGAGAGAATATTAAAAGAGTTGGAAATAAAAAGATAAATTATTTGTCTGTGGTTTTGAATTGGAGGGCATTAGAGAATGTATATTAATTTAATTGGCTTTGTTTTTCTACTCATTTTTTCTGGTTTTTTTTCTGGGTCAGAAACTGCTTTTATGTCAGCAAATAGGGTGAGAATAAGAGAGTTAGCTAATGAAGATGATAAACAGGCCAAAAGGGTTGACCATTTATTGGAAAATCAAACGAAATTACTCACTACGATTCTGATAGGAAATAATTTGGTTAATATTGCTGCTTCTGCTATAGCTACTTCTATTGCCATAAATATTTTTGGCAATAAAGGGGTAGGTATTGCAACTGGAGTAGTTACTTTTGTAATTTTAGTATTTGGTGAAATTGCACCTAAATCACTGGGTAACAGTAAACCAATCAAATTTGCTAAAAATGCATCTATTGTACTTTTCTGGTTAGAAAAGATACTTTACCCTGTTATATTATTTTTTACATTTCTTGTCAAAAATTTAATAGGAGAAAATAAGATGATTTCTTCTGCTTTCATTAGTGAGGAAGAGGTCAGAAGATTTGTGAATGTTAGTGAAGAAGAGGGTGCTATAAAGGAAAGCGAAAAGGAAATGATTCAGAGTGTGTTTGAATTTGATGATATTATTGTCAAAGAGATAATGGTACCCAGGATTGATATGGTGTGTATAAATAAAAAAGAAAGTATTGATCAACTGGTTAATCTCGCTGTAGAAAAAGGTCACTCTAGAATACCCGTTTATGAAGATAGTATAGATGAAATAATAGGTTTGATCTATGTAAAAGATTTACTAAAATTACTGCAAAAGGGTACAGGGGATTTGACCTTAGAAGACTTAATCAAGCCGATCTATTTTATCCCGGAAAGCAAACAGATTAACAAATTGTTAAAAGAGATGCAAAAAAGAAGAGAACATATGGCTGTTATTTTAGATGAATATGGTGGTACTTCTGGTTTAATTACTATAGAAGACCTATTGGAAGAAATTGTAGGTGATATCCAGGATGAGTTTGATTTAGAAAATAAACAGATTAATTTGATCAATAATAAGGAATTACTAGTTGATGCTAGAGTTGATCTTGATGATTTAAATGAAATACTTCCTTCACCTTTATTGGATGAAGAAAGTTATGAAACCATTAGTGGTTTTGTTCTGCATAAATTGGGTTATTTGCCCGAAGAAAATGAGAAAATAGAGCTTGATGGAATAATCATTGAAATAGAAAAAATTGATGAGCATAGAATACAAGAAATACGTATATTTACAGATCAACCTATTAAAAATATTTAAAGATCTTATAAAATATAAGACATAATAAATTTTGTATTATTGGGGTGTAAAGATGAAAAAACCTTTTATGTACGGACTGATCATATTAATTATAATAGTTGCAGGTGCATTTTTACTGAGAAGCAATTTATTAAATGACGTCTCTTTAAATGACCAATCAGAAAACGAATCGACAACTGAAGTTGTAAAGGATGAAAAAGAGGATAATCAAAAGCAAAGTGATCAAGTTAAACAAGATAATAATGAAGAAAATGAAGATATAAATTTGTCTAAATTTTCTTATTTACCCATAGCAAAAGAGGTTTCACATAGAGCTGTAATGGCCAGTATAGAGAACTCTGCCCAAGCAAGGCCACAGTCTGGTATTTTGGAAGCCCCGCTAGTTTATGAGTTTTTAGTAGAGGGTGGGATTACCAGATTTTTAGCTTTATATTGGTCTGATATACCAGAAAAGATAGGACCGATTAGGAGTTTAAGGCCTTATATGATAACAATTGCACAGGAATATAATGCGCTTTTACTGCATGCAGGGGCTAGCCCAGATGGTTTTGATTTAATTAAAGAGCTGGAGTATAAAAGTCTTGATCAAATATATAACGGAAAATATTACTGGCGAGATGAACAAAAATCAATCCCTCATAATTTATATACAGGAAAATATAGGATATATGAATATCTAAATGATATGGCGCTTGTTGAATATGAAAATAGATTTAATTTTGAAGAGATAATGATTATCTCTGATGCAAAAGCCTCGGCAGAAGAAATCACAGTTGATTACTGGGGTAACTACAAAGTGTTATACCGTTATATTAGCGAAGAAAATAAATACAAGAGATATCTAAATAGTTTAGATAATCCTCATTTATGTGAAGATGGCAGTCAGATTGAAGTAAGTAATATCATAGTACAATTTGTGCATACTTCAGTTAAAGATGAGATAGGCAGATTGAATATGGATCTAAAGAGTGGAGGCAAAACATTATATTTTAAAAATGGTCTAGTTAGTGAAGGATACTGGGAAAAAAGCAATGAGGACTATACTAACTTTTATGATAATGATAACAATATAGTTACTTTAAACCCCGGTAAAACCTGGATTCAAATAGTACCTATTAATACAAACATTAGTTATAAAGAAAGTGATGATAATGATTAATAAAAAGTTGAAAGAAAAATTAAAAAAGGCCGCTCAAGGAGTAATAGATAATGCCTATGTGCCTTATTCAAACTTTCCTTTAGCAGCGGCTTTATTGACAAAAGAAGGTAAGATATTTACAGGTGTAAATATAGAGAATGCTGCTTATGGTGCTACTATGTGTGCAGAAAGAACAGCAATATTTAAAGCAGTTTCTGAGGGATATACTGAATTTAAAGCCCTGTTAGTATTATCAAAGACTAAAAAGCCGGTTACCCCCTGCGGCAGCTGCAGACAGGTTATTAATGAATTTAGCAAGGAGATTGATGTAATAATGATGACAATAGATGGTAGGGAAATAATTAAAAAAAATCAAGAGCTATTACCTGATGCATTTGCTAAGGGTGATATAGATCAATGATTTTTAAATCAGGATTTGTGACAGTAGTAGGAAGACCTAATGTAGGTAAATCAACTTTAATCAATCATCTAATTGGAGAAAAAATATCTATTACTTCTCCCCGACCTCAAACAACTCGTAATAGTATAAAAGCTATCTATACTGCCAAGAGAGGACAGATAATTTTTGTGGACACTCCCGGGATTTATAAAGTAAAAAATGACCTTGATAGATATATGGTCAATGAAGCCTATAAAAGCCTAGAGGGAATTGATATTATCATATTGATGTTGGAAGCTACCAAAAATTATAAAAAATCAGATCAAGTTATATATAATCAAATTAAGAACTCAAGTCAGCCATTTTTAATAGTATTAAATAAGATAGACAGAATTAAAAAAACTAAATTACCCCAAGTAATTAATGACTTTCAAATGAATATTGAAGAGGAAATAATACCAATATCTTCTAAGACAGGCAGGAATGTAAAAACACTATTAGATGAGATTTTTAAACATTTACCAGAAGGTCCCCAGTACTTTCCAGAAGATATGATAACTGATCAAATTGAACAATTTATCGTGGCTGAAATGATAAGAGAAAAAATGTTTTATTTACTGAGAGAAGAAATTCCCTTCGGTATAGCAGTGTTGATAGAAGAAATGGAAGAAAGAAATGATAATATAATGTATATCAGATCAAATATTTATGTAGAAAAGAAGTCGCATAAAGGTATAATTATAGGTAAAAATGGTAAGATGTTAAAAAAAATTGGAGTAAGAGCAAGAAAGGATATTGAAAAACTTCTTCAACAAAAAGTTTATCTCGATCTTTGGATTAAGATTGAAAAAGATTGGAGGGATAATAAGGTATTGTTAAGAAGAATGGGTTATAAGGGGTGATTATTGGAGGGCAGACAGAAAATATGATGAATATATCCCCCTTAGATATTATAATATCGATGTCCTATAAGCTAATGGTTATTTTGCTGATAAAGCAGAGTTTTTAAACAGGCTGCCAGATGAAGAGCTGGCCGCGTTTTTAGAAACAATTGATCATATGAATTTGAGTGAGGCTATCAAAGGCCTGGATAACAAGTACAGGTATTTTATTCGGATTCAATTATGATTGATAATTTTTTATAAATGGAGAAGGAGTGATTAATAGTGGCTATTAAGCCAAGAGATATGGCGAAGATGATTGACCATACTAATTTAAATGCTACTGCAACAGTTGATCAAATCAAAAAATTATGTGAGGAGGCTTTAGAATATCAATTTGCATCTGTTTGTGTAAATCCGATATATGTTCCCCTGGCAACAAAATTATTAGAGGAATCTTCGGTTAATGTTGCTACTGTGATTGGTTTTCCCTTAGGGGCTAATACTACAGAGACAAAAGCTTTCGAAACAAAAAACGCAATAAAAAACGGGGCAAAAGAAGTTGATATGGTGATGAATATAGGGGCATTTAAATCTGGTGCTTATGACCTTGTAAGATCAGATATTAAGGCCATCATAGATGCTACAAGATCTTCTGGGGTAACCTCTGATGTAATCGTCAAGGTTATCTTGGAGACCTGTTATTTAAATGATGAAGAGATAGTCAAAGCCTGTGAAATTGTTAAAGAAGTAGGAGGAGATTTTGTTAAAACTTCTACAGGATTTGGATCAGCTGGGGCAGAGGAAGAAAAAGTAAGTTTAATGAGGAAAGTTGTAGGCCGTGATATAGGAGTAAAGGCTTCAGGTGGTATTAAAAATTTTGAAGATGCTTTATCTATGCTTGATGCTGGAGCCAATAGAATTGGAGCAAGTTCTGGTGTTGAAATAGTAACTGATATTAAAGATTAGAAAGTGGGAAAGTTGAATGTCTTTGATACAAACAGAGGCTGTAGTATTAAAGCAATTTGATTTGGGTGAAGCAGACAAAATAATAACTTTCTATACAAAAGAAGAGGGAAAGATTAGAGCTGTAGCTAAGAAAGCAAGGAATTCCAATAATAATAGAGTTTCAGCTTTGGTATTACCGTATTGCTATAATTTAATTAAGGTCTATAAAAATAAATCATTGGATCGATTAAATAGTGTAGACAATATCCACAGATTTGAAGATTTGAGGAATAATCTCAATAAAATGGCTTATGCCGCCTATTTTTCAGAAATGGTTGAAAAAGCTGGTATGGAATACCATTCCAATAAAAATCTATTTAATTTGATATTAAAGACATTCTATAAAATGTCAAAAAGCCCTATAGAAAAATTAGAAAATATAAATGTTGTATATAAATTACTTTTTTTAAAATATATAGGTGTGCAGCCCAGAATAAATTATTGTTATGAATGTGGTGGGAAACAAAAAACAGCAGATAGGCAGTTCTTTAATGTAAAAGAAGGTGGATTAATCTGTTCTGAATGTTTAAAGGAGAGGGATGAAAATTATCATTTATTAAAACAAAATGAATTAGATCTAATAAAAAGAGTATATAGATCTGAGATTAATTCTTTAGATGATTTAGACGTCAATATAGACTTGATTAAAAATTTAGATAAACTGATTGATCAATTTATATTATACCATCTAGACTTAAATTTAAAGTCAAATGATTTTTTGCAAATCATTAAAGCTTTTGATAAAAATTAACATATAGGTAGCAAGTCCTACCTCGTCTCTAGATGGGATGAGGTATTTGTATTATATTAAAAGATATTTTTATTGGGAGGAATGGTTTTGATGAATTTTCAGGATATGATACAGAATCTACACAAATTTTGGAGTGATTATAATTGTATAATTGAACAACCCTATGATACCGAAGTCGGGGCTGGAACAATGAGCCCCTCCACATTTTTAAGATCATTAGGCCCGGAACCGTGGAAAACAGGTTATGTTCAACCAAGTAGAAGGCCGGCAGATGGTAGGTATGGTGAAAACCCCTTTCGCCTGCAAAGATATCTACAGTATCAGGTTATTATAAAACCCTCGCCTGATGATATACAGAACATCTATTTAGACAGTTTGAAATCAATCGGGATTGAACCCCAAAAACATGATATAAGGTTTGTTGAAGATAATTGGGAAGCCCCAACTTTAGGTGCCTGGGGGCTGGGCTGGGAGGTCTGGCTGGATGGAATGGAAATTACCCAGTTTACATATTTTCAACAGGTGGGCGGCTTAGATTGTGAACCTGTTACAGCTGAGATAACCTATGGTTTGGAAAGAATAGCAATGTATCTACAGGATGTAGAAAATATATTTGATATTGAATGGGTTGAAGATATTAGCTATCGGGATGTTAACTTACAGATTGAAAAAGAAAATTCAGTATATAACTTTGAAGAAGCTGATAAAAAAAATTTAAATCGGCTTTTCAATATATATGAAGATGAAGCTCTTAAATTGGTAAAAAAAGAGTTGGTTTATCCCGCTTATGATTATACATTAAAGTGTTCTCATGTATTTAACTTACTTGAAGCTAGGGGGGCGATTAGTGTTTCAGAAAGAACGGGTTATATTGCCAGAGTAAGGGACCTGGCTCGCCAGTGTGCAAAAGCTTATGTTCAAAAACGTGATTCTCTGGGCTTTCCCCTGCTGAAAGGAAGTGATAAAAATGAATAATTGTAGTCTTTTAGAAATAGGAACTGAAGAAATACCAGCTAAATTGGTCAAGCAAATATATAATAACTTTCAAGGTAAAATTGATGAGCTTTTAGCTGAATATAGGATTGATTGTGAAGATATAGAAGTATATGGAGCGCCGAGGAGGATTGTAGTTAAATTAAATGGTCTGTCTAAATATCAAAAACAAGAAGTTAATGAAATCAAAGGTCCTCCTAAAAATATTGCTTTTGATCAAGAGGGAAACCCTACTAAAGCGGCAAAAGGCTTTGCCCGGGGACTGAAAATTAAAGTTTCAGAACTCATAGAAAGAGAAACTCAAAAAGGCGTTTATCTTTATGCAGTTATAGAAAAAGAAAGGAAGCAAACTAAAGAACTACTCAAAATAATTTATAAAAGGTTAATTAAAGAAGTTAACCTGCCAATTAAAATGAGGTGGGGTAGCCACAAGCTTAGTTTTATTCGACCAATTCATTGGTTATTAGCCTTATATAATGATGAGGTTATTGAGTTTGAAATTGAACATCTGAAATCAGATAACTTTACAAGAGGACACAGGTTTTTGTTTGACAAAAAGCTTGTTGTAGATTCAGTTGATCAATATCAAGAATTATTAAAAAAAGCATATGTAATTGTAAGACCACAGCAAAGAAGAGAGATAATATTAGAAGAAATTGAAACTATTATCTATGAAGAAGAATTGCTATTTAATATAGATAACAAACTGCTAGATGAGGTAATACACTTAGTTGAATACCCCAGTCCCTTTTTAGCAACTTTTAATCAAAAATATTTAAAGTTACCTGAACCTGTTATAGTTACTCCGCTTAAAGAGCATCAAAAATACTTCCCATTCTGGAAGCAAAATGGAGAGTTAAGTAATAAATTTATAGTAGTAAAAGAAGGCAGCAAAAAAAATATAGATTTAGTTAGAAGTGGTAATGAAAATGTTTTAAAAGCAAGGTTGGAAGATGCAGAGTTTTATTATCAAAGAGATGTTAATAAAGATTTAGATTATTTTTTAGAAAATTTAAAAGGGTTAATTTTAAGAGAAGAATTAGGCAGTATGTATGATAAAACACAGCGCAATATAAGTTTAAGTAGCAAAATTGCTGAAAGCTTAAACTTCACTGAAGAAAATCTTACTAAAATAAAAAAAGCAGCCAAATATGCAAAGATAGATTTGGTTTCTCAAATGGTAAGAGAATTCCCAGAATTACAGGGAGTAATGGGAAGCATATATGTTGAAAACCACAACATAGATTCTGATATAGCTCTGGCTGTAAAAGAGCATTATTTACCCGATTCAGCTAAAAGCAAATTACCAAAAACCGAGCTGGGTAAAATAGTAAGTTTGAGTGATAAAATTGATACATTGACCGGTTTTTTTGGTATTAACCTAATTCCAAGCGGTTCTCAGGATCCCTATGGGTTAAGGAGAGCAGCCATCGGTATTTTAAGGTTGTTAGAAGATTTGAATTATGAGGTTGAAATTGATAGGCTTTTTCAATTCAGTTTAGATGTTTTTTCAGAATCTGAGCAGAATTTGCAGCTGAATTCAAAACAACTGCTTAATAAAATAAGAGTATTTATCTTAGATCGTATTCAATATACGTTTAGAGAGAGAGGATATGATGTTGATCTAATTAGGACGGTAATCTATGGATTACCCTTATCAATACCTCTTATTAAGAAAGTAATTAATCTTTTAGATGAATTAAAAGACAATGAGTTGTTTGAAGATTTTTTGACAGCCTTCAATAGGGTTGATAGTATAATAAAAGATATTGAACAAAAAGAAATAAATACTGATCTATTTAAAAAAGAGGAAGAAAAAGTATTATATAAAAAGTATAAAAAAACAAATAAAGAAGTAAAAAAATATATAGATAGAAGAGATTTCAAAAAAGCCTTCCACAGTTTGATAGAAATTATAGAACCAGTGCACGATTTTTTTGAAGAGGTTAGAGTTATGTCAAAAGATGAGAAAATTAAAGAAAATCGTTTGGCTTTATTAAATAAAATAAAGCTATTGATGAAAAGTTTAGGCGATTTTTCCTATAAACAATAAAATTAAAAATAAAGCAGGTATTTACATATTAGTATAGAATATTAATAATTGCATGTAAAATTAATTGTATATAATTACAAAAATATAGCCTATTACTGAAACCAAACCAGGAGGTGGTCTATAACTACAATTTTAAATTCTTTGTATAATAACAAAATCTATATTTATTTTATTAATAGCAATTTTTGTAACTTATTTTCGCAAAATTAGAGGAGGTATTAATTTAATGTCTGAAAACAAATATGTTTATTTTTTTGGTGGTGGAGAAGCAGATGGCAGGACAGGTTTAAAGAACCTACTTGGTGGTAAAGGTGCAAACTTGGCAGAAATGACCAACCTTGGCATCAATGTTCCACCTGGATTTACAATCACTACTGAAGTATGTACACTATATTATGAGAATGATGAAAATTATCCACGAGGTTTAGATGAGCAGGTAGAGAGAGCACTAGAAAGATTGGAAGAACTAATGGATCAAAAATTTGGAGAAATAGAAGATCCCCTTCTGGTTTCAGTTAGGTCCGGTGCACGTGAATCTATGCCTGGTATGATGGATACAGTTTTAAATCTTGGGCTTAATGATGAAACAGTCAAAGGTCTTGCAAAAAAAACAGGTAATGACAGGTTTGCCTATGATTCATACCGTAGATTTGTACAGATGTATGGAAATGTTGTATTAGGAATGGATGGTAGTGATTTTGAAAAAATAATAGAAGCAAAAAAAGAAGAATATGATGTTGAAATTGATACTGATTTGGGCGTAAAGGCCTTAAAAGAATTAGTAAAAGAGTTTAAAGATTTCATTAAAAAAGAAACAGGAGTTACTTTTCCTGAAGATCCTAAAGAACAGTTATGGAAAGCTATAACAGCTGTATTTGGTTCCTGGAATAATGAAAGGGCTATTAGTTATAGAAACCTTAATGATATCCCACATCACTGGGGTACAGCTGTTAATGTACAAACTATGGTCTATGGTAACATGGGTAAAAACTGTGGAACCGGTGTGGCCTTTACCCGTGACCCTTCTACAGGAGAAAAAAAATATTATGGAGAGTATCTAAAAAATGCACAGGGTGAAGATGTTGTATCAGGTGTAAGGACTCCTAAGGATATTTCAAAACTGGAAGATGACATGCCTCATGCCTATGAACAGCTGGTTGAGATATTTGAAAAATTGGAGCAGCACTATAAAGATGTGCAGGATGTTGAATTTACAATTCAGCAGGGTGAACTTTATATGCTGCAGACCAGAACCGGTAAAAGAACAGCTCAGGCTGCTGTTAAAATAGCTGTAGATATGGAGAAAGAAGGATTAATTGATAAAGAAACTGCTGTAATGAGAATTGAACCAAAAAAATTAGATGAATTACTGCATAAAAGAATAGATCCAGATGCAGAAGTTGATCTATTAGCAATGGGACTAGATGCGTCTCCAGGAGCAGCTTCCGGTACGGTTATCTTTAATTCAGATGAAGCAGCTGAAAGAGGGGATGCTGGTGAAAAGGTTATCTTAGTCAGGACTGAAACATCACCTGAAGATATCCATGGTATGGCTGCTGCTCAGGGTATTTTAACTTCCCGCGGCGGGATGACAAGTCATGCTGCTGTTGTAGCCCGTGGTATGGGTAAACCTGCCGTGGCAGGTTGTGAAGATATCAATGTTGATTATGAAAAAGAGGAATTTACAGTTGATGGTAGAACAATTAAAAAAGGAGAATACATTACTATAGATGGTGGAAACGGAGAAGTTTCTTATGGGATTGCCCCTACTATTGATCCGGAAATTGATGAAAACTTTAAAACCATTATGGAATGGGCCGATGAAATTAGAAAACTGGGAGTCAGAACTAATGCTGATACTCCCGAAGATGCTGCCAAAGCAATTGAATATGGGGCAGAGGGGATTGGTCTAACTAGAACAGAACATATGTTCTTTGCTGAAGACCGCTTACCCATTGTGCAGAAAATGATATTAACATCTGATAAGAAAGTGAGAGAAGAAGCATTAGAGAAACTTCAACCCATGCAGAAAGAGGATTTTAAAGGTATTTTTGAGGCGATGGGAGCAAGACCTGTTACTATTAGATTGTTAGATCCACCCTTACATGAATTCTTACCTGACCATGACCAAGTATTGGTTGAGGTTACAGAATTAAGGCTTAAGGGTGATAATGAAGAAAAAATAAAAGAAAAAGAAAATATGCTGAAAGCACTAGAACGTATGGAAGAGATGAATCCAATGCTGGGTCACCGCGGTTGTAGACTGGGAATAAGTTATCCCGAAATCTATAACATGCAGGTTAGAGCAATTTTTGAAGCAGCTGGAGAACTCGTACTTGAAGGGAAAGAAGTAACACCTGAAGTTATGATTCCTCTGGTATCTGATATAGCTGAGCTGGAAATAACAAAAGAAGCTGCTAAAAAAGCTGCTGAAGAAGTATTAGATGAAATGGGCGTTGAGCTGGACTATACAATTGGAACAATGATAGAATTGCCCAGAGCCTGTGTTACCGCTGATAAAATTGCTGAAGAGGCTGAATTCTTTTCATTTGGTACTAATGATTTAACACAAACCACTTATGGATTTAGTAGGGATGATGCAGAAGGGAAATTCCTTGCTAAATATATTGAAGATAATGTATTTAAAAACAACCCATTCCAGGTCTTAGACCAGGAGGGTGTTGGTCAATTAATGCAGATTGCAGTTGAAAAAGGAAGAGCTACTAGAAAAGATTTAAAAATTGGAATATGTGGAGAACATGGTGGAGAGCCGAGTTCTGTTAAGTTCTGTCATAGAACCGGTTTGAATTATGTATCTTGTTCGCCATTTAGAGTACCATTAGCGAGGTTATCTGCAGCTCAAGTCCAGATAGAAGATCAAAGCTAATATAAGTATTCAATAACAAAAATACTTGTTTAAAGAAGGGAATCCATACTTATTAGTATGGGTTTTCTTTCTTTTTACAAAAAGGGGTAAAGTTTTATGAGAAAACATATTGAAGAAAAAGAATTGAGAGAGCTCTCTCAATATGCTTCTTTTAGTCGAAAAAGTAAGGGGCGGGACTATGAGGAAAAAAAATGTCAGATAAGGACATGTTATCAAAGGGATAGAGATAGAATAATACATTCTAAGGCTTTTAGAAGGCTGAAACATAAAACTCAGGTTTTTATTGCTCCAGAAGGTGATCACTATCGCACAAGATTGACTCATACTCTGGAGGTCTCCCAGATTGCACGTACTATCGCCAGAAGTCTGCGCTTAAATGAAGATTTGACTGAAGCGATAGCCCTAGGACATGATTTAGGTCATACTCCCTTTGGACATGCGGGCGAAACTGCTTTAAATGAGGTCTCTGAAAAGAAATTTTCTCATAATCAGCAGAGCTTGAGAGTAGTTGAAATATTAGAAAAAAGAAAAGATGAAATACCTGGATTGAATCTGACAAAAGAAGTAAGAGATGGCATAGTGAACCATACTGGAGATCAGAAACCCAATACTCTAGAAGGGAATATTGTTAGGATTGCAGATCGTATTGCTTACATTAATCATGATATAGACGATGCATTAAGAGCGGGTTTGATTAATCAAAAGGACTTACCAAAAAAGGCTCTAAAAGTATTGGGTGAAACACATACTAAAAGAATTGATACAATGGTGCGTGATTTGATTAATGCAAGTAGAAATCAAGACCATATACAAAGAGGTAAAAAGGTGCTTGAGGCCACCAATATGTTGAGAGAGTATCTTTTTGAAAATATATATTTTGGTTCTTTAGCCAAAAAAGAAGAAAGTAAAGTTAAAAGGATGATCACCCTGCTTTACACATATTATAAAAATAATCCGAAGAGAATACCGAATGAATTTAGAAATAGAATAGAAGAGCACAATAAAGAACAGATTATTATCGATTATATAGCAGGCATGTCTGACCGTTATGCAATAAAAGTCACAAAAGATATTTATATACCAGAACCATGGTTTGTTGATTAATTTATATTTTAGGCAGGATTATTTCTTTGATTTTTGAATAATACATTATGGGTTAGTTAATTAATAAAGGAATTTATCTATTTATAAAGAATATTAAATATATCAGGAATGATAATTATGAATCAATATAATGATAATCTCAGTAAAAAAGTTAAGGATAAAATAGATATAGTTGAAGTGGTTTCTGATTATGTTCAATTAAAGAAATCAGGCAAAAACTATAAGGGGCTATGTCCTTTTCATCAAGAAAAAACTCCATCTTTTACAGTTAATCCCGATAATCAATTTTATTATTGTTTTGGTTGTGGAAAAGGTGGAGATATTTTTAATTTTATGATGGAAATTGAAAATATTACTTTTTATGAAAGCCTTAAAATTTTGGCCAAAAGGGCCCATATAGAATTACCCAAAAAGAGTGATTATTCCAGTGATTATAAAAAAAAGAGAGAAAAGATATTTGCTATTAATAAGCTTGCTGCTAAGTTTTATAATTTTTTACTTCTAAATAAACAGGTAGGTAATGAGGCTTATAAATATCTTACTAATAGAGGTTATACTGAAAAGGATATGGAAAGATATCATATTGGTTATGCCCCTGATAGCTGGCATAGTCTGTATAATTTCTTAACTAAAAGAGATTATGATAATAAAATTCTAATAAAGAGTGGAGTAATCGGCAGCAAAAATAATAATTATTATGATAAATTTCGTGATAGAGTGATGTTCCCCATTTTTAATTCCCAGAGTGAGGTTATCGGCTTTGGTGGTAGAAGATTAAATGATGAGGACAAAGAAAATCCGAAATATTTTAATTCTCCAGAGACACCAATTTTTCATAAAGGCAAGAGCCTCTATGGCATTAACTGGTCTCGAAGAGGATTTAGGGATAACAACAGCGCTGTCATCATGGAGGGATATACTGATGTAATAACCGCTCATAAATATGGTTTAAATACTGCAGTAGCTTCTCTAGGTACAGCCCTAACTTACGATCAGGCCAGATTATTAAAAAGATATGTAGATACCGTTTATATCGCTTTTGATCCTGATTTTGCAGGTGAAAATGCTACTATAAAGGGGTTGGATATATTAAAAAAGGCTGAGCTTAATGTTAGAGTAATAGAGCTACCACCACAAAAAGATCCGGATAATTTTATCAAAGAAAAAGGTCTTGATAGTTTTAAAAACCTAATGGATAATGCAGATAGCTTAATCGAATTTAAAATTAGAATGGTTGTTAATGAAGATGACAGCTATAGTATAAACCAGAGAATCAGCCGGTCTAAAAAAGTATTAGAAATACTTTCGCGAATCAAAGATCCAATTGAATTGGATGTTTATTTAAAAAAATCTGCTGAAATTTTAAATATTGATAAAAATGCTATGAAAGATGCATTAAAAACTTTTAATCAAAAAAATAAGCAGGAAAATACTAATAAGAACAGAATAAAAGAAAAGGGTTCTCAAAAAAATATTGATGTTTTGAATAAAAATGATTTATTAATTAAAACCTTGATTGACAATCCATCGAGAATTAAAATAGCTAGTCAAAATCTTAAATTAGAGTATTTTGAAGGTATTTATCATAAGGCTTATAAGTTTATTATTGATAAAGGTCAAGATATCATAAATATAAATATTGAGGATGAGGTTGAGAATGAAGAGCTGATCAAATATCTGATGATCTTAACAGTAAAAGAAAGTCAAGAGGTCAGTCAGGAAAAATTTTCAGCCCTATTGAATACTATAAAATCGGATTATAAACAAACTACGAAAAAAGGTCTTTATGATAGGTTAAAAAAAACAGAAGTACGGACAGATGAAATAAACAATCTCTTAAGAGATTATTTCGAAATAGAACAGATTTAGGGAAGGAGGTAATATACATGGTTAAAGAAAACACAAAACCCGAAAATTTAAAAGAAGTTCAGAAACTTATTAAAAGCGGCAAAAAAGAGGGAGAGTTAACCTATGAGGAGATAATGGATTCCTTAGAAGATATAGAATTAGATTCTGAAGATATCGCTGAGATTTATGATGTTTTCGATGAGTTGGATATAGATATTATAGATAATGAAAAAGAAGAAGATGATGATGAAGAAGAAGAAGATTCTGAATTAGATTTAAGCATTCCTCAGGGTGTTGGAATAGATGATCCTGTTCGTATGTATTTAAAAGAAATTGGTAAAGTTGACTTATTAACTGCAGAAGAAGAGGTGAGCTTAGCCAAGAGAATGGAAAAAGGTGATATGGAAGCTAAAAGACAACTAGTCGAAGCTAACCTGAGATTGGTGGTTAGTATTGCAAAAAAATATGTAGGGCGAGGTATGTTATTTCTTGATCTTATTCAGGAGGGCAATATGGGCCTTATGAAGGCTGTGGAAAAATTTGATTATACTAAAGGTTATAAATTTAGCACCTATGCTACCTGGTGGATAAGACAGGCGATAACACGTTCAATTGCTGATCAAGCTAGGACCATACGTATTCCTGTTCACATGGTAGAAACGATCAACAAATTGATTAGAGTTTCTCGACAGCTTTTGCAGGAAAAGGGAAGAGAACCTACTCCAGAAGAAATTGGAGAAGAGATGGATATGAGTGCAGATAAGGTAAGGGAGATCAAAAAAATTGCCCAGGAACCAGTATCTCTAGAAACGCCTATAGGTGAAGAAGAAGATAGTCATCTTGGAGACTTCATTGAAGATGAAGATGCACCTGCACCAGCTTCAGCAGCTTCCTATATGCTGCTTAGGGATCAGTTGGACAATGTATTAGATACGTTGACAGATAGAGAAAAAAGAGTACTGGAACTTAGATTTGGAATAGAGGATGGAAGGCCGAGAACTTTAGAAGAAGTAGGCAAAGAATTTGGTGTAACAAGAGAAAGAATCAGGCAGATAGAAGCAAAGGCTTTAAGAAAACTTAGACATCCAAGTCGTAGTAAAAAATTAAAAGATTATTTAAGTTAAGTAGTATGTAAGAGTAATAGAGATTATTTAGGAGCTATTATAAGATAATTTATCTAAAATCGTGATTAGAGGTCATATACTGCTTTGACCTTCCGAGTTTTCTATCATATAATTACTTTTGTGTTAATAAATAAGCATAAAAGCTTAATATAAAAGGGCCTATAGCTCAGCTGGTCAGAGCAACCGGCTCATAACCGGTTAGTCCTAGGTTCGAATCCTAGTAGGCCCACCAAAGTAATTAAACCTTGTTCTTTAATCTGAACAGGGTTTTTTTGATTTAATTATTAAAATATACGAGGGGTGTATATAAATGAACAATTTACAACAGTTAATATCAACGTTAGCTAAACTAGCTCCCCATAGTGATGCTATGGAGTGGGATAATGTAGGATTACAGGTGGGAAATTATAATAGTAAGATCAGGAGAGTAATGGTCACTCTTGATATTAATGAAAAAGTATTAAAAGAGGCTATTCAAGCAGATATTGATCTTATCATAAGTCATCATCCGTTGATTTTTAATGGTCTAGATAATATACATAATCAGACTGCTAAAGGCAGGATTATAATAAAAGCCATCAAAAATAATATTGCTATATATTCAACTCATACCAACATGGATATGGCAAAGGGGGGATTAAATGATCTATTAGCTGAAAAACTTAGTATAACCAACACAGAAATACTTTCCCGCCAAAAAGAAACAAAGTTATATAAATTGGCTGTTTATGTTCCTATTAAATACAGTGAAAAAATCAAAAAGACTCTTTTTAAAAAAGGTGCTGGACATATTGGTGATTATAGTAATACATCTTTTTCTATTCAAGGTGAAGGGACTTTTTTACCGGGTGAAAATACCGATCCCTATACAGGTAAAAAAGGTAATTTAGAAAAAGTTAAAGAAGTAAAGATAGAAACAGTTGTTTTTGAAAACAAGATTGACAATGTTATAAAGGCAATGCTAAAGGTTCACCCCTATGAAGAAGTTGCTTATGATCTATACCGATTACCCCAACAATCAAAGTATAGAGGTATGGGGAGAATAGGTTTTTTACAAAGAAAAATAAATTTAGAAAAATACTGTGAAAAAATTAAAGATATCTTGGATATTAAAAAACTGAAAATCAGAGGAAATATGGATGATAATATTCATAAAGTAGCTTTATGTAGTGGGGCAGGTGCAGATTATATAAGTTTATCTAAAGCCAAAGGAGCAGATCTCTATATAACAGGTGATGTCAAGTACCATGAGGCTCAGCTGGCAGAAGAATTAGATTTAAATCTGATTGATGCCGGTCATTTTGAAACTGAAGAAATCTTTAAGGAGTTAGCTTTTAACTATTTACAAAAAGCAAAAAATAAAGATCGGCTCAAAATTGAAATCATCAAATCTAAGATCAAAACTAATCCTTGGACTTATTATTAAAATTTTCTTTTAAATGTACTTGACTTAATTTGTATATTAATTTAATATGAGTCATTGCTTAAAAGTTATGATTATAATGTCTAAAAATATAAAAAGGTCTTTGATGAAATTTTGACTAAGAAAAATTTAAAGCTACTTGAAATGAGCAGTTTTAAAAATTGTGAAAGTTTCGGTAGAAAGCAGGGATGTTAGATAAAAAAGAATAAAGACCTCATAACCCAAACAAAGGAGCGAGGTCTCTATGACAAATATTATACAACAAAGTAGTGATTTGTCAACAGTTTGGAGAATAAAAATAAAAAAACAAAGTTCAGAGTTCTTAATACTTGCAATTTTCTTTTTTCAAAAAATACTGCTGGATTATTCTTTTTAGATGCTAAAGCCCAATATATGAGGCTTTATATGAATCTCTAATTTAAAATCTGCACAAAAAGTATCATTTTGAAGTTTAATATATTTTATATAAAATAATGATTTAGTAGGAAACCTATTAATATTATATAGTTAAAATATTATACTTTAAGAGTTCTGAAGTTAAGTATGCAAAAAGATCTAACGGATTTTAAAGAGCTTTTATTCGAAAGTAGCCTAGGTTTACTAACTTGACTAAACTATAAATGCTTGCTATACTGTTAATGCTAATTTAAAATAAGAGCAGTACAGATAATCACGGTAGAGTTTATTCTAACGAGGAAAGTCCGGGCTTTAC
>Ga0102938_10000107_pt1 | contig 51301 bp, 61 predicted proteins | sample SalPonR2_B_D2_MG_FD_84516 | JGI IMG/M metagenome (GOLD analysis project Ga0102938, IMG submission 84516) | Salt pond soil microbial communities from South San Francisco under conditions of wetland restoration - Salt Pond MetaG R2_B_D2_MG | ecosystem: Environmental > Aquatic > Marine >...
AAGACTGGTGATAATAATGATTAGGAAAGCAAAGATAGAAGAACTTAAAGACATATATCAATTATTTGAAATATGTAGTCAAGATCTAATAAATAAAGGTATTTATATGTGGGATGAAGATTATCCTACAATCGAATTAATTGAAAAAGAAATTAAAGCAGGTCATCTATTTGTGATTGAAAAGAACCAGAAGATAATCTGTTCTTTTGATTTAAGTGATTATTTAGACGATTTATGGAAAGAAGTAGCTTGGCAGGATGATAACTTTTTAGGACTGCATCTTTTGGCTGTACACCCTGACTATCAAGGGAGGGGGTATGGTTTGAAAGTAATTAAATTTTGTGAAAACTATGCTAAAAATAATAATTACAGTAGTTTACATCTAGATGTACTTAGTCAAAATAAAGCGGCCATAAATCTTTATCAAAAACAAGGTTATAAAAAGATAGGAGAACTATATTTTGATTTTAAACCAGCTGGTTTTCGCGAGTATCACTGCTATGAAAAAATACTGTAGACAAAGGATGATATAGTTTGAGTTTGATAATTAATCTAGCAGCAAAAATATTAATATTATTATTATTTTATTTCTCCTGGCAGAATTTAGAACAGGCTGGCCTAAGACTTAACCAAAATTTAGTATATTTTTATCTGATTATGGTCATCTTAAGTTTAATAGTTGATAAATTTTTCTTTAAGGGCCAGTCTAGTGAAAATAAAAAGCAGGATAAAATGTTAAGCACATTGTTATCTATTAGTTGGTTTACAGCTTTAATTATACCCATTTTAGAATATTCTTATTTTATTCGCAGTAATAAAATAATATCTATAGTTGGTATTATAATTGTATTTATAGGCATAATAATTAGAGGTTTAAGTATCAAATATTTAGGTGAGTATTTTTCAAAAGATGTTGAAACCTGGGATAATCATATCTTAGTTAAAGATGGTTTATATAAGTATATTAGACATCCCGCTTATTTAGGTAATATCTTACAGATTATCGGTTTCCCACTTATTTTAAATTCATATTATTCCTTAAGCTTATCAGCCATAACTGTTTACTTATTCTTAAAAAGAATTGAAATAGAAGAAAACTTCTTACTAAAGGAATTAAAAGAATATCCAAAGTATCAAAAAGAGACTTATAAATTAATCCCTTATATCTGGTAGTTAATATAATATAAATCTTAATTTGAAGGGGAGAACTTTATTGAAAAACTTGAGTATAGTTTCTTTAAAAATTTTAGCTATCTATTTTTTAGTAACTTTTATCAGGAGAAGTATGCTTTCCGGCCTTTATATGTTATTTACAGACCAGATGCCATTACTGTCAAAAATAGGTTTCATTATTTCTGAACTATTATTTTTGATAATAATCTATTTGCTCTGGTTTAAAGCAGAAGCAATTGCTAAAATGATTACAAGACACATGGATATTGAAAATAAAGCTGCTAAAGAAGTAGAATATGATTTATTATTTCAAACGCTGTTGACTTTAGCGGGAGTCATTATTATAACAATTTCACTACCAGATTTGATAAGATACATATTTGAGATATTATCTGTCGCTCATATTTCAATGTTTAAAGAAACCCCACGCTTTATGTCTAAAATTGCCGAAGTTTTGCTAGGTTTGTTTTTAGTATATAGAGCTCAAAAGATTTCTCACCTCATATTCGATAAAGAAAGGAATAAAAGTAATGGAACATAATTTTAAACCAATGCGGATTGAAGATGCTAAAAAGATTAAGAACTGGCAGTATAATGGCTTTGTTAAAGAGATCTATATGGACCCCTATTTTGAAAGTTATAAAAATGGTGACGATATTTTAAGAGGTCCAAATGATTGTAAAGGTTTTGCAGTATATAAGGATAATGATTTGTTTGGCTTATTTGAATACTATTTCCACTCAGATTTAATGGAAATAGGCTTGGCCTTAAATCCTGATTATGTAGGTAAGAAATTGGCTTTTGATTATTTAATTAATGGTTTGCAGTTTGGCATTGAACATTTTAATTATAAAAAAGATTATATAAAACTATATGTTAACAAAGAGAATAAACCTGCTTTATCAGTATACAAAAAGGCAGGTTTTAAAATAATTGCGGAAGATAGTGATGAGTATGAGATGCAGATTGAGACAAAAAATATATTAACGAGGAGTTATAATAATGAATAATAATTTCTTTTGTTCTTGGAGTGGTGGCAAAGATTCATGCCTTGCCTTATATAAAGCAATAGAGGCTAACTTAAAACCGAAAAGATTACTGAATATGTTAAATGAAGAAGGTGATAATTCTCGCTCCCATAACCTCCCTTTCTCCGTATTAAAGGCACAAGCCAAGTCTTTAGATATTCCTCTCACTACGAAAAGAACCAGTTGGGATGACTATGAAGAGAAATTTATAGAAACGATCAAAGAGTTTAAAAAAGAGGGTATAGACCAGGGGGTTTTTGGTGATATAGATTTAAAGGAACATAGAGAATGGGAAGAAAAGGTTTGTTCAAAAGCAGGCTTAACTGCTCGTCTTCCCTTATGGGAGCAAGCAAGAGAAGATCTTTTAAATGAATTTATTGAGTTAGGTTTTAAAACAATGATTATTGTAGTTAATGAAGACTATTTAGATAAAAAGTATTTGGGAAAAATCATTGATAAAAAATTAATAAAAGAATTTAAAGATATTGGGATAGACCCCAGTGGAGAAAATGGAGAATACCATACAGTAGTTATTAATGGTCCCATTTTTAATGAGAGAATACAATTAAAAAAGAAAGCCCAGCTTAAGCATGAAAATTACTGGTTTCAACCAGTTAAATTAATAAATTCTTAATAATTAAATAATAGTTGTTTAATTTAAAGCTTATATACTGTATATGTAATAAATTGAAATAATTACATATACAGGGAGATTAAAATGTTAAAAAACAAAAAATACTTATTATTTTTATTAATCACTTTCTTGATGTGTCTTTTGTCAGTGATTTTTCATGAATTAGGCCATGCTATTATCTATAAAATACAGGGCTTTAATATTGATTTTAATTTAACTCAGGCCAATCCTGTTTCAGGAGAACTAACTTTATTAGGTAGTATGGGAGGATTTTTAACAAACTTAATATTTGCATTAATTTTTCTTTTGTTATTTAGAAAATATAAAAATATACTCTTGTTTTCAGTAGTATTTGCTCATACCTGGTTTGCAAGAATTTTTATCTATCTTTTGAAATTACCGCGCGGTTATTTGCCAGCTGATGAAAAATTCATTGCTGATTATTTGAACATAGCCCCGCTATTACTTTGCCTTCTTATCTTAATAGTATTTTCATTAATCTTATATCAGGCAGTTAAAATTATTTTTGAGAAATATTCAAAATCAAATAGTTTAAAGATTTTAATTTATTCATTTATAGCCAGCCTGTTGGCTATGTTTGTAATCATACCCTTAGAGGGTTGAAAATAAAATACAATAAAATAAGGAGAATTTAAATGGATAATATAGTTGAAGACTTTAAACCTTTAGCGGGTAAACATTGTGTGACAAATTCTATACGACAAATATTTAATTATAATAATATTGATTTAAGTGAAGAAATGATTTTCGGCTTATCAGAAGGTTTAAACTTTTTTTATTTTGATTATAAGAACTTTGACTATCCTATGACTGGTGGAAGGTCTAAATTATTTGAATTTGAAGACAATTTAGCCACTAATTTAGGAATAGGTCTTCAAATACATAAGACCACCAGTATTAAAAAAGCTTATCGAAGTTTAAAAGAAAATATAGAAAATAATAATCTTTTAATGGTTTATGTGGATATGGGTGAATTAGATTATCTTTATCTACCTGAAGGCTATCATTTTGGCGGCCATAGTATAGTTGTTTATGGATTGTTAGAATCAAAAGAAGAAGTATACATCTCAGATCGAGATCAAAAAGGTTTTAAGGTTACTATGCGCGAGGAAGAAAAGCCGAATGATTATCATATCCTTTCAATTGAAGCTCTTAAAAACGCCAGAAATTCTAAAGAAAAGCCCTATCCGCCTAAAAACCGCTGGTTAGAATTTAACTTTGAGAAGATTAAAGATGTAGACGAAACTATAATTAAAACTGCAATTAAAAATAATGTCAATGCAATGATTGATCCCCCTATTAGAAACTTAGGAGTGAAAGGTATAAAGAAATTTTTTGAATTAGTTGTTAAAGATTGGTCGGACTTTTCAATTGAAAAGTTAAAAGAAGCAGCTTTTAATACCTTTATTTTTATCAATCAGGTGGGTGGAACAGGAGGCGGTATCTTCCGCAAGATGTATGGAGATTTCTTGATAGAATCAGCCGCTATTTGTAAAGATGAAAAATTAAAATTATTTGGACATAATTTAAAGGATATAGGAGAAGATTGGGATGAAGTTGGTTATCAATTCTATGATATCTATGAAAAAGAAGATGATTCTTTATTAGAAAATATATCTAAAGAATTAGAAATGATTTATTATAAAGAAAAAGAATTATTTAATAAATTATATAATTATTTGAACGGGTGATATAATGGGAAATTTTCGAACATATGGGATTAAACCATATAATATTTTAACTTTACATGGAGGCCCTGGTGCAATAGGTGAACTAAAAGATGTATCAGAAAAATTAGGCACAGAGTTTGGGGTAATAGAATATCTTCAAAAGCAGCCCAGTATTAAAGAATTAAAGGTAGAAATCAAAGAAATTATAGATAATAAGATGAAACCACCTGTAAAAATAGTTGGTTTTTCCTGGGGAGCCTGGCTAACAATATTTTTTACAGCAGATTACCCCGAATTAGTTAAAAGTATAATACTTATCAGCAGTGGTCCTTTTGATGCAAAATACAGTCATTCTATTCACCAAAATAGAATCAAAAGAATGAGTCCCAAAGAAAAAGATCTTTTTTATAAAGTTCAGGATAAATTTAAAGAAGGTAAAAATGTAAGAATAAAATTATTAAATCAATTTGTGGAGTTAATGCATAAAGTTGATGCTTATAATTTTATTGGTAATAATGGTAGTAGTACTAATTTCCAGATAAATTTATATAAAAAGATATGGGCGGAAGCCGCCATGTTAAGGAAAGAAAACTTTTTATTAAAATCTTTAGAAAAGATCGAATGTCCAATAAAAATAATACATGGTGACTATGATCCCCATCCCTATCAGGGTGTTATTGATCCAATAGAAAAACTGAAAAAAGATTATAAGGTGACCTTATTAAAAAAATGTGGACATACTCCCTGGCGAGAAAAATATGCAAAAGAAGAATTTTATAATACCTTATTTGATTATTTAAAGAATAATTAAATTATTGAGGATGATTTAAATGGAAAAAGATATGAAAAAATATATTAAAGATACATATAAAAGTGCTATTGACAAATATGAAAAAGCAACTCATCAGGTTGGGCTTTGGAAATCAGAGGAATATGTGATTAATAAATACTTTAATAAAGATGATAAAATTATAGATATTGGCTGTGGAACCGGGCGGACTACCTTTGAACTTTATACAAGAGGCTATAATAATATTGTTGGTTTAGATTTATCTAAAGATATGTTAAAAAAAGCTCGTGAAATTAATAAAAAATTAAAATTTATTATAGAATTTAAAGAAGGCAATGCTTTAAATATGAATTTTAAAGATAAAAATTTTGATAGTGCACTTTTTTCTTTTAACGGATTAATGCAGATTCCCAAAAAAGAGAATAGATTAAAAGCATTAAAAGAAATTAAAAGAGTTTTAAAACCAAAAGGTATTTTTATCTTTACTACCCATGATAGAGATAGAGGAGAAGAATTTAAAGAGTTTTGGAAAAATGAACAAGAAAAATGGGAAAAGGGCATTCAGGATAAAAGATTATATGAATATGGAGACCGTATCACTACCTCTAAAAATAATAATCAAGAACTATTTATACATTTGCCTAACCATAAAGAAGTAGTTAATCTTATTAAAGAAGCTGGATTTAATCTCATAGAAGATTTTTTTAGATCAGACAAATTTAATGAATCAAAACAAGTAAAAGAGTTTTCAGGTGATTGTCAATTTTGGATTGTTAGAAAATAAAAAAAATTATATCGATTTGGATTATATTAAGTATAATAATTTTAACAGCAATTGTTTTTACAATGAACACATCATTTCTAATTTTTACATATATTTGGCTAATTGTTTCTCTAATATTTTTAATAACTTTTTTCATTACTATTTTTGGAGAAGAACTCTTTTTTAGAGGACTATTATTTAAAAAACTTAAAAGTAAAGCAGGTCTAATTTGGGCAGTAATAATTCAGACGGCATTATTTGCATTGCCTAATTCGATAATTGCCTTTTTCATGCCGTCCATTAATAGTATTATATACATCTTTGTCTATGCATTTTTAGCTGTAGGGTGTGTAGGTAGCTATACAGCTGCCAAAACGGATTCAATCTGGGCGAGTTTAATTTCAGCTAGTGTGATGAATGTGATTTTGGTCTTAATATATTTTTAAAAAGTGAGGTATTTTCAAATGAACATCAAGCGATTTTTTATTAAATTAATAGTTTATGGTCTTTTATTATTCATTATTTTTGCCAGCCTTTATTCCCTATTTTTAAGAGATTTGTGGGTTAATAAAGGGATCACAAAAACTGAAAGAAGGATGGAACTACCCGGTGATAACTATGTAGAAAATCCAGATACAGTTTATCAGCAGGCAATTACAATTAATGCACCAGCTGATGTGGTCTGGGCCTATCTAATACAGGTAGGTTATCAGAGAGCCGGCTGGTATAATTGGGACTTTATCAACCGCTGGGCAGCTGATAATTACTTTTATAAAGGCAATTTTTCTGCCAATAACATTATACTTGAGTTGCAAAGTTTAAAAGAAGGCGATAATATAAGTATACTACCTGAGATAGCTTTTAAGGTTGAAAAACTAGAAAAAAATAATCATTTATTACTCACCGCTAAAGAAGGTGAGGATTATGTAGTTACCTGGGCTTACGATCTAAGGATATTACAGGATGATATGACTAGACTTATGGTCCGCTGGCAAAGTGATATTGGGGAAGGATTTTTATTTGATTTAATGAATTATGTAATTACTGAGCCGGGTGGAGCCGGTATTCAGCAGTGGGAGATGCTGAAAGGCATAAAAAAGAGAGCAGAACGCGACTATAATAATTTAAATAACTAAGCTAATAGAGGGTGAATATTAATGAATAAAGGATATGTGCAGGTCTATACTGGTAATGGCAAGGGCAAGACAACTGCATCTTTAGGATTAGCTTTGAGAGCAGTCTGTGGTGGTAAAAAAGTGTATATGGGTCAGTTTGTTAAAAATATGAAATATAATGAAGCTTCAGCTGGCAAGTACCTACCAGGCTTTAAAATAGAACAGTTTGGGGCAGGTTGTTTTTTTGATAGAGAGCCCTCTCAAAAAGATATTGATGCAGCTGAAAAAGGCCTTGCCATTATTGAAGAGGTTTTAACAAGTGATGAATATGATGTAGTTATTTTAGATGAAATTAATATTGCTTTACACTATAATCTCTTATCACCTACCAAGGTGATAGAAGTAATAGAAAAGAGAAAAGACAATGTAGAAGTAATCCTTACAGGTCGTTATGCACCTGATATGATCATTGAGAAAGCTGACTTAGTGACGGAGATGAAAGAAATCAAGCATTACTATGAAAAAGGTGTAAAAGCACGTAATGGAATAGAACGATAAATTAAATTAGAGGTTGTGATGGAATTGAAACTAGCAGTATTTGATTTTAATGGGACCTTGTTTCCCAAAGAAACCATACCATTTTTAATTTCCTGCTGGAAAAAGTTTGGCTACTCTAAACTTAATCTATATAAACTATATATTATGTTAGCACCATTAATATTAAAATACAAATATCCATTTTTAACCAAAATGAGTATAGAAGAAATGAAAGTTGAGTTTATGTATAGGTTCATTAAAATTTTTAAAGGTATGAAAAAAGAAGAAATTGAAGATTATTTTAAAAAAGTTGAAAAAGAAGCTCACCAATATTACAATCCAAAAGTGATAGAACGCCTAGAAGATTTTAAACAAAAAGATTATGAGGTAGTCCTTTTATCAGGCACCTTTTATGAACTACTGCAACCTATTTCAGATAGATTAGGTACAGATAATATATTAGGCAGCACTATTTTAGAAGATAGAAAAGAAAAAATTGATGAGTTTTCTGTATTGAGTGGTTCAATTAAATTAAAAGCTCTTAAAAGAGAGTATAGTTCTAATAATATAAACTGGGAACAGTCCTATGCTTTTGCAGACAGTATAGATGATTTAAGTTTGCTACAGGCGGTAGGTCATGCAGTAGCCGTAGACCCAGAAGACAGCCTGCGGATTGTTGCTGAAAGTGAAGGCTGGGAAATAATTGATTGATTATAGGAGTTGAAGCTAAGAGATGCATTATGTATATATTGTAAAATGTGCAGATGGGACCTACTATACAGGTTATACTAATAATTTAAAGCGGAGAATTAAACAACATAATGAGGGGGAAGGAGCCAAATATACAAAAGGCAGGCGACCGGTTAAGTTAGTACATTCCGAACAATTTGAAACCCAAAGTAAAGCGATGCAAAGAGAGTATGAGATTAAACAATTTAAGAAAGCAAGAAAAATCGAGATAATTAATCAAGATTAATTATAAAGTGAGCAGGTAAATGCCTTTTTATCTTGAACAATAATTATTAAGTATAAAAAAATATTTTTGTGTTCTTCGAGCTTTAAAAACCTAAGGTTTAAAATCTAGGGTTTTAAGGCCGATAGGGTTTAAGATGAAAGTTTTAAGCCTCCCATTATGGAAAGGAGACCCAAATTGACCGGTGTCTTTTCAGGACAGCGGTTTTTTGCTTTTAAACTATTATTTAACTTATTAGATATTTCTTTTAGTTATTTTATATTTAATAAGCAATTATTACTCCTTTTCAAGAATATAATATCAATCCTTTAAGGATTGATAAAATAGTTAGGAAAGGAGGGGTATTGTAAAGCACTTAATTGCATATATTTTTAAAAATCATGTAAGATAAAAATAACTAAAGAGGTGTAAATAATAAAAATGAATAATAGTAAAAAATTAATTATATTAACAGTCTTGTTTACTTTAGTAGTTTCATTTGTATTTACTAATAGTTCTGTCATAGCTCAGGACAGATTAATTTTGGCAACAACAACTAGTACAGAGAACTCAGGTCTATTAGATGTTTTGATCCCTCCTTTTGAAGAAAAGTTTAATACCAGAGTAGATGTAGTTTCAGTTGGTACTGGAAAAGCAATTAGTTTAGCCGAAAATGGAGATGCCGATATTATCTTAGTACATGCCCGGGCCGCAGAAGAGGCCTTTGTAGAAGCCGGTTATGGTGTTAATAGAAGAGATGTAATGTACAATGACTTTATCATCTTAGGTCCTGCCTCTGACCCAGCTGGTATTAGCGGTATGGAGGATGCTGGGAGTGCTTTTAAGAAAATTTCGGAAACATCCAGCCCTTTTGTATCTAGAGGTGATGATTCTGGTACAAATAAAAAAGAACTTTCAATCTGGAGTGGAGTGGGCATTGAATCTTCGGGCAACTGGTATATTGAAACCGGCCAGGGAATGGGTGCAAGTTTAAATGTTGCTAATGAAAAGCAAGCCTATATATTAGCAGACCGAGGCACCTTTTTAGCATATAAAGCTGATTTAGATTTAGAAATTTTAGTAGAGGGAGACCCGGAACTATTTAATCCTTATGGTATAATACCAGTCAATCCTGCCGTACATAACCATGTTAACTATCAAATGGCAATGGCTTTTGTTGGTTATATAACTTCACAGCAGGGGCAAAAAATCATCAGTGAATATACAGCTTATGGAGAAGTTCTTTTTAACCCCTCTGCAATAAAACCAGAAAATATAGAATAAATAATTTAGTGAGGAAGTAATGCTAATGGAATATATTATACAAGCCCTTAAGGGGGCAATAAATTTAATATTTACACTTGACCCGGAAGTTAGTACAGTAGTTAGTACTTCTTTACAACTTTCTTTAACTTCTACTGTACTTGCTGCCATTATAGGAACTCCTTTGGGTATCATGATTACCAAATTTGATTTTACAGGTAAACATTTTTTAAATACAATTTTAAATACACTACTTAGTTTACCTACTGTAGTATTAGGATTATTAGTCTTTTCCTTCATTTCACGTAGAGGAGTTTTTGGTGAGTGGGGCTTGTTATTTACAATGCGTGGTATTATTATCGGGCAAGTACTATTAATACTTCCTATTATTATAGCATTAGTTCGTAATGCGATTCATGATGTTGATGAAAAGATGTATAAGACGGCTGTATCATTGGGGGCAACCGGAACCCAGCAGTTCCGGTTGCTTTTATCTGAAGCCAGGTATGGTATTATTGGTGCTTTAATTACTGGTTTTGGACGAGTGGTAGGAGAAGTAGGAGTATCTATGATGTTAGGTGGTAATATTAAAGGCTATACGAGAACTATCACAACTGCTATTGCGATGGAGACTAATAAGGGTAGGTTTAGTTTTGGTTTGGCCTTAGGTATAATCCTTTTATCAATTTCATTTATTATTAACTATATAATATATTATTTCCAGTCAGGTGAATTCAAATGAAAAATATAATTTTAGAAGCAAATAACATTAAAAAAAGGTATGATAAAGAAGCTGTATTAGACTTAGATAATATAAAGATTTTTGAGTCTGCTTTTAATTTTTTAATTGGTCCAAACGGCAGTGGTAAAACCACATTATTAAACATACTAAGTTTAGTTGATACAGATTTTAAAGGGGAAGTAATATATAAAGGGCAGCCGGTCAAAAAGGTTAACTTTGATCTTTTAGATTTAAGGCGTAACTTTTCAGTGATCTGGCAGAACCCCTATTTATTTAAAGGATCAGTGGCCTCTAATATTGCATTACCTCTTAAATTAAGAAATGTTAAGGAAGACGAAATTGCAAGTAGGGTAGAAAATATTGCAAAAAAGTTAGAGATAACTAATCTTTTAAATAAAAAAAGTGATGAACTGTCAGGGGGAGAAAGACAAAAAACATCGATAGCAAGATCTTTAATAACTAACCCCGAAATATTATTTATAGATGAACCTAATATCAGCCTTGATTACCAAAGTACACAGTACTTTAATGACCTATTTTTAAGATTGACAAGTGAGGGTACTACTATTTTACTCATTACTCATGACCTATACCAGATAAATAACTTTGCTGAGTATATAACAATTCTAAATGATGGTAAAGTTGTCAAAAGTGGATCAGATATTGAGCTTGACTATTAAAGATGGGAGGCAAATATGTTTCAAAAATTTTTAGACTTAAAAAGTATAGAGCAATTCTGGAAGATAGTAGAGAAAAAATTAGGGATAAAACCAAATAAAAAAGAAATGATAAGTTTCAAAGAAAGTATAAACAGAATATTAGCACAAGATATTAAAGCTACTGAAAACCTTCCAGCTTTTGACCGTTCTACAGTAGATGGTTATGCTGTAAAGTCACAGGATATACAGGGAGTATCTCAGTCTCTGCCGACTTATTTAAACCTGATTGGAAGTATCAAAATGGGGGAAAAAGCAGATTTAGAAATTGAAGATGGCCAAGCAGCCTATATCCCCACTGGAGCTATGCTGCCTAAAGGGGCAGATTGTGTGGTAATGGTTGAACAGACTGAAAACATTTCAGATCATATGGTTGAAATATATCAAACTGCTGGTGTTGGTGAAAATATTATAAAAAAAGGTGAAGAGATAAAAAAAGGCGAAGTTATCTTAAAAAAAGGCCACCGGATTAGACCGCGTGATATGGGCATATTTGCTGGACTTGGTATTACAGAATTTGCTGTATATAAAAAACCAAGTGTGGCTATCATCTCAACTGGTGATGAATTAGTTGAACCTGAAGAGAAAATGAAATTTGGAGAAATTAGAGATATTAACACCTATACGATAAGTTATCTACTTTCAGAAATTAATGCCGAAGTTACCCAAGTTGGTATAATTGAAGATACCTATGAAAAATTAAAAAGCTCGATCGAAAAATATTTAGATTATGACTTAATACTGGTTTCAGGTGGTAGTTCGGCCGGATTAAAGGATGTGACTGTTGATGTCATCAATGAATTAGGAGAGCCCGGAGTATTAGTTCACGGCTTGAAAGTAAAGCCCGGTAAACCTACCATTCTGGGTAAGATTAATAACACTCCGATTATGGGTTTGCCCGGCCATCCCGGTTCAGCCTGGATTATTGCGAATAAGTTTGTTTTGCCGCTTGTTAAATTATTAAGCGGTCAATATGATGTAAATAATGTAAGAAAAAATATAAATAAAGAGGACATTATTCAACCGGCGATTTTAAGTAGGAATATTTCTTCTGATAAAGGAAGAGAAGAAATTATTCCCGTACTTATCGAAGAAAAAGAAGGCGAGAAGTTTGCAAAACCGCTTTTAGGCAAATCGAGTTTTATGAGAATATTTATTGAATCAGATGGTTATCTAGAGATAGAAGTAGCTAAGGAAGGTATTGAAAAAGGTCAAAAAGTTAATGTTTACCTATTTTAAAGGGAAAAGAGGTTTTAGACATGAAGAGGAAAGCCTATCTAAAGAAAACTTCTTTAAAAAGAGCACAAGAAATCCTGTTAAAGAAATTTGGAAATTATAAGCTGCAAACAGAAAATATCAAAACTGAACAAGCTCAGGGGAGAGTAACGGCAGAGGCTGTTTATGCACAAAGATCAGCCCCGGATTACTATGCTTCTGCGATGGACGGTATAGCTGTAAAAGCATTTAGTACTAACTATGCTAGTGAAAGAGAACCCGTTATCCTAACTAAAGGCCAAGATTTTGTCTATGTAGATACCGGTGACTTAGTACCAGAACCATTTAATGCTGTGATTAAAATAGAAGATGTTGAAAAGTTAGAAGATAAGCGGGTAGAGATTATTCAAAGTGTACCGGTCTGGAACCATATCAGAAGTATTGGGGAAAGTGTTATCAAACAGCAGATGATAATACCATCACATACAGAAGTTAATGTATTTGAGATTGGTTCTATGTTAGAAGCAGGTGTAACAGAATTAGAAGTATTTAAAAAACCAGAGTTGAGCATCATCCCCACCGGTAGTGAACTGGTCAAGCCTGATGAAAAAAAAGAAAAAGGCCAACTGGTTGATTTTAATTCTACTATGTTAAAATTGACAGCTCAAAATTGGGGTTTAAGTGTTAATGATTTTGCTATTGTAAAAGATAATTATGAAGAAATTAAAAGTAATATCTTAAAAGCAGTTGATAGTTCTGATATAATCATTGTTAATGCGGGTTCTTCAGCAGGCCGCGAAGATTATACTTTAGATATATTACAGTCCTTAGGGGAAGTCTATGTACATGGGGTTGATGTAATGCCCGGGAAACCTTTAATTATTGCAAAGGTGAAGGGGAAAGCTGTATTCGGTATTCCCGGTTATCCACTTTCAGCTTTGTTAGACTTGCATCTTTTTGTTAAACCTTTAGTCAAAAATATCTTGGGTCTTAAATATGTATTACCGAACAAGTTGAGAGCTAAAGTGAAAAAAAAGGTACCTTCCACAGCGGGTTTAAAAGAGTTTATCAGAGTTAATCTCGCTGAAATTGAGGGAGAACTCTTAGCTTTACCGCAAAAAAGAGGTTCTGCTTCAATGCACTCTCTAGTTAATGCAGATGGAATCTTACCGATTCCAGAAAGTAAAGAGGGGATTTTAGCTGAAGAAGAGGTAGATGTTTATTTATTGAAATCGAAAGAAGTCATAAAGAATAATTTAATGATGATCGGTAGTCATGATCTAACAATCGATATTATTAGAGATCTAATTAGAAAAAATAAATATGACTTTGCTTTAAATATTCAGTCTGTAGGCAGCCTTTCTGGCCTAGTTTCTTTAAAACGAGGTGAGTCTCATCTAGCAGGGGCCCATCTGCTTGATAGTGAGAGCGGTGAGTATAATACTTCTTATATAAAGGATCTTTTACAAGAAGAAATAGCTGTAATTAATCTTGTTCAGAGAGAACAGGGTCTGATGGTGAAAAAAGGCAATCCCAAAGGTATTAAAGATATAAAAGACTTAACTAATGACAATCTGAAATTTATTAACCGACAACGGGGTTCAGGTACACGGGTATTATTGGATTACCTATTGAAAAACGAAAATATTGATAAAAACAAGATTAAAGGTTATGATAAAGAAGAACTAACCCATATGGGAGTAGCAGTACAGGTGGCAGAAGGCAACGCAGATACCGCCTTAGGTATCAAAGCTGCAGCGGCAGCAGTCGGGATTGATTTTGTACCGATAAAAGAAGAAAAGTATGATATAATATTAAAGAAAAGTGAGCTAAATGACGATAGAATAGATAAGATCATTAAGATTATAAAGTCTGACCAATTTAAAGAAAAAGTTAAAATGTTAGGCGGTTATAATACAAAAGAAAGTGGAAATATTCATTTTATAGAGTAAAAAGGGTGATAAAATGATAAATACAGCGGTAGTTACAATAAGTGACAAAAGTTCACAGGGTAAACGTGAGGATAAAAGTGGACCGGTAATTATAGAAATGCTTGCTGAATTTAAGGCTACAAAAAAATACTATAATATTATTCCAGATGAGATAGATGAGATTAAAGATGAACTTATTAAGTTATCTGAACAAGAGGATATTGATTTAATTTTAACTACGGGAGGAACTGGCTTTGCTCCCCGTGATGTAACTCCAGAGGCTACCCAGGCTGTCATGGATAAAGATGTACCGGGTATAGCTGATTTAATGCGTATGGAGACAATTAATATTACCAGAAAAGCCGCCTTATCCCGAGCGGTTTCTGTAATAAGAAATGATACCTTAATTGTTAATTTACCGGGGAGCCCTAAAGCAGTTAAAGAATGTTTAGAAGCTATCAAAGATATACTTCCCCACGGCATCGAAATCTTAAAAGAGGAAGTCACAGAGCATAATTAATATTAATTATGCTCTTTTAATATTTATAATATTATTATATAATATGGTTAATATTGACTTAAGTTTAAAATATTTTAATAATTAGCATCCTTTAGGTAGTATTAAATCATAATTACAAAACAAAGCTAAATATTAGATAATTATATATTTAAATAACTTTTCAAGTATAATCAAAAAAATAATTAAAATAATTTAACATGGTAAATACATTTTATAGTTTAGAAATCAAAAAGTATAAGCAAGCTTACTTAAAGAAATAATATTAATTAGAAAAGGTGATAAAAAATGAGATTAGTACCGGTAGAGGACATTAAACCTGATATGAAACTTGCTAAGTCAATTTATCACAAAAACAATATACTACTAAATACAGGAGTTAAAGAACTTCATAGGTATAAAGCAAAGTTAAAAAGTATAGGGATAAACTATGTCTATATAGAGGATAAATATTCTGCGGACATTGATGTAGATTATGTAATAAAAGATGAACTAAGAGAAAAAGGTCAAAAAAGAATAAGGTCATTTATGGAAGACATTAAGTTTAATAATTCTATTAATGTTAATAAGATTAAAAATACTGTTTCAGATATTGTTGAGGATATTTTAAATAATAGTGACAATATTATTGTTAATATGCTTGATATTAAAAACTTCGATGATTACACTTTTGAACATTCAGTTAATGTGGCGGTTTATTCCATTATATTAGGTAAGTCCCTTAATTTTAATATCAGAGACTTAAACAAGTTGGGTATAGGAGCAATTTTACACGATATTGGTAAAATATTAGTTCCACCTGAAATCTTGTTTAAAGAAGATAGGTTAACCGCAGAAGAATATGAAATTATCAAGGAACATTCCGAATTAGGATATAACTATATAAAAGAAGCTCATGAAGTTAGCCAGGTATCTAAAGCTGCTATATTATCTCATCATGAAAGACTAGATGGCTCAGGCTATCCCCGCAAAAAAGAAGGAGACGATATTCATGAGTATGCAAAAATTGTAGCAATTACAGATGTTTATGATGCCTTAACTAGTGATAGAACTTACCGTAAAAGATGGCCTGTACATGAAGCTATAAGTTATATCATGAGTAATTCTGACGAAAAGTTCGATAATTACTATGTAGATAAGTTTATTAGAAATTTAGCCATTTATCCGAATGGTACTATGGTTAGATTAAGTAATGGCCAAAAAGCAATTGTTAAAGAACAAAACAGTAATTACCCGACCCGCCCTGTTTTAAGGGTTATAGAAGATACAGAGGGTAATGAGTTAATAAAAGACTTAGATCTCTTACAAAACTTAAATATTGTTATTGAAGATGTCTTTTAAAATTAAGTTTTAAGAAATAAATATGTAATTTTTTGTAACAAATATTTTATAAATATTGTAAAAAAGATCATTTGTCCGCCTTTAATACCATAGTGGGTTACTTCAGTGTTAAAGACCATCCCAGAGATAGGGAAGCTGGATTTATTACCTAAGAACCCTTTTTGATAGGAGACCAGGACAGAACAATTCTTAAAGATCAGCTGTAAAGCATTATCAGTTTATTTTCCGTTTTCAGGCTGTAATTGACCATACTTTTAACTATGCCTCCTTCTGAAATATCGACTGGAGTAAAACCTGATAGGATAGTCAGAAAAGGTTTTTAAGAGTTTTGCTCATTGAGAGATAGATTAACAAATCACCCAATAAGTTCAAAAAAGGCAGATAGGGTCCCATGTTTTTGCCCTCCGAGGTTGAAAGGTATCTAAAAGCAGAGTTCTTACAGCAGTTAGATCAGTAATGTAGACTTTGTGAATAATATTAGACTTAGATCTGATGTGGTCAGAAAAGTTAGGTTTGTGGTAATAATCAACAAGTTTCTTTTTAACAAAAGATTTAAATTGTTGATAAGAGATTTTATGATCATTCTTTAGTTGAGATTTAGGGTAAAAATACCCTATATTTCAATTGTGGTGGTTGCGCTAAAAATCAGAAATCGAATTTGTAAATAAATCTAGTATACTAAATTTATAGGAATAGCAGCAGTTCTTGTGAAGATGAAAAAAGTACTTAAGGGCCGTGAGCCCTTATAAATAGAGTGTGATTTAGCTGAGAAGATTAAAACAAGTTAAGGGGGTGGTGAAAACAAGAAATTTCTTTAATAAAAATCAAGATGGAGAGAGTAGACTTATAGATTTTTGCCACTCTGCAGTGAATAAACTGATAGGGGATATTGTTGATATGTTCATAGTGGTTCTCGATGAGAACTTAAAAGTTAGAAAATATAACAAGGTTTTTGAAGATATGATCTATTCTCAACAAAAAACCGAAAATTTAAATATTTATGAACTATTGGCAGATAATATTGAACTTAATCTTCCCCAAAAGGGAGAAGTTAAAGAGCAAAAATTACAGTTTAAAGATAATAAAGGTACTAGTTATCTATATGCATGTCATTTGATTCGGGAGAACGATTATTATCTCTTAGCAGGAAAACAAGAGAGAGATGTAAAGGGATTTTTTCATAAAATGACTGAACTTAATAATGATTTGATCAATAAATCCCGTGAACTAACCAAAAAAAATATCGAACTTGAAAAGAAAAAAGCTAAAATCGAAAAACTTTTAAGAAAAGATAATCTAACCGGACTTGCCAATCGTAGAGCTTTTGAAGAATTCTTAGTGAAAATATATTCTCTTGCTAGAAGAAATTCATTTCCTCTTTCTTTAATAATGTTTGATCTTGATGATTTTAAAAAGATTAATGATATTTATGGACATCAAATTGGTGATGAAGTTCTGAAAAGTATAGGTGAACTTTTGGATGGAAATACACGCCAGGGAGATATGGCTGCTAGAGTAGGTGGGGATGAATTTTATATTTTGCAACCTAATACTTTACATAAAGAAGCCGTTGCTTATGTTGAACGGCTGAAAGTTGAAATAGATGAGCTCAATATACCAGAGGTGCTAGACAAGATTACTGCCAGTTTTGGTGTGGTTGAACTACGCGAAAATGAATCAATATATGAATTTATGCTGAGAGTAGATAAAGAAATGTATTGTGCTAAAATGAAAAATAATATAAAGGGTAAGAATTAAAAAAAATAGACCAGGTGGTGTGAATAATATTGAGTCTTCTATTTGAAGTTATTGATAACAAAAAGGAAAAGTTGGCCCAAAAAATCTTTGAGAGGCAGTTTGAGTATGATAAAAAGTTGGATGATGAATATAATGATTACAGAAAATCAAAAATGTATAGGGATATAAAGTACAATTTGGAAAGCCTAGAAGTTGCAATTAAATATGATGCCAATAAAGTTTTTGAAGATTATGCTCTCTGGTTGGTCAAATTTCTTTCAAACCGTATGATGGATTTCCCCAAAAAGCGTATAAAAGAACAGATGATTGATCATTATAGGATTATAAGTGAGGAGCTAAAGGAGGAAAATCTGGGGAGAGATTATTTGCAAAAAGCTCAAATTCATCTGGAAAATGCTATAAAGATAACAGAAGAAGCTGACCTTGAAGAAGAGTCTGTAAAAAAAGCTATTGGTTTTTCTTCGAGTGAAAATTTACTGGAAGGTCTGAGTATTCGCTTTCTCAACTCACTTCTTCAGGCAGATAGAGAGGAAGCTCAGAAAGTGATTGAAGATGCTCTGGATAATCTGGATAATGATGTATCTCTGGAGGATATCTATTTGGGGATCTTTCAGAAAACAATGATTAGAGTCGGTGAGCTCTGGCATTCAGGGGACATAATGGTTGATGAAGAACATTATATTACCAGCATGGTACAGAGTATTATGATGCAACTCTGGCCGAAAATTTTTGACGGCAAAAAAACAGACCGTAAGATTATGGTTTGTACAGCCGGTAATGAGCTTCATGAAATGGGTGGTAGAATTCTCTGTGATTTGATGGAAATAAAGGGCTGGAATACAGTCTATCTTGGTGCTGCTGTTCCTGCTGTCAATATTATAAGTGCCATAAAAAAACACAAACCTGATTTGGTGGGTTTATCTGTGACGATGCCAATTTATCTTGAACAGTGCGAAAGAGCAGTCAAGAAAATTAGAACTAATGATTCAACCAAAAATGTCAAAATTGCTGTGGGAGGTAGGGCCTTTTCTCTGGCCCCACATCTACCTGCTGAATGGGGTGTGGATGTAAGTGTTAATAATGGTATTGAACTGAATGAATGGGCGGAAAGATATATATGAAGGCAGAAAAATTAGCTCGTAGTGGTATTACTCTTTCTATTATCATACTCTCATTTATATTGTTTCGCGGTTCATCAAGTTTGCTTGGCAGCTTAATTATTCCTCTCGCGGTCTATATAAATCTTTATGATTTCAGTTTGGGTGAATTTTTACTGACGATAACAGCAGCTACTATTCTTGTGGCAATATTTTTCTCGACTCAGGTTTTATTTATGATTGTCTATGGATTTTTGGCATATATGCTTTCAACTTTGGTCGACAAAAATTTGTTTATGCGCATGAGTGTACTATCTTTAACAGCAGCTTTATCATTTTTTATTGCCATTTATCTCACGGACCTATTTTTAGGTACAACTATCCAGCATGCTCTAACTTCTCTGATGGGAGGAACCCTGCTGGGATTTTTTCTTATGGTTTTACTGGAGGGCATGATAATAGGTGTAGCTTTATCCTTTTTAGGCCCTTGGCTAAAAAGTAGACTCCCGGGATAAATTAGCATATTCAACTTTCTGAGTAAAATTTAAAGTCTTAAGTCCCTTTTTAGACTTGGAATAGACAAACAACAGATCAAACTTATGCCTGGAAAAGAAGTCATTGTAATTAACTAATAAAACAAGATTATTAAGGAATATAAATTTTATTATAAATACCTCGAAGAGCTAACCATTAAAAAGATATAAACTTAAGACTTAAAGATTATATGGTAAGACAAATATCTTAAATGTAAATTCACAAAGAAAGGTAGAGTTTTATGACAGCTGAATTTGAAAAGATGGATGAATTTTTTGATAAGAGAGCGGCTAATTATGATCAGCATATGCAGGAAAATGTAGATGACTTTAATACCTTCTATCAAAAAATAGCTGAAGATATAAAAAGTACCGAAGAGCCGATATCAGTACTCGATATCGGATGTGGTACTGGGCTTGAGCTTACCTATATTTTCAAGAAAGCTCCGCAAGCTCATATAACCTGTCTTGACTTATCAGAAAAGATGCTTATTAAATTAAAAGAGAAATACAAAAATAAAAAAGAGCAGATTGATTTAATTCAAGGCTCTTATCTAGAAGAAGATTTAAGTGATAATAAGTATGATTATATAATTTCAGTGATGACAGTTCATCATTTGAAATATAAGAGTAAATTAATGTTATATAAAAAAATTCAAAGAGCCTTAAAAAATGATGGGAAATATATAGAAGGAGATTATGTAGTCAATCAAAAAAAGGAAAAACAACTATTAGCAGAATACGAAAAAAAGATTTCCGATTTAAAAGAAGAAGAAGGAAGTTATCACATTGATATTCCACTTTCATTAAAAACACAGAAAAGACTATTTGTGAAAAGTGATTTTAAAGATTTTCATCTATTATATAAAAAAGGTGAAGCAGCTATCTATACTATGATGAAATAATATAATAACTTTAGGGGGATTATGTAATGGATAATAATGAATTAAAAATGACTTTACAAAAAATTGCTGATAACGAATATAACTTATTTGAAGATACTGATTATGAAAAATTAACCAATGAAATGTTAGATAAGATTGGGGTGACTGATCCTAAGCTTAGAGATGACTTGATCTACATGGTTTTAGCCAATTGGATTATGGATGATATCTATAATGATGATGAGTTATTAAAGATATTTAATATTTGCTTAGATGAAGAACACCTCTATTATAAGTTGGGCCAAAAAAAAGATGATTCAGTCTTTACAAGAACCTTCTCCGCTCTCATTCTCTCCGCACTTTTCCATAAGGATTATGAATCTGATTTTCTAAACCCACAAAAATTTCAATCAGGTGCCGATAAAGTCATCGAATATTACTCAAAAGAACAAGACTTAAGAGGATATATTAAGCAAAAAGGTTGGGCACATTCAGCTGCTCATGGAGCTGATATTTTAGTAGAAATTGCGAAAAACAAAAAGGCTAAAAAGAGAACGGTTATAAAGTTATTGGAATCAGTAATTGATAAGTCTCAGATTGAAAATTATGTTTATTTCAATGGAGAAGATGAAAGAATTTCTCGTGCAGTTAAAAATGCTATGAAAAATATTAATTTAGATGATGAAGCAATTAATAAGTGGTTTAGGGAATTAACTGACATAAAAGAAATAGAGGATAGAAATAAAAAAGATACTTTGATCTTTAATTTAAAGAATGTATTAAAAAGCCTCTATTTTGAAATCATATCAGATGAAGTAATTAATGACAAATACTTAATTTTAATCACAGATGCTTTAAAAGAGCTGCATCAAAAACGATTTTAATTAGGAAGTGATAAATTTGTCTGAAAGAAAAGTAGAAGTTAAAAGCCATGATAATAAGTGGTTTAATAAGTATGAAAAAGAGAAAAAGAAAATCAATAATATCTACAAGGATATATTAGTAGATATTCACCATATTGGTAGCACCGCAATACCTAATATTAAGGCTAAACCAGTTATTGATATCCTGGTAGTGGTAGAAGATATCAATAAGGTAGATCAATATGATAATTTAATGCAAGAATTAGGGTATGAACCTAAAGGTGAATTTGGGATTGAAAACCGCCGTTTTTTTCAAAAAGGCGGTAATTATCGATCCCATCATGTACATATTTTTGAAAAAGGTGACCAGGAGATTAAAAAACATCTTAATTTTAGGGACTATCTGAGAGCTCATCCTGCTAAAGCTAAGCAGTATTCAAAACTTAAAGAAAGCCTAGCTGAACAATATCCTTATAATATTGATAAATATATTGAAGGAAAAAATGACTTCATTCAAGAAATAGATAGAGAGGCTGCCCAATGGGCAGCTGAAGACAAATTATAAAAAACGGAACACAGCGGAGGCGAGAACAATTAAGTTATTAAGGAACTGTACATATTTAAACAATAATTTTAAGATAAGCAAAGGTGATATATTAATAGAAGACGGTATAGTAATAGATATAGATGATAAAATAGAAAAGAAAAAGTCTGAATTAGAGGAAATTACAGACTGCAAAGACTATTTAATCCTGCCAGGTTTTGTAAATGGTCATACTCATAACCCTTCTACTCTTTACCGGGGATTATTTAGAGATAAGCCCCTATCAGAATGGATGGATAATAGTTATCAAGGCCAACTTCAGATGAAAGGATTTGAATTCTTAGATGATAAAATCAACAAAGAAGAATTTCATGTACTTTTACTCAAAGCCTATTCTGAGTATATAAGACAGGGGATAACGGCTGTAGTAGAAACCGGCCAGTCTGATATAGAAGATGTAATTGAGTGGACCGAAGATATCTTAAAAACTTCTAATTTACGAGGTGTAATAGATGTATATGACGAGATAGATAACTATTACAATAACTCAAATGAATATGTTAAGTACTGTACTCACCTACCAGAAGAAGAAATGATTGAGGATCATTTACTACCAGAACTTAAAAACAAAAAAGAAAATTATCCTTCTCTAAGAATGACACACTGTCTAGAAACCTTAAACCGAAAAAAGATTGTTAATCATAAATACCATAAATCTACCGTTGAGTTGTTTGATGATTTTAATTTATTAGATAAAAATACAATTCTTTTTCATTGTACACATGTAAATAATGATGATATTGAATTAATTGCTGAGAAAGAAACCTCAATTGTATACTGCCCAGTTTCCAATTATTGGAGTGGAGCCGGTTATGCTCCTTTAGAGAAGTTTTTACAAGAAGATATTAATATTTTATTAGGAACGGACTTTCTTTTAAGTGATTTATGGGAAGTAATGCGAAATACATATTATTATCTTAAAACACATACTGAACCGGAAAGATATACTGCAAAAGATATCTTTAAGATGGTAACAGTAAATGCTCATAAGGTATTAGCTCCAGAAATGAAAATTGGCATAATAGATATTGATTATAAGGCTGACTTACAGTTTATTAATAAAGACAGCACCCAAATTTGGCCTTTGTTAAATAAAAATGGCTTTTCAAATATCCTACATAATATTTTAATGCATTCAGATGCAAGTATAATCGAAAATGTCATGATTGACGGGAAATGGATTTTAAAAAGTAATAAAATTATTCCTTTTGACGAAAAATTTATTTTAGTTAGATACAGGCATATCCTACAAAAGTTATATGGTCTATAAAAAAATACCATAAGGAGGTAACAAGTATGGCTGATTTTAAACAGATTGTAGTTTTAGACAATGAAATCGAAGCAAACATAATGGAAGACATATTAAAAGACCGTGAGATACCCCATATTATCCAATCTTATCATGTACCTGGATATGATGGGGTTTTTCAGTTTCATAAGGGCTGGGGACACATCGAAGCAGAAGAAGAGTACCGAGATGAGATCCTTGAAATTTATAATGATATTAAAAAAGAAGCTGAAAAGAAGGTGAAAGAGGAGTTTAAAGAAAAAGGAGGCCAAAATGGAAAAGATTAGAAAGATTGCAGAAAAAAGGGCCAGCAAAGCCGGTCAGCCTCCCGGCAGTTTAATATATTTGGATGATGATAAAAAAGAAGAGATTGAGATCTCATATATAGATTACGATCAAGAAATATATAAGGAAAAAGTTGTTAAAGATATTTCGGAATGTGAAAATTTAAAAGAAAGTGATACAGTCACCTGGATTAATGTTATAGGATTGTCAGACGTGGAAAAAATTGAAAAAATATGTAATCTATTTAATATACATCCCCTTGTACAGGAAGATATAATACATGTACATCAGAGGCCAAAAATGGAAGAACATGATGATCTATTATATATTGTTTTAAAGATGTTAAATTACAGTCAACAAGAAGCAGAAGTTGTCTCAGAACAGATTAGTATTGTTGTAGGTAATAATTATGTGATTACCTTTCAAGAAAGGGCAGGTGATGTGTTTAATCCTATTCGAAAAAGGTTAAAAAATGAAAAAGGCAGGATCAGAACAATGAAAGCAGATTATCTGGCTTATTCATTAATAGATATAATAATTGATAATTATTTTATAATTTTAGAAAAGGTTGGGGATGAAATAGAAATTATTGAAGAGGAACTTGTTAATCAACCATCAGAGGATACTCTGCAAAAGATTTACAAGTATAAAAATGAAATGATTTTTTTACGCAAATCAGTTTGGCCCTTAAGAGAACTGATAAACGGTTTAGAGAAAAGTGATCTAAAATTTATAGACTCTTCAGTAAAACTTTATTTAAGAGATCTTTATGACCATACCATCCAGGTAATTGAAACGGTGGAAACAATCCGTGATATGTTGGGTGGAATGCTTGATATCTATCTTTCTAGTATCAGCAATAAAATGAATGAGGTTATGAAGGTTTTGACAATAATTGCAACTATCTTTATACCATTAACTTTTATTGCCGGCATATATGGTATGAACTTTGAATATATGCCAGAACTAAGTTTCAGGAATGGATATTTTGTAGTATTAGTAGTTATGGTAGTAATTGCAATCTATATGCTATATTATTTTAAAAAGAAAAAATGGCTATAAAACATTCTCCCAAACTTTTAACCTGGTTTGGGGTTTGATTATAAAAAATTAATATAATCTTAATATTTTAATAAGACAATATAAATTTTTTTACAATATAATAAAAATGTTCTAAAATCACATAATTTCACATAATGGTGTGATAATTATTTGATAATTTTTAAATACTATTAAAATTAAGAGAATAGCGGGAGGTTTATTCAACATGAAAAAGAGATTTAATATTTTGTTCTTAGTACTAATTACAGTCATGCTGCTCACAACCTCGGTTTTTGCAGCCAGTATGGAAATTAATTTAGAGAAGGCTTATGAAATTACTTTACAGGACAATACTTCTCTAAAAATTGCTCAAAAGGAGTTAGAGAATAAACAGATTCAGTATGAAAAAAGCAAAGCACAGAACCTGCTGAATCAATCAAATTATAGTGAACTGCAGGCAGAATATAATTTATTAGCTGCTAAAAAAAGCTATATAAATACTGCTAATAACTTACTCAAACAAACCTTACAGCAGTATACAGACCTATTAATAAAAAAGAAAAATATAGAGACTTTAGACAAACAAATTACTTTAAATGAAAATTTACTAAATGAAGTTAAAGCCCAGTATGAAGTAGGAGAAAAAAGCCAACTAGATATTTTAGATCAACAAATTAAAGTTAATGACTATATACAGGAAAGAGAACAGTTAAAAAATGAATATGATCAGTCAAAAACTGAATTCAAAGTACATTTAGGTATTAATAGAGGTACAGAGATTACCTTGGTTGAATTAAGTGAACCTGAATATCTTAAGTTAAGTGAAGAAGAGATATTTAATAGGGCTTATGAAAACAGCTGGGATAAAAAAATGAATGAATTAAATCTAGAACTTGCTAAAATTGATCTAAAGAAAAAAGAAGTAGTATCATCTTCTGAAATGAATAAAAACATGGCTGAAAACTCAGTAGAAATTGCTGAGTTACAGTTAGAAAAACAAAAAGAAGAGATAAGTAGTCAGGCTAGAGAACTGCACAATCAAATTATTAATTTAGAGAGTAATATTACAATTTCTCAAGATAAAATACAACAGGCCCATGAAACTTATAATATTTTAGAAGAACAGTATAAATCAGGTTTAATTACTCAAAATGATTTACTTGAAGGTGAAATTTCAGTTCTGCAGTCCGAGTACCAACTTTACAATGCTTACATGAACTACTATATACAAAAACTTAATATTAAACAGTTCATGAATCCCGGTGCAGAGGTGTTAGAAGATGAATAAAAGATATAAAGTAATCTTGTTGATAAGTATATTTGTATTAATTTTTTCATCGGTTAGCATCCAAGCTGCAGAATATAATTTAGAAGAATTAATTAGAACTGGAATGAATAATAATATAGAAATAAAACAGCTCAAAAATGAATTAGAAACTATTCAAAGAAATATGAAACTAACCAAAGCCCGCAGCGATTGGCAGGCTAATATGAGTTTAAATAAACAATTAATAGAAGATGATGCAGTTTCAATAACAAGAGATAATAGTGAACAGGTAAATCTTTCTATTAATAAAAAATTTGTTCAAAATAGAGTTACTTTAAGTCCACAAGCATCCTATGACTTTGATGGTTCAGAAGTTATTTATGCAATAAATATGGATGTAGACCTTTATCCTAATGTGCCATCAGAAAGTATAAAGAACTTGCTTAATTTAAATAACCAACTTAATCAAAAACAAAAAGAGCTCTTCAATAAACAAGCTGAATTAGCCAAAAACTGGATAAATAAATATTTGCAATTAGTTAGAATAAATGAAAGTATTGAAGTTTTAAAAGAAAGACAAATAGTTGCTCAAAATAATTATGATAAAATCCAAAAAAAAGTTGAGATAAATGAGGCCGGTCAGCAGGACTTACTACAGGCCGAAATTAATTTAAATGATGCAGTATTTAATTTAAAGCAAAGTCAGCAGAACTTCAAACAGGTAAAAATGCAGCTTTTATCAGACTTGCGATTAGCAAAAAATACTGAAATTATTTTAAATAAAGACAGTAAAGTTCTAACAGAGCTTACAGACTTAACAAATAATCTTGAGATGGAAAGTTTAGACAAAGGACAGATGGTAGAAAATGTTGTTAAAACCAGCAGCCAGTTTGCAAATATCATTAATAGAAAAGAGTACTTGCAAAAAGAACTTGACTGGCTTAAAAAAGACGATGCTCCTCAGGTAACTTTACAGAGCAGTTATGATAGTGATGAAGAATTTAATGCATCGATTAATGTAAGTTATAATATTTTTGATAGTGGAGTACAAGAGATGACAGTTGAAAATAAAAAGCAGGAGATAGAAAACAGTGAACTTTCCTTAGAACAACTTTATGAACAAACTGCCAATAATATAGATAGTCTAATTGATCAGGTCAACTTAGCTCAATTAGAAGCAAAAAGCAGTCAATTAAAGTATGAAAAAGCAAAAAAAGATACTGAAATTGTAAAAGAACAGTTTGCAGCCGGTGCTGTAGAAGAAAATTTATTAGTAAATAACAGGCTTAATGAAAGAAATGCTTTGATTAATTTAAATAGAAATAGAGATGATATATTTTTAAATAAATTAGACCTCTTAATCTTAACAAGACCTAATGAGATTGTTGAGGAGGTAACCAAGTGATAAAAAAAGTACTAATCATTACAGTGATAATAGTAATAGTATTAGCAGGAGGCTACTTCGGCTATACTAGATATTATGCTCAAAATAATCAACAAAAGACCCAACAAATTACAGATAAAAACACTTTAGAAGTTCAGACTGGTAGTATGAAAAAAACGATTTCTGCTAGTGGTAATATTTTTCCTATCGAAGAACAAAATCTAACCTTTTCTACAGATGGAACAGTAGCTGCTGTTAATGTAGAAGAAGGTGATAATGTTGAGGAAGATAAGATTTTAATAGAGTTAAAAAACAACCAGGCTCAGCTTCAGTTTGTTAAAGCAGAGAATCAATTAAAAAATGCTCGAATAAATGGTTCTCCTAATGCAATCAAAGAAGCTGAACTGGATTACGAAATAGCTAAAGAAAGACTTGACGATACTCAATTAAAGGCACCTTATTCTGGTGTTATAACTGAACTGTTAGTGCAAAAAGGAGATTATATAAATAGCGGTCAAGAAGTGGCAACCTTAATAGATAATTCTCAATATGAAGTAAAGGCCAATATAGATGAAAGTGAACTAGCTAATCTGGAAATTGGTCAAAATGTTGAAATCAGTATGGAAGCATTACCCGGGTTACAACTAACAGGTCAGTTAACAGAAATTGGTTCAAAAGCCGAAAGCACCAGTGGTGTTGTTACAATACCAATTACTGTTTTAATCAATTCAGTCCATGACTCCTTTAAACCCGGGTTATCTGCTGATATGGATATAATTGTAGGACAGGTACAGGATAAAATTATTATACCTGTTACGGCAATTTTAAATAAAGAAGGTAAAAAGTATATACAAAAGGTTGTTGGAGAAAATACACAAGATGTAGAAGTAACCACCGGTTTAACAGATGGTTTAAGAGTGGTTATAGAGTCTGGTTTAGAGAGTGGAGATGAAATTGTAGTAAATAGTGCCGCAATGGCTCAATCTGGAAACTCCGGTCAGACTCAGCGCGGTATGTTCCAGGGAGGTCCACCGCAAGGTGGAGGTAATTAAAGATGATTAAATTAGATGACGTAAACAAGGTATATAAAAATGGTAAAGTAGAAGTCCAAGCACTAACTAATGTTTCTTTTGAAATTGAAAAAGGAGAGATGGTTGCCATCATGGGCCCTTCCGGCTCAGGCAAATCAACTCTTATGCATATAATAGGTTGTCTGCATAAAGCAACTTCCGGATTTTACAGTTTAAATGGCCAGGATATATCTAAAGCTAGTGAAAATAAACTGGCTACAATTAGGAATAAAGAAGTTGGTTTTGTTTTTCAACAGTTTAATCTTTTGCCAAAGCATTCAGTTTTACACAATGTAGAAGTACCTTTAATATATAAAGGGGAAAGCAAAAAGGAAAGAATAGAAAGAGCCAAAGACCTCTTAGAAAAAGTAGGTTTAGGACATAGAATGAAACACTACCCGAATGAAATTTCCGGTGGTCAAAAACAGAGGGTAGCAGTAGCACGTGCCCTGGCTAATAATCCTTCTTTAATATTAGCCGACGAGCCGACCGGTAATTTAGATACCACCACGGGTGAAGAGATTATGGATCTTTTTCAAAGATTAAATGAGCAAGGTCATACTATCATATTAGTAACTCATGAATCTAATATTGCTGCTTATGCTAGAAGGACCATAAACTTAGTTGATGGACGAGTGAAACAGGATGTGAGAGCGTCATGATCTATGAAACCATAAAGATAGCAATACAGAGTCTTTATTCCAATAAATTAAGAACCTTACTTTCCATGCTAGGCATAATAATTGGGGTAGGAGCGGTAATCGCTGTTGTATCAATTGCTTCAGGTTCACAAGCACAAATTACCTCTAATATTTCATCCCTTGGTTCTAATTTAATTAATATTAGTCCGGGGATCAGGAGGGGTGGAGCGAGCGGAATAAGCCGTTCTTCGGTAGACCTTTTCACTTTAGAATTAGGAGAACAAATTGAACAAAACAGCCCACATGTCAGACGAGTTATTCCTAATGACAGCCGCAGTGGCTTATTTATTAAAGGTGATAATAACTATAGAGCGAGTTTAGTAGGAACTGAAGAGTACTATCAAGTAATAAATAAATATTACCCAAGGTTTGGGATCTTTTTTTCTGATTATGATGTCCAAAACAGTACAAATGTGATGGTATTAGGTTCTGACCTGGTTGATGAATTATTTCCTGATTCTAATCCGGTTGGACAAAGTTTAAAATTTAATGTTAATAACCAAACCCAGATATATAAAGTAATCGGGGTTATGGAAGAAAAAGGTAGAGGTCTTACAGGAGATCTAAATGGACAGGCCTATATCCCTATTTCTACTTTTATGAATAAAGTAAGTAATAGTAAATATGTAAGCAATTTTGTAGCTCAATCTGAATCTAGTGAAAATGCAGATAAGGCTTTAGAGGAGATTGAATATCTTTTAGACAATTATATATCAGAAGATGAAAATTATAATATATTCAGTCAGGATCAACTGTTAAATACAATTAATGATGTTACCAATACGATGAGATTAATGTTAAGCGGTATTGCAGGTATTTCACTATTAGTTGGTGGAATTGGCATTATGAATATTATGCTTGTTTCTGTGACAGAAAGAACCAAGGAAATTGGTATCCGTAAAGCACTAGGAGCTAAAAAAAGAGATATATTATTTCAATTCATTATTGAGTCCTTAACTTTAAGTAGTATTGGAGGCATAATCGGAATTTTATTTGGAGGTACAGCAGCCTACTATATTTCCCAAGTTGGCGGTTGGCCGTTTATAATGTCTAGTGGAATAGTGGCCCTAGCCTTTTCCTTTTCACTGGTAGTGGGAATGTTCTTTGGAATCTATCCTGCTTATAGGGCTTCCAAACTAGATCCCGTAGATGCTTTAAGTTATGAGTAGATTAATGTAAAATATAATATAGAAGGTGAAAATATGTCCTATAATGTATATCTTGTCGAAGATGATAAAAGTTTAAATTCAATCTTAACTTCCTATTTAAAAAATGAAGGCTGGAATGTTAAATCATTTCATAATGGACTTTCTGCAGTTGAAGTAATTGGGGAAAAACCCGATATCTGGGTTTTAGATATTATGTTACCAGATATTGATGGTTTTGAACTGATTGATAAGATAAAGGCCAATAATCCAGAAATACCGGTCATCTTCATTTCAGCCCGTGATGAGGATTTAGATCGCATTACTGGTTTGGAAAAAGGTAGTGATGATTATATTGCCAAACCTTTTTCTCCCCGCGAGTTAGTAATTAGGATTAAAAAGATATTTAAAAGAATCTATGGAGATCAAGAAGAAAAACAAGATATCCAATATGGGAATTATATTGTAGATGTGCAAAGTAGAGTGGTCAAGACAAAAGATAATAAAGAAGTTATTGACTTAACTTCCCGCGAATTTGATCTTTTAATCTTTTTTCTAAAAAATATTTCACATGCCTTAACCCGTGAACAAATTTTAAATAATGTCTGGGGTAGAGATTACTTCGGATCAGACCGGGTTGTAGATGATTTAATAAGACGATTAAGGAAAAAACTGCCTGACTTAAAGATAGAAACAATTTATGGTCATGGTTATAGGTTGGTGCAAAAAGATGAAGTTTAACTTCAAAGATAAACCTCTTTCTTTTCAGATATGGATAATTCTAGGTTTAATTTTAGGTGGTACTGCAATTATTTTATCCATAATAATCCCTATAATATTAAGGTCTTCTTTTACGAGAGAAACTTTTGCACGTCTAGAAGATGCTCAGGAATATCTTTTAAATTACGGTAATTTAAGAGATGAATTATTCGAATACTTTCCGATCTTTCCGGAACGAGAAGAGTTTCGTAGTCCTTCTTTCAGGATTGTGAGGCATACTCTAATAACAAAAGAGGGGATGATGATCGGAGGAACTACTCCCGTCCAATATGGTAGTATATTTGTAGAAAATGCCCTTTCACAGACGGCTGATACAAGCAATTATCAAGAAAAATTAGAAAACAGGGTACTTTTTTATAGGATTAATAAAATTGAACTCAGTAACCATCCCTACTTTTTAGTTTCATATATTTCAGGTACTTATCGGGATAACTTAGTGGAAGCCATATTTAATCAAATACTTAAATTATTGTTAATTATTTCAGTTGTTACCTGGCTTGCTTCCTTACTTTTAGCTCGATATCTAACTAGGCCTTTAAAAAGATTAGAAAACAAAGTAAAAAATATTGCTAATAAGAAATGGGATATAGAAGTTGATTTGCAAAGAGAAGATGAGATCGGTAAATTAGGCAAGACTATTGATTGGATGCGTAAACAGTTAGTTGAAAGAGATGAAAAACAGCAGGAATTCTTACAAGAAGCATCTCATGAATTGAAAACACCGATCATGGTAATCAGAAGCTATATTCAATCCTTAATGGACGGTATTATTCCAAAAGAAGAAATGGATAATACCTTACAAAATATAGAAGATGAAACCTTTAAGATGGAAGAAAGAGTCCGTTCCTTACTTAATATTACAAAAATGGACCATCTTTCTAATCAGTCCTTAAAGGTGGAAGAAGTTAATTTAAAGGACATTGTCCTTAAAAAAGTGAATAGATTTGAATGGAGAAATGTGGATATTGATTGGGAATTAAATCTAGAAGATATTGAATGTATATGTGATAAAGAAAAATTAGAAGTTGTAATGGATAATATATTTGATAATCAATTAAAATATGCTGCTAATAAAGTAACCGTTGATTTATATAAAGAAAATGATAACATCATGATAAGAGTCTTTAATGATGGTCCCCCCATTGAAAAAGAAAATAAAGAAAAGATATTCCAAAAATTCCAAAAAGGTAAAGATGGTGAATTTGGATTAGGACTTGCAATTTCTAAATTTATATTAGAACTACATGATGGTGAAATCTGGGTTAAAAATGAAGACAAAGGAGCAGCCTTTTATATAAAAATACCTCATCAACAAAAATAGAATATTTTAACAAATAATGACCGCTGAGAGGCGGTCATTTTATAATTAAGCGATATGCAAATTTATAAAAAGATCATTCTACTAAATCTTTATTAGCATAATAATTTGAAAGAACTATAAAAACTCCCATAATAGCAAAGCCAAAAATCATAGCACTAAGAGCTGTTATTAATAAAATTGAAAGGCTTAATAGATTATATGTACCATCTAAATAAAGGATTGTGTTTCTTATAGAAATGAATGTTCCAAATAAGAGTCCAAATGTTATATTACCTAAAATAATATACTTAATAAATTTTTTACGTTCTGTCTTACTTTCAGGTAAAGAAACAATTCCTCCAAAGGCTGATCTTAAAATAAAATATAAGCCCCCTATAGCTAAGATACTAAATTCTACTTTATATTCAGATAGGCTTATGCCACTCAAAAGATTCCTATAGATTATAATGCCCGAAAGCATAAGAGACATGATAGCAAAAGATTCAAATCCATATTTATAAAGCAATCTTTTTATCCGTTCATCGTTATTAATATTTTTAAATAGTTTATTTATCATTTTTATCATCCTTCCAAAAAAGGTCATTCAAAGTTTTATCCAATGTTTTAGATATATCAATACATAAACTGATGGTAGGATTATACTTGCCGTTTTCAATGAGTCCAATGGTCTGTCTAGTAACTCCCACCTTATCAGCTAACTCTTTTTGAGTTAAATCTTTTTGTGCCCTAGCAGCTTTTAATTTTAAATTTTTCATTCAATACAAATCGCTCCTTTCAAAAAGTGCTAAATCTTAAATAATCATACTCTATATCTTACAAAATGTCAAGTATATATTGCATAAAGTTATAAAAAAGTTGCAAAATATAAAAAAAGCCAAAAATATAAAGGACTTTATTTAGAAAAAAAGAATTGTAATATAAGTAAATAAAAAGAAGGTGAAAAAATGTGGAATAGAGCTGATTTGAAAGCTAAAGCAAAAAGTATTTTAAAAGGTAATTATTGGCCGGCATTTTTAGTTAGTTTTCTTATTTTAATTACCGGAGGCAGTCATAATAGGGGAGAATTTCAAAGTTCAAGCGGCAGTTCTGGCGGTGGAGCTATACTCAATATTGACTTTGAAATATTTTTCCTATTTGCACTAGGAGTAGTTGTTTTAATTCTTTTAAGATTATTTATAGGATACTTTTTAGAAGTGGGGGGAAGAAAATATTTTATTGAATTAACCGAAGGTAAATCTAATCTTGGTTATCTAGGTTATGTGTTTAAACAGGGAAGTTATATGAATGTATTTAAAGCTATGTTTATGAGAACTATTTATCTAATATTATGGACATTATTATTAATTATCCCCGGAATTATTAAGTATTATGCATACAGGTTAGTTCCTTATCTATTAGCTGAGAACCCAGAATTAGGCCCTAAAAGAGCTATCCAATTGAGTCAGGATATGATGAAGGATGAGAAGTTAAAGGTCTTTGTCTTAGATATATCTTTTATTGGTTGGTTTATCTTAGGAGCCCTATTTTTAGGAATTGGTGTATTATTCGTTCAACCATACTATGATGCAACTAATGCTGAATTATACATTAAATTAAGGGAAAAAGCATTAGAAAATAATCTAACTACTGCGGAGGAATTAAGGTTAAGTAGTTAAAAGGTAACATAAAATATATACACAAATGGGCAGATTAAATATCTGCCCATTTTGTTTGCAAAAAATTCAATTATGTAGTTTGCAAAAAATTCAATTATGTAGTTTGCAAAAAATTCAATTATGTAGTTTGCAAAAAATTCAATTATGTAGTTTTAAAGTTTAACCTATATAATAAGCCGGCTGTAAATAGCAGTATTGCACTTGTTAAATAGAGGAAAGATAAGGTTAACCCTACATCTAAAAAGATTAATGTCAATGGCCCAAAAGCAGCTCCTAGATCAACGGCAGTAGTAAAACCGGCCATCCGATTGGAAACTGAAGATTTTTGAAATTTATTGACTTCTATATAAAGGATTATGATTAAGAAGGCAGTGTTTATAAATAGAATTAAGGGTATAATAATAGCTATAAAACCATTTTGAAAAAAGACTAATAAAGACATTAAAATAGCATGTAAATAAAATGCATAGTCCAATAGTTTATGAGTAGAGTGTTTATCAGCAGTATTACCTAAAAAAGGACTTAATATTAGTTCAAATAAAGACTGAGTAGAGAGTATTATGCCGTTTAAAGTTGCAATACCGATAACTATACCAAAGACCAGCAAATTTTCTCCAAAAATATTTTTTAGATATAGCCCATAACTAGAATTAATTAGACCAAGGCCAGTGAAGTTAAGAGCAAAACCCATAAACATTAAGATAAACATCTTGAAGTCAGTAATTAATTCTAATAAATGGGTCTTGGACGCTGGAACAAATTCTTTTTCTTTGCACTTATTAAGATCTTCTTTTTGGTTTTTACTAAAAATGAAAAAGAGAGAAAGCCCAGTGAGGGCTGCCAAAATATAGGCACTCCCACTCATACTAAACATATCAGTTAGATAGCCACCTAAAATCATCCCTACCATATAGCCGGAACGTGACATAGAACGAAATATCCCGGACAATTTACCCTGCATATTTTCAGGTAGTCCAGAATCAAAGATGATCAGAAGGGCTTTTAATCTAAGCAAAGAATAGACTATACCCCAGAGCAGTCTTAAAATCAAAAACTGCCAAAAAAGTTCAAAATAACCGTAGGAGAAGGTTATAAGGATTGAAAAGATGACTGCCATTTTAAATGGTACATTTCTACCGAATTTCTTATATAAATCAGCTGCCCAAAAGTTAGAAAAGAGTCTTATAAATCTATTAGCTGCTAATATAATACCTAGTTGTGCTCCGCTAAAGGCAAAAAGTTCAATCCGAGTGGGTAAAACGGTATAAAGCATGGCATCCCCTAACAGGCATAAACCAATTGCAGCAAAAATTTTTAATGAGTTTTTATTTTTAGAGATTGTAGTTGAAAGGGTTGTCAACTGTTTTCCCCCTCATTTGGTAATTTATATATTAATTATATAATAAATTGGCTGGAGTATTAGCCTCCAAATAATTATAGATTATATTAGAGGTATTAACTCCAGCCGATTTGTCTTATTAAATATATTAAAAATTAAACTCTATTTTTAAGTTAAAATTAAAATTATTATCATTATTGTCGTCATTATCATCAACTTCGTCATCGTCTTCTTCATCATCTTTGTAATCATCATCTGCTTGATAATTTTCTTTTAATTCTCTATAAAGTCTTTTCGAGTCAATAGGGCGACCTTGCCCTTCTTTTTTAATTTCACGGCCGGTATAGAAGTTTTTATAGTAATATTCATATTTATTGGTTACCATATGAACAGACAGTTTTTCTTCTATTTGTTTGCTTTTATAAAAATACTCATACTTATTTTGTTTAACTTCTATTTTTTCTTCAATATCTCTGGCTTTATTTCTATAGTAGTATTCATATTTGCCAGGATTTAATTCTACTTTTTCTTCAATATTCTTTGTTTTGAATTTATTCTTATATTTTTTTCTATCTAAGGGTACCTGCATTCTTTCCCTGTTTGGTCTTCTTAATCTAATAACTTTATCATCAAACATGACCGGTGGTAGACCGAAATATATGCTAAGTTCACGCCAATTATAGCTTTGCTGCATTAAATAATTAAATTGATCTCTAGTAAGGGTCCGATCTGCATTTGAATAAAAATATAATATTGTACTTAAATTATCATTTGAAATATCAAATTTAGCAAAATAGTCTAATTCGTCTTTATCTACATTAAATAATTTTATAAAAAAGTCAAAGTCCAATTCAGAAGAAGCAGTTAAACTAAAAGATAAAAGGAATACAAATATAAATGTTATGGTAAATATTTTATATTTAGCCATTAATTTCACCTTCTTATTTATTTTTCTTGCTATATATATTATTATATACTTAAGACAACGTTATATCAATCAATTTAACTATATCTAATAAGGGGTGATAAATGATGAAGGAAGAAGTTATAAGTTTAAAAAATGGTATTGAGATGAATGTTAAATATAATAAAAAAGATAAACCCACAATTTTATTTTTACACTTTGGATCTGGTAATTTACATATGTGGAGTGGAGTAATCCCCCATTTTAAAGATAGGTATCAGATAATCTCATCTGATTTTCGCGGTCATGGTAAAAGTTCTAAACCCAAACAAGGTTATCATATAGAAGATATGGCAGAAGATATTGAACTTTTATTACAAGAACTTAATATAGATAACTATTATATAGTAGGTAGTTCTTTAGGGGCAGAGGTGGCAGCTGTGTTAGCTGCTAATAATCCTCAAAGTGTAATAGCAACTGTTAACGAGGGGGCTCTATATAATGAATTTGGTGAATATGGACTACAAAATGGTGATGAAGAAGATATAGAACAGAAAATAACTGAAAAACTGCAAGATGTAGAAAAAAGAAAAGAGGAAACTTACAAAACTAAAAGAGAATATATAGAAACACAGGCTCGTTTTTTCCAGAGAGCTGGTTTATGGAATGAATATTTTGAAGAGTATATAAAAAATAATATCTGTCAAAATGAAGAAGGTAGATATACTTCCTGTTATCCAATTCATGTTTCAAAACAGTACATGAAAAATTACTATCATTTTAAATTTGATAAATATTATAAGAAAATTAACTGTCCCATCCTCTTTCTACCAAGTAAAAGTGAATGGGATAAAGAGAAAATTAAAAAGGCCACAGAAGAGTTTGGGAAAATGGCCGGCAGCTATGAAATTAAAATACTGCCAGGTTTTGTGCATGCTTATGGGTGGATGAAAATGCCTACGCAAATATCTAAAGTGGTATTAGATTTTATACAAAAACATTAAAATCAAAAATAAAATAAAAATACAATCATTGTCAGCACAGGGTTCTTAACACCTGTGCTTATTTTTTTTGCAAAAAAATATAAAAAGCACTTGACAAATAAGAGGAAATAATATTATAATAATAGTGCATTAGATAAGTAGTGCACTAAAACAATATGAAAGGAGGACGAACATGAATATAGATTTTAATGCGTCCAAACCTATATATGAACAGGTTATTGAAGAAATTAAAAAACAAATTGCCCGCGGCGAAATAAAACCTGGAGATAAATTACCCTCGCAAAGGGAACTTGCTAAAGATATCCAGGTTAATCCCAATACCATACAACGGGCATATAGAGAAATGGAAATTTTAGACCTTGTGGAGACAAAAAGAGGCAGAGGAACATTTATAAAGGATGATGATAAAGTGATTAAAGAGATTAATAAACAAATGGCTCAATCAGCCGTACAAAAGTTTATCGATGAAATGGTTTCAATTGGTTTTGAAAAACAAGAAATTGTTGAACTTCTAAAAAGAGAGTTCGAGAGGAGGATAAAAAATGACTGAAAATGCTGTAAAAGTAAGTAACTTAACTAAAAAGTATCCAAGTGCACTTGCTCTTGATAATATTGATGTTGTATTTCCCCAGGGACAGATCACAGGTTTAATTGGACCAAACGGAAGTGGTAAATCAACATTATTAAAAATAATTTCCGGTCTGGTAGTACAAGATTCTGGTTTAGTAGAAATTACAAATATGGAAGGTAGAAAATTAATGGAACAAATTGCTTTTTTACCAGAATTAAACCACTTATATGACTGGTTTACAATAAAAGAGGCAATTGACTTTTTTAATGAACAATATAATGATTTTAGTGTTAAAAAGGCAGAAGAATTAGTTGAATTTATGAACTTAAAGATGAGTCAAAAGATTAAAACCCTATCCAAAGGAATGGTGGGTAGATTAAAATTAATTTTAGTCCTTGCTAGAAATGCCCCATTATTAATACTTGATGAACCATTAGCGGGAATTGACCCAAATTCAAGGGCAAGAATCTTAGAAAGTTTAATCAGTGAATATGAAGCTGATTTTCAATCAATCATAATTTCTACACATGAAGTTGTAGAAGCAGAAAGATTTTTTGATCATGTTGTATTTTTAGAAAATGGTAAGGCAATCTTAAAAGGTAATACAGACGATTTAAGAGCCGAAAGAAATAAATCGGTACAAGAACTTGTAAGGGAGGTATTCAAATGAGAAGCTGGATATCATTATTTAAAAAAGAAATTAGAAGTATGTTATTTACCATCCTGGTATCAGTACTGTTAGTATCAGCTTGGGAAATATATTTAATAACAAGAATGGACGTTTGGCCGATGGGATTAACATTTGGACTGGGATTTATACCTTTTGCAATCTTTCCTTTAATTATGTTAGTCCAGGGTTATCAAAGCTTTAGGCAGGAATGGAAAAACAACACAATATATTTATTAAAATCTTTACCGAGAAGTGGTTATGAGATATTATCAGCTAAGTTAGCTTCCAGTTCCTTAGTATATATAGTATTAACACTTTATACATTTGGATTACACATGTTTTTCCACTGGAGTCAACTTAAGATCTTAATGGGTGAGTTACCAGAAGCAGTAAACAGTAGTTATTCAACCAGAATGTTAATCTTAGGAATTATCACTTATATCGTAGTAGGAATTGTACCTTATATTCTAAGTCAGTTTTCCTATCTAGTAAGTTGTTTTTACAGTAAGTTTAGATGGCTTGTCAGTATAGTAGTATTTGCTTTAAGCCATTATGTATTAGTGAGATTAGGTGGTTTTGTGGCTAGATTGTTTAACTGGCTGCCAGATATACCGGTAGATGTAATGTGGTCAAGTCCTTATGGTGAAGAAATAGCTACAATATATTTAGGTAGTGGACCGATTGTAGCCGCAGTTCTAATATTAATTGGATTCTTTATGACAGGATCCTGGATATTAGAAAAACAATTAGATGTTTAGGAGTGATTAAAATGCAAAGAAAAAAGATAATAGCCTTGATTTTGATTGCACTAGTTGCCATCATGATCATTGATTTTAGAATAAATGATGAAGATGCAGTAGCAGACTTTTTTATGCAGTTTGAAACAGAATCAATTAAGAATATAAGTAATATGCCAAATGTAGCATTAAATGATGAAAGAAGAAGCCCACAAGCGATAAGAAAATCAAGTTTTAGTTATAATGCTTCCGATCTGGAGAACTTTATAATAGATAACCCGGTAGGTTCAGTTGATATACAGGGACATGATAAAGATACTATCGAAGTCACTTATGAAGTCAAGGTATATTCAAGCAGTAAAGAAGCTGCCGAAGAATTTGTAGAAAAAATAGGTATAATATATGGAGAACCCAATGGAACTTTTGAGCTTGAAGTCCAGGCTCCAAGACCAAAGCCAACCAATATCAGGGCATTTGAAGTAGACTTTGATATATTAGCCCCTAAGGATTTATATATTAAACTTGCAAACAGGTACGGCAATGTTAAGGTACAAAACTTTATTAACGGCCTTGATTTAGAAGCAAAGTATAACTCAACAATAGTTAATTTTGTAAAAGGAGATATAGAAATCAATAATGAATATGGAAGTTTAAATATATCTGATTTAGATGGGAAAATATATATAGATACTTCATATAACCAGAATAATTTTAGAAATATTCAGGGATCATTAAGAATTGATACCGCCTATACTGATAATCGTCTTGAAGATGTGTATGCAGATACAGAGCTAAGAGGTAGATATGGCGGTGGAAGGTTTGAAAATCTAAAAGGAGATCTTGATTTAGATATTAGATACATGGGATTAGACCTACTTGATATAGAAGGTGCTATAACTGGCAGTATGGAATATGGAGAAATATCAATTGAAAGTTTAAGCAATGATTTAGATGTAACTTCCAGGTATGCAGATTTAAAAGTCTGGATGGTAGAAGACTTAAGAGATTTAAATGTAGATGTAAGAACCAGATATGGGAATTTAAGATCGGATTTAAGCCTCTCTAAAACAAAAGAAGACAGTACTGAAATGATAAACGGTCAAATTGGAGCCGGTACAACTGATTTAAAGATCGATGCTCGACACGCTGATGTTCAGTTAGTATATGAAAATTAATATAGATTAGAGCCCATCTGAGAAGATGGGCTTTCATTATTTTAAAGGGTTTTTGTATATATTATTGAATTTAGATAATACGAAATAAAATGTTAGGGGTGAACAAATTGAACAGATGTGGATGGGCGGATGGCAGTGAGATGTATATAAACTACCATGATAAAGAATGGGGAGTTCCAGTTTTTGATGATAAAATTCTATTTGAATTTTTAACCTTAGAAACTGCCCAGGCTGGTTTAAGCTGGTCAACGATATTAAAAAGAAGAAACAATTATAAAAAAGCTTATGATAACTATAATATTAAAAAAGTAGCTAACTATAGTAAACAAAAAAGAGAAGAACTTTATAATAATGAAGGTATAATTAGATATAAACTTAAAATAGATGCATCAATAAATAATGCAAAACGTATTTTAGAGATTCAAAATGAATACGGTAGTTTCAGCCGTTATCTCTGGTCATTTACTGATTATAAACCAGTTATAAACAAGTGGCAAACTTTATCGACCGTACCAGCTGTAACTGAATTATCAAAAACAATAGCTAAAGATTTAAAGAAAAAAGGTTTTAAGTTTGTAGGTTCAGTAACTATTTATGCTTTCTTACAGGCGGTAGGCATTGTGAATGATCATTTAGTTGATTGTTTCAGGTATCAGCAGGTCATAGATTATTATAGTAAGCAGGTAAAAGAGATTGATTATCTCCAAGAAATTTGATTTAATATATTAAAAATAACTAGCCTATTTAATATATAAATTAGTAAAAATTTGTTATAATAACATTAGTAACAATAAAAAGAAAGTAAAAGGGGGTATTTTTATGGGGAATTTAATTGAATACAGTAAAAAAGAAGAAATTGCCAATGCTATAACCCATGGACTCGGCATTGCTTTTGGAATTTTCGCACTTGTATTTTTAATTTTAACTCATTATAAAACGACTGATGTCTATGGTTTGGTGAGTTATATAGTATATGGTGTTTCTCTTATCATACTTTATCTATCTTCAACTTTATACCACAGTATACCAATAAAAAAGGCTAAAATACACCTCCGAAGGCTGGACCATGCTTCCATATTTATTCTAATTGCAGGGACCTATACCCCAATTTCAATGGTTGCTTTAAGAGGTAAATTAGGCTGGACTATTCTGATTACAATTTGGTCGATAGCTTTATTAGGTATAATATTTAAAGTCTTTTTTATCAATAAGTTCAAGATATTAAGTGTAATAATGTATCTTGCAATGGGTTGGCTGATTATCTTTGCAATAAAGCCTTTGATAGTTGCTTTAAGTACAAAAAGCTTAGTTTTTTTGATAATTGGAGGCCTATTTTATACAGTCGGCATTTTATTTTATGCCTTACAAAGTGTTGGCTTTAAATACAGCCATTCGATCTGGCATCTATTTGTATTAGCAGGTAGTATCTTTCATTTTATAATGATTTATCTATTAAACTAACAGGTGATATTAATGGAAAAAGAAAATTTGCTTAAATTATTACAAAAAGAGCCGTTAACGAATATGGGTATTATTGGTTTTGTTGAAAATAATCCCATTAAAGCGGTCTATAATCAGGGGGATACATATATAATTTTAGGAGATAGTGATCATCTCTGGGCTTATCTTTATGGGAGAAAGCCTAATGAACTTAAAGAAATGCTCAACACAATAGAGGTTCCTACTAAATATTTTGCTAATATTGAAGACTGGATGTTACCAATTCTTACTGATGGACGAGAAGTTGAATGGAAATTAAATACAAGACGGTATTATTTTCCTGAAAATATTGAGATAAAAGAACCGGTTCATGATGTCGATAACTTAAATAAAAAAGATATAGAAGTAATACTAAAACATTCTCATTATTCGGAATATCTAACTCGTAAATTAATTAAAGAGAGAATAGAAGGGGGTCTTTCAGCTGCTATTCGAGAATATGGTAAATTAGTGGCCTGGGGGTTAACCCATGATGATAAATCGCTCGGCTTTTTACATGTCATAAAAGAATATAGGAATAAGGGCTATGCCCAAGATATCGGAAGATCTCTGATTAATAAAAAAAGAGAGTTAAATGAAGTTGCCTATATTAATATCGAACCTGATAACTATAAATCCATAAACTTATCAGAAGGAATGGGTTTTAAATATGACCGGAATATTAGTTGGGTTAAATTTAAGTGAATAAATTATATTATATGTAATTATATTAAGTGGAGTGGATAAAAAAATGGTTAAGTTGACTGAATTGAGTTTAAAGGATGGTAGAGAAGTATATAATATGTTACAGGAGATAGCCAAAGAAGAAAATGGTTTTCATAACAGTGCCAAAGGATTATCTTTTGATGAATTTAAAACCTATTTAAAGGCTAACAAAAAAATGTCTGAGGGTAAAGATTTACCCGAAGGATATGTTCCTCAAACCCTTTACTGGTTATGGGTAGAAGACAAACCGATGGGCATGGCTAAACTCAGACATTATCTTACAGAAACATTAAGAGAAAAAGGTGGACATGCAGCCTATGCTGTAAGAAAATCAGTACGTGGCAAAGGTTATGGCAAATTAATTTTAAAAGAATTAATTAAAAAAGCAAAAGAAAAAGGGATTAACGAACTACTCTTAACAGTTGATGATGTTAATACTCCATCTCGAAAAATAATAGAGGCTAATGGGGGAGAGTTGGACAAGATTAAAGATGGTGAGTGTTACTACTGGATTAAAAACATCTAAAAGGCAAGTGGGGTGTTAAGATGAGTAAAGAATATATGGAAGTTTTTGTAGAAATTCCAAAAGGTAGTAATAATAAATATGAGTATGATAAAGAAAAAGGTGCTTTTAGATTAGATAGAGTCCTATATTCACCAGTCTATTATCCGGCTGATTATGGATATATTGAAAATACCTTAGCAGATGATGGGGATGCCCTTGATGCTATGGTTTTAACAACCTTTCCCACTTTCCCAGGTTGTATCATTGAAGCGCGCATCATCGGTATGTTTATTATGGAAGACGAAAAGGGGAGAGATGAAAAAATACTGGGAGTACCGGTTGGTGACCCTAGGTTTGATAATATTGATTCTATAGAGGATTTAGAATCACATATCTTAAAAGAATTTCAACATTTCTTTGAAGTATATAAAGATCTTGAAGAGAAAAAAGTTAGTATAGAAGGTTGGGCAAATATTAAAGAAGCAGTTAAAGTTATTAAAAAGGCTAAAGAAAATTATCAAAAAATAAACTAGAGGTGATATAAATGAAAGTAATAGGTGTTTTAGGAAGCCCTGTTAAAAGAGGAACTAACAGTCTTTTACAAAAATCATTAGATACCTTATCAGAGGCTGGTATTGAAACAGAATTGCTACATATTACAGACTATAACTTACAGTTCTGTCAAGGCTGTAATACCTGTCTAAGAGAAGGTAGATGTGTAATTGAAGATGACCTGACTAAAATAGGAGATAAGTTAATTGAGGCAGATGGAATCATTTTAGCTTCTCCTTCTTATTTTGGTTCACCAACAGCTCAACTTAAAAATTTAATGGACCGCAGCCGTTACCTTAAGATGCAGGACCATAAATTAAAAAACAAACTTTTAGGAGTGATTTCTTCTTCTGGTCTTAATCAGGGTGGAGGTCAAAGTACAATAGAAGATATAAATCGATTCGGTTTAACTCACGGGATGCTTATCATAGGACCAGCTGCTACACCCCAAACCGATGCTAATATGGTAATTGGTACCTCTGAAACTGAGGAAGGCTGGCAGCGGGTTAAAGATGATAAAAAAGCAATGAAATTAGCTGGAAATCTCGGTACAAGAATGGCAGACCTTTTAGAACAATTAAATTAAATAATTCAGCAAACCATCCCTGCTTAAACCGGCAGGGATTTTTTTATCATTATTAAAAAACAAAAATATTTCTTTAAATTTGTTAAGAAGTATTGTAGAATATATTATAAAGAGTTGTGAAATTATTAACTATTATAAATAATAGTTTAATAATAATAATAATTTAATGATGATGGGATTGAGTTAGTTGAAAATAAAAGAAATAAAAGCAAAAGTACCCCTTTATAAACACAAAAAAAGAGGTTTACCTTATGACTTTGATTTAAATATCTATCGAGGCTGTTCACATGGTTGTGTGTACTGTTATGGAAGAAAGAGCCATCAGTATTTAGGTTCTGATAATTTTGAAGAAGAAATCTTTGTAAAAACTAATATTGCTGTAAAACTAGATGAGTATCTAGCTGAAAATAATATAAGAGATCAAATTATCAATATTGGAGGAGTCTGTGATGCTTATCAAGAACTAGAAGAAGAATATAAACTGATGCTGGAAGTTTTAAAAGTACTAATCAAACATCAACAGCCCACTATCATCACAACTAAATCGGATTTAATAACAAGAGATTTAGATTTAATTGCAGAACTTTCTAATTCAGCTGAGTATGTTAATATAGCCTTGACCATAACTAATATAAAAAAAGAAGTTACAAAAAAATTAGAACCTAATACAAGTTTACCTTTAGAAAGATTTAATGCTCTTAAAAAATTAAAAGGTAAAAGTATGTATACAGCTTTGCATTTTATGCCTATTTTACCTTATTTTTCGGATGATAAAGAAAGTTTAGGACAAATAACAGCCTGGGCAGCTGAAGCTGAAGTAGACTATATGTTAACCGGCATGCTTTATCTTACGAAGAATATAAAGCCGAGATTTTATCAGTTTTTAGAAAATAATTTTCCTGAATATTTACCTAAGTATCAAAAATTGTATAAAGGCGGCGGAGCTGATAAAAATTATAAAGCACAAGTACATAATTATCTAGCTAAGATGAGGGCTAAATATAATGTGAATAACAGTTATGCAAAATTTTTACCTAAAAATAACAAAGGGTGATTAAATGCAAAAAGCAAAAAATAAATTAATCAATTTCTTTATTATAACAATCATATTATCATGGTCTTTGTGGATATTAGCTATTTTAATAAATAAAAACATTATTAGTATAGGAATTAGTACAAATCTATTAAATATTATGGGAGCATTTATTCCTTCTTTAATGGGCATATATCTTATGTACAGTGAAAGTAATAAGGAAGATTTTATAAAGTTTTTAAAAAAAGGAATTGAATATAAGTTTGAAATTAAATATTATTTGTATCTATTTATTTTTCCTTTAATACTATTTTTATCATATATAATCTCACAAACATTTTTTAACCTTAATATAGAAAATAGTTTATTAAATCAACCCAAGATGATTCCAATTGCTTTTATATATATATTATTTTTGGGCGGACCTTTAGGAGAAGAATACGGCTGGCGTGGTTTTGCATTACCTAGATTAAATATGATTTTTAAACCGCTTTATTCCAGTATAATATTAGGTTTTATTTGGTCGATCTGGCACCTACCTTTATTTTTTATAGAAGGTAGTGTCCAACAAGGCATTAATTTTTTTGGTTACACTATTTTTACAATCTTGATTTCTGTTATATTTACGATTCTTTTTATTAAAACAGGGGGCAGTATCTTATCAGCTATTCTTTTACATACTATGACTAATTTGTCTTGGGGAATGTTCCCTGTTTTTAATCATCTGTATGCAAGTATTCTGCTACTAGTATTTTTAACTACTGCAACAATATTTTTAACTTATATTAACAGGGATATTATGGTTTAAACTAAATTAGTATAGTAGGGGTGATAAAAATGGTTTATTCTACTAGAAAGATAGATAATCAATTTGTAACAGAAGAGAAGATTGAAGTAGGTGAAATACCTTGTTTAAGGTTTTTTCCTAACAATTTTAAAGATAAATTACCAACAATAATTTATTACCATGGTTGGTCTTCTAATAAAGAGTTTCAAAGGTTTAAGGCAAATATTATGGCTGCTTATGGTTATCAGGTAATAGTACCTGATTCTATACATCATGGAGAAAGAAAACCTGTAAATCATGAAGAGGAAGGTAGCTTAGAAAAGTATTTACTTAAAACAATTGTTACTTCCATAAAAGAAGCACCTCTATTAATAGATTATACAAAAGGATTAGAAAGTACAGATAAAGATAGAATTGGCATAATGGGTACTTCTATGGGTGGCTTTATATCTTCTGGAATATTTGTCCAAGAGCAAATATTTAAAACCTTAGTAGTATTAAATGGGGCTTCAGCCTGGAATAAGCTGGAAGCTTTTGATCAAAAAGAACATTCAGATCAGTATTGGAACTATCGAAATGAATTGATTAAATATAATCCGACTGATCATCTAGAACTTTTAAATGATAGGCCGGTACTTTTATTACATGGGGATAGTGATACTTCTGTACCGATTGAGGCCCAGAGGTACTTTTATAAAAAAGCAGTCAAATATTATGATAACAAAAACCGAATTGAATTAGTAGAAGTGCCAAGAATGGATCATTATATCAGTACAGGGATGTTAGAAAATGCGATTGCATTTAATGAAGATTATTTAAAACAATAAGGAGAGTGTAATTTATGCCATCTTATGGAATTCCAACAGGCATAACTAATTTAATATTATTTTTAATAGTAGTAATCGCAAGACGCTTAATTTCAAAAGAAGGGATAAGTTCCTTTTTAATTAGTAGACCAAAAAAAAGATGGAAGCTATTTTTTGAAGGTGGTTTAGTAGGCTTTATTTTAATTTTAGTATATGTTTTTATGACTATATTATTTGGAGTAGGTGAGCTGAGTTTTAATATAAATATAACAACGGATTATATATTTATCTTACTTTCTTATCTATTTGGCTTTGCCGCTGTAGCAATCTTTGAAGAATCATTATTTAGAGACTATCTGTTATTAAAGATCAAAAGTAAATATTCTGCTACAGAAGCAGTATTTTTATCTTCGTTACTTTTTGGTTTAGTTCACATCATAAGTTATATAACAATTGGTACAATAGCAGTTTTAGGATTATTTAATGCCTTTTTAATTGGAGTTCTTTTATCAATTATTGTAATAGCTACTCATTCCATTCTTTGGGCTTTAGGCTTTCATTTGGTCTGGAACTTAACCCAAACCATGTTTTTAGTCCCTAAACAAGGTGGGATTGAGTTAAAGATAGAGAAAGGTATTTTGGCTGGTACAGAACTAGTTCCAGAAGCTGGTATAATTGTGACTTTGGTCCTAATAATATTGGCTATATATATGCTAAATAGATTTGACTGTGCCCATATTATGCCGAAATCAATTGGGAAGGGCTGAGAGGGTTAAATGATAATAGCCAGGTATGGTTATCAAATTAATTTTATTTTTTTGAATTTATAAAATAGATATCTTAAAGAATAATTAAGTTGAAAACTACGGCTATTTGCTTAAACTTAAAGGGGGTATTAAGATTGACCGAAAAAGATAAGATGTTAAACGGTGAGTTCTATGATCCCATGGATACTGAGCTGGTAACGGATAGAATGGAAGCCCGCAAACTATTATATAGCTTTAATAATTCAAAACCTTCGGACGGTATACGTAGAAAAGAGACCATTAAACAACTTTTTGGTAAAACAGGTGCTAAAATATATATAGAACCACCTTTTCGCTGTGATTACGGCTATAATATTGAAGTAGGAGAAAATTTTTATGCTAACTTTGACTGTGTAATACTTGATGTAAATAAAGTGATCATGGGTGATGATGTCCAGTTAGGACCGGGTGTACATATATACACAGCAGTTCATCCTACCGACCCTGAAGAAAGAATGTCAAAAACCGAATATGGTGAAGAGATAGAAATTGGTAATAATGTCTGGATTGGGGGAGGCGCCATCATTTGTTCGGGAGTTAAAATCGGTTCGAATACTACTATTGGAGCCGGAAGTGTAGTAACCAAAGATATTTCAGAAAATGTACTAGCAGTTGGTAATCCCTGTAAAGTAATTAAAAAATTTGACTAGGAGAGAAAATAATGAGTGAAAAAGATATTATAGAAAGATCTGATAAGGTTTATACAAGAAAGATATTAAAAGAAGAATTTAAAAAAATTGGTTTAATAGAAGGCATGCATATTATAGTTCATTCATCTTTAAGTAAAATAGGTTGGGTCACAGGGGGAGCAGTATCAGTTATCCAGGCTTTAATGGATGTAATCACTAAAGAGGGCAATATTATAATGCCAGCTCATTCCGGTGATTATTCAGATCCCATTCATTGGTCCAATCCACCAGTACCAGAGGAGTGGATTGATGATATTAAAGAAAACATGCCTGCTTTTAGAAAGAAAGTAACTCCCACAAGAGGTATCGGAATAATACCTGAAATATTTAGAACTTTTCCCGATGTAAAAAGAAGTTATCATCCTTGTTTTTCTTTTACAGCCTGGGGTAAAGATGCTGATTATATAACAAGTGAACACAGTCTAAATTATGGTTTGGGAGATGATTCTCCTTTGGGAAAGTTATATGAATTAGATGGCTATGTATTATTAATAGGTGCTGATTATGATCGCAATACTTCCTTTCATTTATCAGAAATAAGGTCAGGAGTTAGAGATGATTTTGCAAATGGAGCTCCAATCCTTGTTAAGGGAAAAAGAGTTTGGAAAGAGTTCAAAGATATAGAGTTTGCTTCTGATGTATTTAATAAAATAGGGGAGGCCTTTGAAAAAGAGAATGATATAATTAAAGGTAAGATTGGGCTGGCAGATACTAAATTATTTAAGCAGAGAACAGCTGTAGATTTTGCCAAAAAATGGCTTTTAGAACATAATTAAGAATCCAATAGAGGAGGGAGCAGTAGATGGCCGTCAAAAAGATTTATCAATTAGGTAGTGAAGTTTTAAGGAAAAAATCTAGAGAAGTAGAGAAGTTTGATGAAGAGTTAAAAGCAAAAGTACAAGATTTAAAAGATACTCTTTTTAACTTTCAAAAAGAGTTTGGCATAGGGAGAGCGATAGCAGCACCCCAAATTGGTTATCACCAAAAAATAGTATATTACCAACAAGGAAATAAAAAATTATTAATGGTTAATCCTGAAATAATTGAAAAAAGTGAAGAACAGTTTGCGGTTTGGGATAGCTGTTTTAGTTTCCAAGTAGCCTTTTTTGTTAAAATTAAAAGAGCTAAAAAGATTAAGGTTAGATATCAGAGTATAGATGGCAGAGAATTTATTGAAGATTTTGTAGGAGATTTATCTGAACTATTCCAACACGAAATAGATCATTTACATGGAATTCTGGCTACTGATCATCTAGAAGGTAATAATAATATAATAATGAGAGAGTTCTGGGAAGAAAAGTATCGATAAGGAGGTTGTTAAGACAATGGAATTTACCTATAAAGCAATTGGTTATGTTCATAGTCCCCATAAAGAAGCACATGGTACACCTATTCAAACCGGGGCTGCCCAAGATATTGAAGCTGAAATAGAAATACTACCTGAATATAGAGATGGATTAATGGATTTAGAAGGGTTTTCACATATAATCTTACTTTATCACTGTCATAAGGCAGGTAAAACAGAATTATTAAGAAAACCCTTTATGGATAATAAAAAGCACGGTATATTTGCCATTAGAGCCCCGAGCCGTCCTAATCCCATCGGTTTGTCAATTGTTAGATTGTCAGAAGTAGATGATCATATCTTAAAGATCAAAGATGTAGATATTATCGATGGTACTCCTATCTTAGATATAAAACCATATGTACCTGAATTTGATACTAAAGAAGTAACAAAGATAGGCTGGCTGGAGAAAAATGTTCACAAGATGGAACACAAAAGAGATGATGGTCGATTTTTACACCCAGAGGATGGCCAAGATGATAGAAAAAAATAATATAATAATTAGAACTATACAAAAAGAAGATTTAGAAAAACTGATTCAATGGGAAACTCCGGAAATCAGAGGTCGATATCAGGAATTTAATTTTCGTTCCAAAATCGAGATGGAAAAGAAATATAATGAAGACGGCTATATTTCAGATGAATTTCAGGTATTAATCATCGAATTAAAAGATTTTGGTCTGACCGGACTCTTATTTATTAACTTTAAGCGAGAAGTAATAGTCAATTTAGGCATGGTTATTACTGAACTAGAAAATAGAGGTATTGGTCTGGGACAAAAGGTTTTAAAAATGATTTTAAAACACCTCTTTAATAATTATCCTTTGGTAAGAGTAGAAGCTGATACTGATGTAGAAAATATTGGCGCCCAAAAGGTTTTAGAATCGACTGGATTTTATACTGAAGGTAGACTTAGAAACTATAGGTACCATCACGGTAAATGGAATGATTCTTTTATGTACAGTATCACCAGAGAAGAATATTTCGAACAAAAGGAAGTATAGGTATGTCTGAATATAAAATAAGAAAATATCAAAAAGAAGACGAACTAAAATGGCTGGATTGTCATGCTAGTGTGATGGTTGATTCTTATGCCTGGTGGACTGTAATTCATCAAAAACCTCAATATGACAACGAAATAATAGATCTTGTAGTAGCAAAAGATAATGATATAGTCGGCTTTATTACAACTGAAATCAAGGCTGATGTTATAGATTTTGTAAAAGGTGATTATGGCTTTGTCTGGGAATTTGGAGTCCATCGTGAACACAGAGGCAATAGTCTTGGTAAAAGATTAATCAATAAAACTCATCAATTAATGAGAGATAAATTTAACATTAATAGGAGTATCTGGTTTAGTCAGGATAAAAGAGCCCAAAAATATTATGAAAGACTTGGCATGCAAGAGATTGAAAGACATTGGCAGTTTTTAGTTAAACCTGATCAAAAGTTAAAGAATAGTCTATTAGAAAAAGGCTTTAACTGTTGGAATATGCGGGGAGA
>Ga0102938_10000109_pt1 | contig 50756 bp, 52 predicted proteins | sample SalPonR2_B_D2_MG_FD_84516 | JGI IMG/M metagenome (GOLD analysis project Ga0102938, IMG submission 84516) | Salt pond soil microbial communities from South San Francisco under conditions of wetland restoration - Salt Pond MetaG R2_B_D2_MG | ecosystem: Environmental > Aquatic > Marine >...
AGCATTTATAGCCAACTTAGCATTAGCTGTTGAGTCAATTGACAAGGCAGATGTTTTTGCAATTGTGACAACCCCAGTGTCTGCAGTAGCATTAATGCCCGTTAGACCTGCTGCATTGATTGCAGCTGCTGTTGCCTCAGCTACCCCCGCTGAATCTTTAGTTGTGCCACCGGCACCAACGGTCACTGAAACTTCGGCGCCCTCTAATACAAAAGTAAAGCTGCCCGAAGAATAAGAGGCTTGTGTTGTTTCGGAGTCGTCATTTGCGGTTGCAGCAATCGTTAATGTCAAATCTTCATCAGCGGCAGGCGCGTCGAACACTGCTGTCAAGCTAGAGTCATCAGTACCTGGTGTATCACCGTCTACATTGGTTATGCCTGTAAGAACTACATAGTCACCGGTGGCAGGCTCCGTCCCCGCAATCTCAAGAGCAGTAGCTGATACGGCACCAACATTAGCTGTAATGTTGTCATTCGCACTAGTACCTGTGCCAACCTGAAATGTGAAACTTGCCTGATCAGAATGCGCAGTGGCTAAGTCTGTTACTGTGTCTCCGTCGTACGGCGTGGCACCATCGAGCAATTTTTGCCCAGCCCAAGTTGTGGTGGAAGCTATTCGATCAATTTCAGTAGTAAGTTGCGACATTTCAGCAGCAAGGTTGGTACGGTCGGTTGCGTCATTGGTATCGTTTGCCGCCTGAACAGCAAGTTCACGCATCCGCTGCAAGATGTTTTCAACTTCCTTGTGTGCGCCTTCGGCGGTGTTGATCAGCGCCTGACCGTCCTGTGCGTTGCGGACTGCCTGGTTGGTGCCGCGAATTTCCGACGAAAGACGCGAGGCGATGGCCACACCCGCCGCGTCGTCCTTGGCGGAGTTGATGCGCTTGCCTGTCGACAGGCGCTCCATCGAGGTTTCCATGTCCTTGTTGACGCTGGTCGCAGAAGCTGCGGCCATCAAGGCGCCCGTATTTGTCGCAATTGCAAGTGCCATTACACTCTCCTGTTTAAAGTCTGTACTGCGCGGCACATCGTGCTGGCGCTTTGAACCTCTGGGCGTCTGTGATGTTGCCTTCGGTCTGAATAAGGAAACGGCATGTCGGGGCAGAGGTTTAGGAGACCGGCAAAAAACCACCGAACGCCTGCGCGGTCCGCTGGTCGCGCAGGTCCAGGGAGACCGGCGGGACGCTTTAAGCAATTGCGCGTTGTCGCGAATGGTTTACCCTTGGCACCGCAACAGCAAGACCGGAGCAGACCATGACAGCGCGCGGACGTCCCTTTCCACGGCTCAGCCCGACACGGGCCATCGCCGCAGCCGCCCTTGCGGCCCTTGGCACCGGCGCCATGGCAGAGGCGCATGTGCGGGAGGCAGACCCGTTTCAAAGCGCGGTGCAGGCCGTACAGTCCAAGGAGTTTGCGACGGCCACCTCTTTGTTCGAAACACTTGCTCAAGAAGAAGATCACGACGCGCAGTTCAATCTTGCGGTTTTGCTGCGTGCCGGACAAGGGCGGCCGCAGAACTTTGTTCAGGCGCTGGAATGGTCCCTGCTGGCGCAATTGGGTGGCGTGGAACGCGCCATCAGGTTCAGCGCTGATCTGTCCGAACTGGTGAGCGCCGACGTGCAGGCCGCGATATTCGAGCGGATCGACCAGAGACTGCGCGCGCGGCTGGAGCGCGGGGATCGCAACGCGATCATGCAGTACATAGATTTCAACAGCACCACCCTGCCCGATCCGGACATGCAGACGGCCTATGTCTGGTCACTTATCGCGGCGGCGCTTGGTGTTGATAACGCCGCCGCCAAACGCGACGAGATCATGGCAGAGCTGGAAACCGATGTGATCCTGACGTCCCAGGATGAGGCCCGCGCCTTGTTCGATGCACAGGACATGACGACGCTGTTTGCGGATCAGGCACCGGGGGGGCTGTAGCATAGCGTGGCGACACGGGCTTCGTCTTCGGTCAGGCCATGTTTGCGCGCGGCAGAGGGCAGGTCCAATCCGTCATCCAGCGCCTTGCGAAAATCATTCAGTACGACAGCGCCGGTCTTGGTGGCCATGACAAGGACGGGATTATTTTCTTTCCGGTTTTCCGGTTCGGCTGTGTCAGGCGCGGGATCGGCGGCCTGGGGCAGATCCGGCTGATCATCCCCGGATGGCGTGGCGTCGACCGGGGTGTCCGTTGCTTCGGATTCAACAAGCTGGTCATAGAGCCTTGTGAAATCAGGCATGGGCGTGGCACTGTCGACCGCTGGTGCGGGCGCGCGTTTTTTCCTGGCAGACCGGGATCGACGCATGCGCCACAAAATCGCCAGCAGCACAAGAGCCATCCCCGCTGCAAGCAAACCCAAGTTCAATTGCTCTTGATCCGTCATCACCAACATTCCGGCTTCCCTTGTCGGCTCTGGCCTAATTTTGACAGTGACGTCAGTAATTTGACGATGTGCCAGATACCGACCCGACAATCGTTGCCGGAGATCTCAATTCAGCACTTTTCGCAGCAAAGAACAACTCGCGCAAAAGATCATTATGCCGTGCAGATGCGTCGGGCAAGCGCATCTTGCCCTGCGCCTTCAGCGTCTCGACGCACGTAAGCACCTCTGCGGCGATATCGGAATATGCCACAGGATCCGGGCGGTTCCTGGAGAGCTTTTCCAAAAGCACGCCAAGGCGATCCATCTCATCTGCCTCATCTGCACGGGCTGGTTCAACCATTACGACAGAGATTCAAAGGCTTGTGCCAAACTCTCTGCCACCTTGGTGTAGTCGAGGGGATAGTCATTTGCGCTGATCGCTTCGCGAATCTTTGTCACCGCCTCGATGTCCACTGGCGGGGGCATGTCACGCATGGAACCCAGCACTTCCGCAGCGGCGGAATTCACCTCGACCGAAGGGCGCGATGGAGCCGAAACCGGATTGACTGGCGCAGAAATACCCAACTCTGCGGCACCGCCGGAAGCGGACGGCGACAGGTTTACCGTGGGGGTAGGATTAGCCTCATTTACTCTCACAGAAGTCACTGTTCCAGTAAGATTTTGTGGGGAATCGACCATGTAACTTTCTCCTAGATGATTCAGGTAACGACGCCCTACCGGAGACTTTTAGAAACTATTTCCACTTTCTTGTCACCAACCACCTTGCCCATCAGTTCCATCCCGCTGGTGGCATTGGATACACGGATCGTATCCCCAAATTGGCCCGCTTCCAACGCCACGCCGGCAGACACAACCTGAATACCCCCACGCAGGATAACAAGAGACAAGGCATCTTCCGCTTCTACCGCCCATTCACGCTGCAAATGCCGCGGCATTAGGGGTACGCGCGTCGTGATGGACTGCGCCAGAACCCGTCCAATCACGTTTTCCGGATCGGCAAAAATACTGCCCGAAGATAGCGGATCTATCGGGCGCAGCTCCACGTCGCCGGATTGAATACGGTCACCACGCCGCAAAGGCCTGTTCAGAAAAACGGCCCGTGCGGTGACCACACCACCGCTTGGGGCATCGGGACGCCCCGCGTTCTTGACCTGGGCGCGCACAAGGATTTCCCACGCCACTGGCGAAGGGCATTGCACGGAAACGCTCCGCCAGCCGCCAAAGGCGGGCTGCACCTCCAAAGGCTGATCGCAGATATAGAACTGTTTTTCTGCCAACACGTTGGGCGCTGCGTGTTCTCCTGCCTCGGTCAGGCGCTCGACTATTGCCCGCCGGACATCTTCGCCATTGACCACGCGGGGTTCCGAGGCCGCCATCAGCGGAAAGACGACAAGCCCGAAGATGATGGTCCACAGATGGTGCATTTTAGAAGAAATAGATGTCGTCAGGCTCGGACGGCGCAGCGACCACATGCGGCAGGGTGATTGTCTGGCCCGCAAGCAAACGGTTCATGTCACCCCCCCTAAACGCCTCAGGATTAAGCGCCACGGTTTCCCGCGCAAGACCCAGTAAATCCGCATCACGGCCAAAATGGGTGCGCAGGATGGAATACAGTGTTTCACCCTGCTGAACGCGGTGACGGTTCCCGGAATCGTCTCCGGCCAGCAGCTCTGAGTTGTACTGCAAAACGAGAGCAGTATCCTGAGCGTGGGACGGCGCCGCAATGGCGATCAACAACGCCGCCGACCAGCATGATTTCGAACCGATCATCCTTTTACCTACCGTCATTGAAATGCACCTGCGTTCCCGTCAGGCCTGACGGGGCGCGGGCCGGGTTCATCGGAGCGACGATTGCACTGCTTGCGGCAAGCTCGACAACGCGCAGGACAGTCCATGCGCTTTCGCCGCCATCGACAAAAGCAAGGCTTTGGCGCGTCAAACCATCCCGCCCCCCTAGATCCACGCGATAGCGACCTTTCCCTGCGGCTATCAGATTGGCCACCAAAGGCGCACAGGCGGATTGCTCCAGCCATGTTCCCAAACTGTCGCCAAAGTTGCGGGACAGGTCATTGGCCGTACTGTCCCAATCCTTGCTGGTCACAACGTTCAGCGCCCGCCAAGGTGTATCGTGTGTCAGGGTCACCGTCTTTTGCAGTTTCAGACTGCGGGACCGGGCTTGGGCTGCAGGATCAACGATGCGCGCATCCAGCGTGACCGAAACGCGCTCTGCCCGCGCCGACGCGGATTGCGCCGACCATGAAAGATGCAGCCCACGGGCATTGCGGGGCAGTGTCCCGCCATCTTGCCGGGCTGCCTGCCCAGTGAGGAGCGACTGGTAATCGAACCCGTCCGCCACTTTGGATGCTATCTCGGCTTTGGGTTCCAGCGATATCGTACTGTCCACAATCCGGACATTGGCAGCACCTCGCAGCACGTTGACCGTCTTGTCATGCGCAAGCTTCAGGGCTTCGCCCATCCAGTGCGGCACTTGTTGTGTCGTCCGCAGCTTTGGCACCCCGACAGTCAACACGAGGTCAGGCCGCGCAGCACAGCCCAGTTTCGGCCGTTCGCCGACATAAGCGTCGATTGTCACCTCGTATTGGGACTGCCCCTCGAATTCGTCCACGACGGCAAAATCCACGATCCGGTTGGAAGCACGCAACAGGATGCTTTCAGCGGTCAGAACCCCCATGTCGACAGCCGAAAACGCATCAATATCTGCGCCACCCTTCATCGCGGCCAGATACAGAGCGTCTTCAAGTGCGCGACGGCGCGATCCCGGAATGTCGTTGGCTGCCAATACGGCCCGCCCTGTTACCCGCACCAGCTCGGCAGTTGCCGCAAAGGGCGCTGTGGTGAAAGCGGCCAGACACGCCAGCATCATCCAGAGCATGGCCCCGCGACGGGCTGGAGGGCTGTGGGGACGTCTCATCACGGCTATCAGCGCAACGCTTGCATGATGCGCGATATCATGTCGCGATCCAGTTCCAAAACCACCTCATAGGTGTCTTGCCCCACCGGGTTGATCCGTGCGGTGCGTGCGCCTCGGATTGTTCCGTCGACTGCCGCGCGAGACGTGTCGTTCTGCACCAAAGCGTTGATCACCGTCGTCCTGGAATTCAGCTTGAGACCGTGGATCTGCTCTGTGAGGTCGCGCATCGCATCTATCCGCGCGGCCCGGATCGCCATCAGCCGCCGTTGATTCACGTTTTTCGCAGGCTGCGCCGAAATGGTCGCGTACCCGACACCAGAGATGCTTGGCACGATCTGCTCGGCTGTGACGACATCAGCCTGGTCCAGCGATTTTTCGATTGCTGCAGCATCGCGGACTACAGCGGGCTGCTCCGCAGACGGCGATGTCGCGCCATGTTGCATCACGCATCCTGAAAGGCTTGCAAATGCGGCAACGGCAGCAACTACCTTGATTGCAGGTATACGGGTAGGGCTTCGCACTGATCTGTCCTCCGGGCAGTCTATCACTTGGTGGGCTGCATGCATATGCCATGCCATTTCCGTCACACGGCACGTCATGGGCCTGTGAAATACGAGTGGCATGATATTTGCTTCTTTGTCTCGGCGACGAGCCTTGTCTGGGCGCGTGCGTTAAGCTGGGCAAGGAATCCCTTGGATGAGTCTGTCAGAACCGACATTAAGCCGCGGCAATTTCGGGCGGACCTTGACCAGCACGGCGCTGCCACTCGGCATCCTGATGCTGGTGGCGATGATGGTTCTGCCGCTGCCGGTGTTCCTGCTGGATGTCTTCTTTACACTGAACATCCTGATGGCCCTGCTGATCCTGATGGTCGCGCTGCATACGTTCCGGCCTTTGGATTTTTCCTCGTTTCCCAGCCTTCTGCTTGTCGCTACCGTTTTTCGTCTTGCGCTCAACGTTGCGTCGACGCGGATCGTACTGAGCGAGGGGCATACCGGAACAGCCGCCGCGGGGCAGGTCATCGAAGCGTTTGGCGCCTTTGTGATCGCGGGCAATTTCGTCGTCGGAATCTTCGTGTTTCTGATTCTCGTGATCATCAACCTTGTGGTCATCACCAAGGGTGCCGGTCGGGTCTCTGAAGTATCGGCACGTTTCACGCTGGACGCAATGCCGGGCAAGCAGATGGCAATTGACGCGGATCTGAATGCCGGCGTGCTGACAGCCGAAGATGCAACCAAACGGCGCGAAGACGTTGCCCGCGAGGCGGATTTTCACGGCGCAATGGATGGTGCGTCTAAATTCGTGAAGGGCGATGCGATTGCCGGCATCCTGATCCTTGCCATCAACCTGATCGGCGGGCTGGCAATCGGGACCATGCAGCATGACCTGGGCATCGGAGAGGCGGCAGAGCTTTACGTGCTGTTGTCGATCGGGGATGGACTTGTGGCGCAGATTCCGTCCTTGCTGTTGTCGATCGCCACCGCGATCATTGTAACCCGCGTGTCCTCATCTCAGGACATGGCCGAACACATCAAAAGCGAAGTCAGCATGTCGCGCGCATGGTTTCCCGTGGCCGGCGTGCTTGGTCTGATCGGTCTTGTGCCTGGCATGCCGACATACCTGTTCGTCGGGATCGCGGCCCTTGCCGGGATTGCAGGTTATATTTTTCGAAAGCGGGAACTTCTGGGCGACCCCGAGATCGAGGAGGCAGAGCCAACCGGCAGCGAAGACGCCAATTCGGACAGCCTTAAGGTCACGGATGTCGCCGACCTGTCAGCAGTGACGCTACAGCTGAGCTATCCGCTTTTGTCGATGGTCGACAGCGAGGATGGCGGCCCGCTTGCGCGGCGCATCAAGACCGTGCGCTCCGAGGTATCCCAGGCCCTTGGGTTTGTCCTGCCCGGTATTCGCGTGCGTGACGATCTTGCCCTTGCGGCCAATGACTACAGGATCAAGATCGGTCAGACCGTTGTGGCCGAAAACAAGATCTATCCGGATCACAAACTGGCGCTTCCAAGCGGCACGTCCCGCATCAAGCTACAGGGGATAGATGTGAAGGAACCCTCTTTCGGCATTGATGCTACGTGGATCCTGCCTGAACGCGAGGTTGAAGCCGAGGCCAACGACTATGTCATCATCGAGCCCGAGACAGTGTTGGCGACCCATCTCAGCCAGGTCCTGCACGAGCATGCCTCGGAATTGATTGGTCAGGACGACGTGCAGGAATTGCTCGACAATCTGTCCAGCGTCGTGCCGCAACTCGTGCAATCCGTCGTGCCAAAACTGATGCCGCTGCACAATCTGACAGCCGTGCTGCGTCACATCCTGCGCGAACGGATACCGATCAGCGACCTGCGGCTCATCCTGGAACTTCTGTCTGAAATGGCCAGCCGCAATTTGGGTATCGCAGAAACCGCCGAGGCGCTTCGACCGCATCTGGTGGGGCTGCTGATCCAGCAGACCACGCCGCTTAATCAGCCGTTGCCGGTCGTGACATTGGACAGCGATTTCGAACACCTGCTTATCAATTCCGCCAAACAGTCCGAAGGCGACCAATTGATGCTGGATGGCACACTTGCGGAGCGGCTTGTTCAATCGTTGGTCAAGCTTAACGAGGAGCAGGCGGAAACCGGCAAAAAGGCTTTCCTTGTCGTTTCTCCACAGATCCGGCGAAAGTTCTCGGCTTTCCTGAGGCAGTATATTGCCGATTTCCCGGTTCTGTCGTTCACCGAGCTGCCTGATGGTCGCAAGGTGGACGTGATCGCCACCGTTTCAGGTGAAGAAACCATGGCGCCTGCACAATGACCCGACCGTGATCTAAGCACCGCCGCGCCTGCTCGAAAGGGACCCTTCCGTGAGTGAATACGTCTTCAAAGCCGCAGATTCAGAAAGCGCCATGGACAAGGCCGTCCGGGAACTGGGCGATGACGCGATGATCCTGTCGATCCGGCGCGTGGGAAACCAGACCGAAGTCAGGGCCGTTAAACAGACTATCGCCGCTGTCACCGCACGCCCGCCCGAACCGAAACCGCGCCGGCGTTTTGAAGAACCCTTCGCAAAAGGCGTGCCGGCAGAGCCCCTGGATCTTGAAGCGGCCCTCAGAAGCGTTCGGAACCGTCGCGATCGTGACGACGACATGGAAGACCTGCGCCAAGAGCCCTATGCCAACGACGAGGTGCGGCAGCCATATCATGACCCGACCCGCCCCCTGCAGACATCCGAGCCCGCCATGGGTCTGTCCGATATCGCCGGGTTGGAGCAGATGTTGAACACCCGGGCGCCAATAGCGGAAACGACCAATGCCCACCTCATGCGCCGGGTGATGGGCGAGCCACCCTCATCCCCCTTGTCTGCGGATCAGATGTTCCAGCGACCCGACTGGTCGGACGACGATATGCCAGCCGCCTCAGAGGCCTCCTTCGATGCAAACAGCCACCTCGGGGGCCTTCCGGAGACAGAGCCGAACCCAATCGTCGCGCCTTGGGACCCGGATGGATCAGAGCCTCCCCACCCTAGTACCGAACGCGCACGCACCTGGGAAAATGCCTCTTATCAACCAGTCGGTACGACACAGCCTGATCCATCCTCGTTACACACTCTGGGCCACACGCCCGGCATCGGGGGATCTGAACAATTCAAATCACCCCCCACGGCCATCCCTCCGACGGCTGGAGCGTCAGAGCGCATTGCCCGGCATGGCTTTCCAGAGGACATCGCGCGTAGCTGCGCCCTCGCGCCCGAGCTGCATTCCCCCAAGGCGCAGCTGGACCACGCCTGCAAGCTAATGGCCGAGCGACTGGCCTGGCCTGAAGAAGCTTCTCCATTACACGAGTGCGGAGCGCTGTTCATCTTTGGCCCGCCCGGTGCCGGAAAGACCACAGTTGCCGCGCAGATCGCCTTTGAGCGCATCCAGACCTACGGCGTGCGCCCGAAACTGACCAAGCTGTCCCGCGAAAGTTTTGTCGATGACGGACGGCTGGAGCATCACGCGTTGCTACTCAATACCGCTTACACAGAAGCACCTTGGCACCAAACCCGGACCTATAGCCCAAGCGATATACTGGATTGCGACGTCTCGGTTCCGGAACAGGTGCAAGAAGCCTATGACCTGATCTATCTGAACAACGCGGAAACGGACATCACCCCGGTGATGATCGTTCCGGGGACCTGGTCGGTTTTGGCAGTCAAACACTATTGTCGGGCATTCAGAGAACTGTCCCCGGTAACGGTCCTCACGAACATGAATATCGGCGGCATCGGGATTGGCGGGCTATCGGCCCTTGCCAGTGTGAATGCGCGATTGGTGGCGGCCAGTGAAACCCAACTGATCACCGACGGCCTTGTATCGGTCGATCAACTGTCAATCGAACAGTTTCTGCTGGATACGTTTACCTATGCCGATACGGAACTCGGCCTTGGACTTTAGCAATGGTGCCCTAAACAGCGCCGCCTTCTTGTCGTTGAGGTACAGGAAGCCAGAAAGCAACAGGTGCATCCATGTCCATGTTAAGTCCTGCGAACGAGTACAAACGTCAGCAAAGCACACCGGATTTCGACATCGAGAGCAAACAGGCGTTGGTCAAAGCGACACTGGAGTGCTTGACGCGCAGCCTGACGATCGTCGAAGTGGCGCAGGATCGCACGACCGAGGCGTACCGGCATCATTCGTCGCGTGCCCTGACCGCAATCTACGTGCTGCAAAGCAGCCTCGATTTCGAGCGTGGCGGCGATATCGCCACAAACCTGTTCCAGCTTTATGAATATTCCCGTCAGCAACTGCTGAAGCATATGCGCCGCGACGACACTGCAAACGTGCCGCAGGCTCGCAGAGCAATGAGCGAGATACTTGATGCATGGCAACAAATCGCGTGATCCGGGCCGAGGACATTCTTGACGGTTTCGAGCACTCCCAAGCAAGAATAGAGCAGTGTTTGGACACCGGAGAATTCGATCAGGCTCTGGCGATCAGCGACGAATTGGGCGCAGCGATACAGCGCACTGATCTACCCTCGGCCAGCATCACCGCAGAGGACCGGGCGCGTCTTGGCCATCTGGTCAGGCGTAACATGGACAGCGCAAGTCAGGTTGGCCGCCTGATGGACAATGCAAGATTGATGCGTCGTAAAAGCCAAGCCGCTCTACAAGTTTACAAGAAATACTGATCGTTTTCCGCATCATTCGGAGATCCGCAAATGACCCTGACCGCCCATGACATCATAGAAGGAAAGCGCTCGCGTCTGTGCGACCTGATCGATGTGGATTGCTCGCCGCAGGCAACCTTGACCAGCGACAGCACGGTGCGCGATGCCATGAGGATCATCTCGAACGAAAACCGGGGGGCTGTGGTTGTTTTGGGTGATGATCGCGCCGTTGTTGGAATCGTGTCAGAACGGGATATCGTAAAGAATATTTCCGCAAACGGGGCCGCGGTTCTGGACTGGAGTGTCGATCGGTTCATGACAGGTGCCGTTGTCACGGCAAGCGAAGACACAAGTTGCGAGACCACATTAAAGAAAATGATCGAGAACAAATTCCGCAATATGCCCGTTTGCAATGCAGCCGGCCACCTGATTGCCTGTGTCGAGACCCTGCAAGTTGCACATGCGAAGCTGGCCGAACTGACTGAAGCAAACCGCAAACTAATGGATCTGTTGGCAAAGCTTAATAACACCCAAATTACCATTAAGACAAATGTATGTACCGCCACAATCCAGGCTATGTTCCAGGAACATGGGTTGGAGTGCCTCATCGTCCGCGAAGATGAAAAGAACCTTGGTTTCATCACTAAAGATGAATTCTTAAGGGCTTTGCATCGTGGGTCCGGTGCAAACGCTTCCTGACACTTTGCTTGCGCGCGTTGCGTTGGTAGACGCTTTGGGAAAGGCTGAAATTGGTATGTCATATGCGCCCGATTGGGTTCTTCACGCGGTCTGCAGCACGATTGCCACGAGTTTCGTAGAGGGCAATCTCCCGATCGAGGCGTTTGCCAATCGTATGTCAAAATCACTGGTGAAATCCTATGTGGATTGCAAACCGGAAAAGCTCTATGGAATTTCCGAGGCCATGCTTTTCTTTCTCGCTGAACTCGAAGAAGAGGACACGCTACACTATTGTAGCGGTTTTCTTTACAATTCTGTCTGTTTTGAGAAGTCAGGCAGACCACGAAAGATGCGCGGCGTCTTCTTCGACCCGCTCGCACCGGCCCGGGAACTGACCAAAAGTCAGACGGTTGTCACGTCGTTCAAGGCATTCGTGTTCCGCATGCGCAACGATCCGTCGCTGGGCCAACCAAGAGAATGGCGGCTTGACGAGATCGCCGAGATCAAGACCCTGACCAATATTTTGAACGCGCCCGTGACTTTCGCCGACGCGCTCTAGCCCCGCATACTGGGTTCCATCATCTCATAGCTGCGACGCCGTTGCGACGACGATGGGATGCGATCAAGCTTGCGGTATTTCGCCACCGTCCGCCGTGCGATCTGAAAGCCTTGGCTGTTCAATTCACTGGTGATCTTGTCATCGCTGAACGGCCGGTTGCGCGGCTCGGTACCGACCATGTTTCGAATTTTGTTGCGGATCGCCCAGGCCGAGGCGCCTTCGTCCGAACAATTACTGTCAATCGCGGCGCTGAAGAATGCCTTGAGCGGGAAACAGCCTTGGGGTGTTTGCATCGTCAAGGAGGATGTCACACGGCTGATCGTACTTTCATGTACGCCTATGGCGTTGGCGATCATCTTCAGCTTGAGGGGGCGCATTTGCTGCATGCCCTCATCCAGAAACGGCTTTTGGTATCGCACAATTTCTGCGGCAACCTTGATGCTGGTCTCGTTGCGCTGCAAGATCGCTCGGGTCAGCCACCTCGCGGTGCCCAAAGACCCCCTTACGAATTCCCGGTCGGCGTCCTTGCCGATCAGCTTGCGAACCTTTCGGCCCATTTCCTCATCAACCTTGATGACAGGCAGGGTCGAATTGTTCAGCTCCACAGCCCACTCGCCCTCTGCATCCTTGAAGGCGCACAGGTCGGGCTCACGCAGCGGGGCGGTATGGCTACCCCCAAGTTCAAGCCCCGGCTTGGGGTTGAGACGGCGCAGCTGGCGCAGATATCCAGCCAGCTGTTCTTTGCTGCAATCAAGTTTTCTGCGCAATTCTGGCAATGCCCCTTGCTGCACCAGTCCGAGATGGTCGATCAGCACATGCATCTTGCCGCTGTCCTCTCCAGTGTCCGTGAGTTGCAGCCGGAGGCATTCTCTCAGGTTTCGAGCGAACAACCCCGCTGGCTCGGCCCGTTGCAGTTTGCGTAAAACCCGTTCAACCCGCGAAAGATCAGCGCCCAGTTTTGCCGCGACATCCTCCAGCGCCACCAGCAGCCAGCCCGTCGGCTCAAGATGCGAGGCAAGCGCGTATCCGATCGCACGTTCAGCGTGATCGCTCAGCAGATCATCGACCTGCGCGAATACCTGCGCACCGAACGTGTCGCCAGACTTGTCGACAAGCATGGCGATGGGATCGTAGCCGGACTGATCCGCCACACGGCCCGACGAAACCGGTAGCATTGGAATACCGCGCGTGACCTCTGGCAGTTTGACGTCGAGAAAAGGGTTCTCTTCGGCTGCTTTTTCAACATAGCTTGTCAGGTCAACATTGTTCAGCAATAGCAGTTTGATTGCCTGCTGAAGTTGCGGCGTGAAAACCAATGACTGCTTCTGCGCGAGTTGCGCCTGCATTGAGACCTGAAACATGTCGTCGAGACTCCTGTTACCAATCGCAGCACAGGTTAATGACGCGGCGTCAAGTTGCGACTCATCTTAAGTTTGTTGGGTTGATCCTTAGAGTAATCGGCACAAAGCGCGCACGCTTCTTGCTTTACCTAAGATCAAAAGCGGCAGGGCTATAATGACTGAGAAAAACGACGACGATCAGATGCAAGCTGCCACACCGTGTCATAGGTGTGTCGTGATCCGCTTTTTCCTGATGGCGGTGGCCGGCGTTGCACTGACCTATGTGCTCAGCCCCGACACATTCAAGCTGATCGAGGGATTGAGCACACTGACGCTTGCTGTTTACTTTGTCGGTGGGCTGGGCCTGTTGGCGGTGGGCAAGGCTGTTCTTGAACTTTTCGCGTCGGATCGACACGACGATTGAGGCTAGGCATCACCGGTCACGCACAAGTCTGAAGGAGAACGACTGGCGTGGCAAAGCGCGGCCGTAACTGAAGCCCGAATTGAAATTGACGATCCAGCGGCTGCCGGCCAACAGCCAGTTGGCATCAGCCGTCCAGTAACCGCCCTGGTACGTATCAGGAAACACGCGGCTGTCGATCAGGGGCGGCGTATGCCCTGACACCAAAAGGCGCTCCATTTCTGCACGTGTCGGAATGCGCCACCCCTCGCCCGAACTGGCCGTCGCCCGTGCGATGATCGCCTCTCCTGCCGTAAAGGGCGCAAGCAAAGGATCCCCGTCACACCGACCATCAGCCCAAACCTGCCCTATGCTGCATCGCATCCATTCCAGCTTGCCCAGAACATCCAGCACAACGGGACCCCGCTCCACAAAGGTGATGCCGTCTTGGGCACGAACGCCCGGCGCGACCGCCGCGAAAACCATGGTGATCAGGCCATAGCGGCAAAACCGCCCCGCCACGCTTGTGAATTTAGTCAAGAAGACCTCCCCGAGCCGCGCAATTGGCACCACACTTGCAGAATTCATGCCGAACCCGGTCGAACGCAGGAGCATCGTCATGGATATTGCATCTCTAGTGGGCCTTGTGGGGGCTTTCGCAATGATTGGTGGCGCGATGGTCGTCGGGGGAGGTCTGGCGCCATTCTTCGATGTTCCCTCGGTCCTTATCGTCATTGGCGGCACGTTCTTTGCCGCCATGTACACCACCCCACTGCCCACCTTTCTGGCAAGTTTTGGCGCCATGTCAAAGGCGTTTCTACCACCGGTCAAGAAACAAAATGTCATGATCGAGCGGATGGTGGAGCTGGCCAGCATCGCCCGCAAGGATGGCATGATGGCCCTTGAGGGCCAGGATGTGCCAGACAAGTTCTTTGAAAAGGGTATGCAGCTTTTGGTTGACGGCGCAGACGAGACCAAACTGGTCCAGCAGTTAAACCAGGAAATCAAGTCGATGAAGATGCGCCATGAAACGAACCAGAACGTGGTCAAGGCCTGGATCGACCTGGCACCCGCCATGGGCATGATCGGCACGCTGATCGGTCTGGTTCTGATGCTTGGCAACATGGAAGATCCCAAGGCGATCGGCCCTGCAATGGCCGTTGCCCTGTTGACCACTATGTATGGCGCGATTGTGGCAAATGTCATTTTTGCACCCATCCTCACCAAGCTGGAAGGCTACACCGCCTATGAAGCGACCTATCGTGAGATGATCGTTTTAGGGCTGAAGAATATCGCCCGTGGAGAATCTCCGCGAAATATTCAGGATCAGATGATTTCGAACCTGCCGCCGAAGATGCAAGCCAAGATAGACGCAGCCTGATCCAGTCCATATCTCAAGGTGTAAATCATGGCCGAAGTCATCGAAGCCGAAGAAGAACAGGAAGAAGAGGAATGTCCGAAGTGCCCCCCCGTGGGCGCTCCCGCCTGGATGGCCACTTTTGCCGACCTCGCGACACTTCTCATGGCGTTCTTCGTTCTCATCCTTTCCTTCGCGGAAATGAACGTACCGAAATTCAAGCAGATCTCTGGCTCGCTGCGGGACTCTTTCGGCGTACAACGGATCGTGCCGGTGGTCGAACAGCCCAAGGGCACGACGGTTCTGGACATGAACTTTAGCCCGTCACCGGCCCCTTCTGTCACTGACGAACTGACACAGGAAACCACCGAAACCCGCGAATCCGAATTGAAAATTCCGTCCGACAATCGCGACAAGGATGGCGAGGACGAGATGCTTGAAGGCGAGCAGGACCTTGAGGGGCTGGGCGGGCAAGACGAAGACAACATCGCCGAGAACGAGAATATGTCGGATGCCGAAAAACTGGCCGCCGCGCTTGAGCAGATCGGACAGGATGTCGACATTTCGGCAGAGGTGGTCGATGGCAAGGTCGCCATAGACATGAATGCAGAGGATGCGTCCCCGCAAGAGCTGATAGAGAAGTTCCAACGCGTCGGTCAGGCGGTTGAAATTGCCGGTCTCGCGACGGGCAAGGCAGAACAGGAAGTTCTTTTCGGAGGGCTGGACCAGACGTTGAACGACCTCATCAGCATGGTGTCGGAAATTGAACGTCAGAACGAAGCCACCGGCGGCGCGACCATGGAAGAAGAACTGACCCGCATCGCCGCAGCCGACGAAAAGGCCCGCGAAGCAGAGGCAGAGCTAAAGGCCAATCTGCGCGATGAGATCGAACAGGGGCTGGTCACGGTCGAACGCAGGGACGGCAAGGTGTTTGTCAGCCTTGGCACTGGCAGCGCGTTTCCATCCGGCTCTGCCGTGCTGACCGGGCAGGCACAGTCCATTGTAGAGGAACTGGCAAATGCCACGAATGACCCGTCAAGTAGGGTTGTGGTCGCCGGACATACAGACGACGTACCCATCGCCTTCGGCGCACTTTACCGCGACAACTGGGATCTGGCCGCCGCGCGCGCTGCCAGTGTGGTGCAGGAAATCGAAGCCCTGAATGAAGTTCCTGAACGTGTGATGTCGGCTGTCAGCTATGGTGAGACACGCCCGATTGCCGACAATCTCACACCAGAGGGGCGGGAAAGAAACCGTCGCATCGAGGTGGAAATCGAATTCGCGCAGTAGCGAAGGGTATGACTCTATTCACAGAAAGGCGTTCATTTTTTGACCCGCGGTAGAATTTTCACGCTGACCCAATGCGACTTCGACACAACTTCACCTCTCAAGCGAGCTTTGCGCATTCGGCTTTTGATATCGCTCAGTATCAGACGACACTGACTTCCTCGGGATCGGACTTTACCGTTTCCGGAAGCGGAAACCTGAATTTCAGTTCTTTGTGAAAGGACATGGCCAGCCTTTGCGCCTCTGCCTCACCATGCGCTGCAAGAACCATGCGCTTTTTCTTTCCATCGCTGCGCATCGCAAATTCAAACATCTGGAGCTGTCGGCGGCTGATATAGACGCACAAAATAAGATAGATAACGATTCCGAACACCGTGTTCAAAACGAACGCGGTCAGAACAACGCAAACAAAACTGACCAGTGCCGCCCATAACCTCCGTGCAATCAACCAGAACGGGGGGAAGGCCATTGCCAGAAACGACATGCGCATTTCGAAAATATCGGCATCATCAAGGGTGTCGGCATAGACCGCGAAATTCGACATGCCGCGCAACTCCGAGGCCGCACGCGCAAGCCCATCATTCGGCAGGTCTTGTGCATCCTGTGCGGTCAGAACCTCGATCTGGCAATCAATCGGGTCGTTCACGTAAAGGCTGAAAAGCTTCTGATCGCGATATACAGTTAGCAACACAGGGCGCTTGCCGCGATCCAACACGCGGGTGATCGCCTCGGTGACGGACTGGATTCTGTGCCAGGGCGTACCATTCACGGCCAGGATTATGTCATCATCGGCCAGTAGATCGTGCTTGCTTACCCGTTTGCCACTGGTCTTCTTAAGCCTGACGGGGCCCGGTGCAGCCGCCTCTTTCGTGTCTTCGGGGGCCGCGTCAACGGCTTGGGTGGCCATTACGGGAACTTGATCACATCAGCAGTCGGGCTTGGCTGTTTACGTTGTTTGGGGGCCTGTGACACCGATTTGGTGATCTGGTTCAACCGCATGTGCAACCCGTTCAAACGGCTTTCGATGCTTGCTTCCAACTCCGAGACCGCGGAGGAATCAAGGCCGCCCGGCGAGGCTGTCATCATCGCCTCGGACAAATCCGAGATCACATTGCGGTATTCCCCGGTTTGCTCCGTGAGCGCGTCCCGCAGGTTCGAAGAGACATTCATCGCAAGCTCACCGTTCAGGGTGCCGATCCGGTCACCCAAGGCCGCAGTCTGCGCCTCGGTCCGCTCGGCGGCCATGTCGCCGGTTTCGATCTGTGCAAGGCCCTCGGAGAGTTGGGCAAGCTGCACCTGGATATCCTCGACCTGCGCCAAAGCCACGGTCAACCCGTCCAGCTCTGTTTTCATTTCGACCATGAGCGCGTTGGCATCGTCGCTCTTTTGGCTCAGGTCGACAACAGTCTGAATGCCGCTTCCCAGATCATCGACATTCTCGGCCAAGATGGTCAGCAATTCGGTATTGGTCGCTGTCAACCGTTCCAGCCCGGACGAGGAACGCTGCCAGACGAACCCCATGATCGCCACCGCCAGCACAGCGACGCCAAGGCCTGACGCCAAAGCGATCCGGGATGTCTTGGCCAGCCGCTCCGCGGACTCGGCGGTCGCGCTGAATTGCGATGAAATACGCTCGAATTCTGCTGTCACGTCCATCGACGCGTCAGCTGCATCCAGCGCGATCTGGATGCTTTCATCAAGATCGGGTGTTTTTGGCTTTTTGACCGGTCGTGTTGCCATGTCTGCGGATCCTGTGATCATGCTTTTCTTGGGCTTGTCGCCCGCGGAGAATAATATGCACATTCCATGCCAGTCTCCCTCAGAACGACGCGCGCCGGTAAATCACGTGATTTGAAACCGAAAAAACCACAACGCCACGGTTGGGAGGGTTGATAGGTCACCCCTAGATGTCGGCAATCGCCACATACGATGCGTGGTTTTTTCTTTTCTTCGGTCATCTTCGCCTGCTCTGGATGAGATGCCACAGGTTGTGGATATGGAACCGCGCAGCACCGGCCAGACACAGCACACAGAAAAGCCCCATCATAACCGCATCAAGCCGGTTACCCTCGGACAGCAGAACCCTGGTTTCGCCGGCAAAGAACACTCCCACGCCCAGAAACGTCACTGTGCTTATCAACTCACCTCGGCTGCGATGGCGGCGGCGCGGTGGCGGCTTGTGTTTCATGACAGTGCCTTTCCGTTTTCGTCGAACAGCATTTCGTCAGGCAAATCAACGTCAGGGGCCTCGACATCTTCTTCCTTGTTCAGCCGGTAGATGAAGGCCAGCACAGCCGCGACGGCGGCATAAAGAGGGGGCGGGATTTCCTCGCCGATCTCACCCGCAAAGAACAGCGCGCGCGCCAAAAGCTCGTTGCGGAAAACTGTCACCCCGGCTGTCTTGCCGATCTCCATGATTTCCTGCGCCTGTAAACCGCGCCCCATCGCAAGGATAAGCGGCGCGCCCGGCGACCCAACCTCGTATTTCAAGGCCACGGCAAAATGGGTCGGGTTGGTGATAATCGCACTGGCTGTCGGGACGCTTTCCAGCGCGGCCTTTCTTTTCTCGGCGCGTGAACCAGCCGTCATCTGCAAGCGGCGGATCTTGGCTTTGACTTCGGGAGAGCCTTCGGTCTGTTTGTTTTCATCCCTCACTTCCTGAAGGGTCATGCGCAATTGCTGGGTGTGCTGATACTGCTGCCAGATCACGTCGATGATCCCCATGCCTGCCAGAACCAGCAGAAACGCGATAAGCAGCAACAAAAACACATCTCCGATCCGCGACACCCCGCCGAAAAGATGCGTGTGCTGAGATGTCAAAAGCGTATCGCTTTGCCATGCGAAAACCAAAACTGCAGCACTGATAAGCAACACGACCTTGCCGATCGCCTTGAGCATCTCGACCAGCGCCTTGACCGACACCATGCGCTTGAGACCCTTGAGCAGGTCGATCCGATTGCCTTTGAAGGCCAACGCCGAATTGGACCAGTTGATCGAACCGGACATCGTCATTTGCGTCAGGATCACGACGATCAGCAATGGAAACGCAAAAATGACCGACTTCCAGAAGATAAAGGCGAACCCAGAAGAGAGATTGCGAAACGTCTCGTCAAGCAGTCCATTTTCCCCGGAAAATCGGAACAGCGAAGCCCACTCCATGAGAATGCTCGGCATGAAGGGCAACAAAAGCAGGTACAGCAGGAAACCCACGAACAGTGTCGAGAAGACGAATAACTCTTTGGAGCTGGCGATTTGCCCGTCTTCCTTGGCCTTTTCCAGCCGCTTCGGGGTAGGTTCCTCGGTCTTTTCCTGACCGTCGCTTGCCGGTTCCGCCATCAGCCCGCATCCATCAAGCTGTCTTCGAGAAACATGAACATGAAATCAATCATGTCACGAATGGCCAGACTGAATGGCGTGGTCGAGAAATAGAGCGCGAAAAAACACGCCAGGATCGTCAGTGGAAATCCGAACGAGAACAGGTTTAGTTGCGGCGCCGAGCGTGTCACGACCCCCACCGTGAAATTGGCCAGCAACAGCAACGAGACCACGGGAAGCATCAGGGTAGACGCGATTGAGAACATGTGTCCTCCGGCATCCAGCCCGGCCCCGACAAGCTGGTCGAAGGCAAAAGGCTGGCCAAGGGGCAGGATCTCGTAACTCATACGGATAATCGCGATGCAATAAAGATGACCGTTAAGCGACAGGAACGCCGCGATCGCGAACAGGTTCAAAATCTGGCTGACAACCGGCGTCTGTCCGCCCGAATTCGGATCAACCTGCGCCGCGAACCCCAGACCGGCGGAGGCCGCGATCTTTTCGCCGGCCAACGCAACCGAGGCGAACAGGATGGTCAGGATCAGCCCCATCGCCAGACCGATCGTTACTTCGACCAGAGCGACCCTGATCAGGGCAAGAAACGGCAGGCTGTTGGGGTCTGGCACCTCGACCAACCCGAACAAAGCCGCCGAGACCGTGACGCTGATGACGATCCGGGCCTGAAGGGGAATGGCCGCCGCGCCAAAGAACGGCGCGGAAAGGAAAAAGGCGCTCAGGCGCAGCGTATGCAGGAAAAAAACAAGCCCAAGGTCAAAGACTTGCTGAAGCTCTACGCCGCCGATCCCCAGAAGATCGTCAAGATTTGGGGCTTGCGCAATCATTTCAACAGGCGGATCTGCTCGAAGATCGTTGCGAAATAATCTACCATTTCCCGCATCATGTATGTCGACAGCAACGCCATCGCGATCAACACGATCACAAGTTTGGGGACGAAACTCAGCGTCATTTCATTGATTGATGTCGCGGCTTGCAGGATACCTATCAACAGACCGACGGCCAGAGCCACGCCAAGGATGGGCCCCGCCGCCATGATGATTTGCCAAAATGCGCCGCGCAGACTTTCTATGTTGGAGTCGAATTCCATCCGGCTAGTTCACATATGTGGACGCGATCGACGCCACCGTCATGGCCCATCCGTCCACCAGGACGAACAACAGCAGCTTGAACGGCAAAGCCACGAGCATCGGGCTCAGCATCATCATGCCAAGCGACATCAGGATCGACGCGATCACAAGGTCGATGACCAAAAATGGAAGAAACAGCAGAAACCCGATTTGAAACGCAGTCTTCAGTTCCGATGTTATGAAGGCCGGCAAAAGCACCGAATAGGGAACTTCGTCGTTGGATTGATAAGGGGCATCCCCAGCCATCTCGGCGAACATCACGAGGTCGGATTCGCGGGTGTTGAGAATGAGAAATTCCCGCAAGATCGACGCGGCACTTCCGATCGCCGTCTCCGGCGATGTCTGCCCGTCCAGATAGGGTGACAGGCTTTGCGTGTAGATCTCGTCAAAAGTCGGCGCCATGATGTAGAATGTCAGAAAAAGCGCGATTGAAATCAGAACCTGGTTGGGTGGCGTTTGCTGGGTGCCCAATGCCTGCCGCAAGATTGAAAGCACGATGATGATCCGGGTGAAAGCGGTCACCCCCAACACAAACGAGGGCAGGATCGTCAACACTGTCATCAAGGCAAGGATTTGCAATGACAGTGAATAGGTTGTTTCGCCATCTTCGCCGGTTGTGACGTTCAACGCTGGAAAGCCCTCGACAGACTCTTGTGCCCAAGGCTGCGACGGCAAGAATATCATGACCGCAAGGCTGGCCAAAAACAGGCCGAGGCATCGTTTCAGGACCGGCATGGATAACACGATTTTCCGCAGATCACGCATCCGGCACACGCTTTTCCGCCGGAGGGCCGTCAAGCTTGAGCAAGGCCGCATGACGCCCTGCGCCGTGCAATACGGCAACGCGGTTCCCCTCGATATCGAGCAAGGAAAGCTTTAAAGTTTTCTCAACCCGGTACACCTCCAGCAAGTGTATCCGTTGATCATGCGTCCCAAGGGTCTGCTTGATGCTGTTCGCCTTGGTGACAATGATCTGCCGCACAACAAGAAGCGTTCCCAGAAATGCCAGAACGATCAAGATGCTTTTCAGATCCGGGGAGAGAAAAGACATTTTCATCACCGCATGACGCTGTGCCCAAAGCGCGACATCAGATCTTGTCCACACGCTTTTCCGGGTCCACGATGTCCGAGAACCGGATGCCAAACCGCTCGCCGACCATCACGACCTCGCCCTTGGCGATCATCGTTCCGTTCACAAGGATATCCAACGGCTCGCCCGCCAGCCGATCCAGCTCCACGACCGACCCTTCGTTGAGGCGCAGCAGGTCACTGATCGAGATCTCGGTACGCCCCACTTCAACGGACATCTCCACTTCGATGTTTTCCAGCGCGCGCAGCTTTTCGCTCTCACGCGAGCGGGTAGGTGCTTCGATTTCGTCGTCAGACATGGAAATCTCTCTCTCGTGTTATCGGGGCTAGTCCATTTTCTTGGTGATCGTAATGGCGCTGATACCGCCAACTTCACCGATATCAGCCATGAACATCTCGTGGCCCTGCACCAGAACGGTCAGGCCCTCGCGTAGATGGATCGGGAACACGTCCCCTGTTTCCATTTCAAGAAGTTGCCGCAACGAGACCTTGGGTTTGCTCAATCGAATGTTCATCGGCAAGCGCACCTGCGATACGGCCCTCTCGAGACGTTCGCGCCAAGTCAGGTCATCGTCTATCACCTCGGATTGCATGCGCGACCGTAGCTGTGCGGCAATCGGCTTGAGCGTCTGAAGCGGATAGAGAATGTCGATCGTGGCTGGCTCGATCTTGGGCAACTGAACCTCGAATGAGCAGATGATCACCGTATCGCTGCCATCCACAAACGAGGCGAATTGCAGGTTTTCCTCGCGCGACTGGTCCGAAAAGGTGAGTGGCATCAGATCCTGCCACGCTGTCAACAGCATCGCATTCAGACCTTCGGTGATGATCTCGATCACACGCTCTTCCGTCGTGGTGAATTCATTGCGGGCTTTGTACTTCAAGCCCAGATCACCGCCATAATATGCGTTCGTCAGTGTTGAGATGAACTCGGGCTGGATGACCATCATCTTGCTGCCGCGCAATTCGTCGATGCGCGATGTCGTCAGGCTCATCAACGGTTTGGTATCAACACAATATTCGTCGAAAGTCTGGACCTTTGGCATCAGCGACGCGATGCGCGGCTGTACGCGCAACATCGGCTGGAACACCGATCTTGCAAGGCGTGCAAACCGCTCGTTTATTACCCGCAGCGCATAGTAATCGCCCAAAAGCGACAGGTCGTCAGAGCCAAAGGTGAACTCCCGAACATCCTGTTCCGCAACGGCCCGCTTTGTGGATGAAGCTGTGCCGTCTTTATCAAGACTGCTGATCAAGGCATCCACTTCATCCTGAGTGAGTTTTTTTGAAGACATCAAAAACCGCTCATACTATTGCATCACGAACGATGTCAGCAACACGCTCTCGACGCCGCCAAAGCCCTCAAGAAGTTCGAGTTCCTCGTTGATCACCTTCGTCAGTTCCAAGGACATCGCATCGCGTGCATCACGTCCGATGACGTCCTCTTCGCCATAGCCGCTTAATGTCGCAAGGATCACTGCCTTGATGGCTGGTAAGTTGGATTCCACGTTTCTCAGGATCTCGTCGTCATATCGGGTCGAGACCCCAACGCCGACCTGAAGAAATCGACGAGAATCCCGCAGATTGGTCGTCATTGTGCCGGGAATTTCATAGTAGAGTGTCTGGAAAACCTCGTCCTTCGGGCTTTCCTTGGTCACCTTATCAGGTTTCGGACGGCTTTCGCCCTCGCCACCCTCCACGTCGTCTTCGTCTTCGGACGGGGCGGCGGCGTTGTTATTGCGTTCAATGATGTTTGCCGCCACTTGCTCGGGGGATTCCGCTTGTGACCCGAACAGGACATAGCCAGCGCCAAGCCCGATCCCAAGGACCACGAGCCCCCCCGCCACGAATATCAGAATCTTCAGAATACCAGATTTCTTCTTAGGCTCGTCTTCATCATCAGCCATCGGGGGCCCTCGGTTCGTGTGCTTAAAGGATAATGTTCAGCAAGGAGTGCTGCGCAGTGTCATCAGATATCATGCGGGCGTCGGTTTCATCGGAATCGCTCAGTCCGGCCAGAGCCGGATCACTATCGTCGCCATCATCGTCAAAGGGCGTGTCGCCCCCTTTGCCAGTGTTGGCGGAAAACTCTCCGAGTGTCAGACCAGCCCCATCGAAGGCGCTTGAAATCTGGCCTTCTACCCCGCGCAACATGGCTGCGGTCGATGCCACTTCGGTGACGACCCGCAAATCCAGACCACGGCGGCCTTCGCTCATCTTCAGGGTGATTTGCCCCAGATGTTGGGGAAGTATCTTCAATGTCAGAACGCCACCCGACTGCACCATCTCCGCCGCTCTTTGGACAAGTGTCTGGGTCCAGCCCTGGCGCCTGACATCCAGCACGGTTGGCAAACCGCCGCTCTGGGCCATTGGCACAGGCGATGCCGCACTGGAAGACCCTGCTGGCGACGGCGTGCCCGATTGCGCGGCTGGCGTCCCGGCCATGTCACTGACGGCCTGCCCGGTTGCCCGATGGTCCGGGGCGGGTTTCTGATTGTTCTCGGCCCGCGCTGGCGCGTCGCCGCGCGCGATCCTCGTAATGGTAGCAAGAGCCGTATCGGCTGCTCGCGCACCAAGGATCTCCGATCCTGCCATAATAGTTTGTGGCACAAGGCCTGCGCGTTGATCGCTCTGTTGTCCGTCTGCCTGCTCACTACTGAGCATACGCCCGGTTTTCATATTGGCCGCAATCATGGGCGATACAGCCGAAACGACGTAGGGCTGGGTGATATTCGGATACATCAGATCACTGTCAGCAGTTGGTACACCGGGAGCCATCTGAAAAGCGCCCTGCTCCGCAGGCGCCGCTTGCACGCCCAGCAAAGACACCAATGCGCCCGCAGCTTTTGACCCGGCGTCTGGTGATGCAGGCTGGAAAGTGGCTCCATCACGCAACGCGTCCCCGTTTGGACCAGCGACCTCGGCCCCCGCAACAAAATCTGCAATACGGGCCACCGGGTTGGCAAAAACGTTCACTGCCGAAGGTGCATCAGGCCTGACTGTCAAATTATCGACAGATTTGGCAACAGGTGTGTCACTCTTTTGGTCGCCCACGGCACCCGGACCGTCCGGCGTTGCAATTAAGACAGATGGTGCTTCGAGCGAGACTGCCGCATGAACAGATGCCGAGCCCGCTTGCCCCGAAGCTATCAACGGCTGCCCCTTTGGCTGGCTTGTCGTCATCGACGCAGCGGGCGCAGGGCTTGCCGATGCATTGGCAAGGAGCGCACCCTCGGCCGGCACCAGCGGCGTTGCCTGCCCTGTCGCTTGCTGCGGCGTAGACGCCGCCAGCCCTATGATGTTGGCATAAGCGGCGATATCATCTGATACACGCTCTAACGCGCCAGCAACCCTGATTGCCAAACGCCCATCCACCTGCATGAGGGCCAATTCGACATCCGAAAGGGCCAACATGTCGCTCGCAGACTCAGGTGGCACACCCGCTTCCAGCGGCACAGCTTCGGACGTGGCGCCTGACTCACCATTGAGAAGCCGCGAAAGATAGGCCACGACCTTATCAAGATCGACGGGTAAATCGGTGGCGCCCAGGTCCCCGATCAGGCGCAGAACGGAAAGATGCCCCTCGGCCCCACCAAGCATCGCCAAATCCGCCGTCTGCGGGATATCCGATAGATCGTCTGCATCGGGCACAACCAAAGCGGCCTTGGCGCGGTGCATCATCTTCGCAAACAGCGCGACATCCCCGGTCACAGGATCACCGCTCGCAGGCTTTTCGTCGTCGGCCCCCGGCATCAGGGATAGCCCTGCAGGCCCATCGCCCGCATGGTCAGGACCGTGCAGGCCCGTCATGTCGATCGCTGCAAAGATCTCGGCGAAAATAGCATCACCCACCGCAGTGGCATCAGCCCTGAGGCCGCCTGAAGGCGGGTGCGCCACAACACTTTGATCCTTGATAAGCGGCGTCGCCGTCATCACGCGTCCAATTCAATCAGAGACTGGATTGAGTTCTGCAAGACAGATGCCAATCAACCCACCGTGACGGAAAATTCCCGACGTATGGCGCGATGAATTTCATGGCTTCTGAACAATGCGATACGTCGTCTGAGACGCTTCGATCATGGAGTCCCGCTCTTGCTGTGCTTCTTTCAAAACCTGCCGGGCCTTGTCGGAAACCAGTTGTTTCTTGTGACTCATGCGAGCGATCGCCCCAGTGACGTTCGTCAGTTCGACCGTGAGGAAATCCAGCTTGTTCGATAGTGCTTGGGTCTCTTCGATCAGACGAAGTTCGTAATACCGATTGGTGTGCAGCTTGTGGGCCTGTTGCACCGTCTGATCACGGGCGTAATCGCGCAGCGTCTCCATGCGCTCCAGCAAAGCCTGAATCTGATCTATTTCCACCTGCAATGCCTGTTGCCGCTGGACGAAATGAGGCAGGCGGGCCTGTTCCTTCAGGGCCATGTTCCGCAACAGTTTCGCCTTGCGCATCCCCATCAGGTCCGCCCCACGAGAGAGGTCAGCAACCGGGCGCTTTCGTTGATATCCGCTCGGGCGTCCGGAGCCTGACGGATGTACTCCACCAGCCTCGGCCAAAGAGACACAGCTTCGTCCAGATCGCTATCCTGCCCCGAGACATAGCCGCCCATCAACATCAGGTCCCGGTTCTCATTATACAGCGACACCATCCGCTTGAACTTTTGGGCGGCCGCTTGTTGCTGTGGTGGGACGATATCGTTCATCACCCGGCTGATGGACGCGGGGATATCGATGGCGGGATAGATGCCCATTTGCGCGATCGACCGGCTAAGCACCACATGCCCATCCAGAATGGCCCGCGCCGTATCTACAACCGGGTCATTTCCATCGTCCCCATCTGCCAGCACCGTGTATATTCCGGTGATCGACCCCGAATGCGCGCCCACACCCATGCCGGCGCGTTCGATCAAGGTCGGGATCATCGAAATCACTGACGCCGGATACCCCTTCGATGTGGGCGCTTCACCCAAGGCGAGGCCGATTTCGCGCTGCGCGTGGGCAACCCGTGTCAGCGAGTCCATGATCAGCAAAACGTTCTTGCCCTGATCACGGAAATGCTCAGCGATCGCGGTGGCGCGGCGTGCGGCCCTAATCCGCAAAAGCGGGGACCGATCAGCAGGCACCGCCACGATGCTGATCCGGTGTCTTGCCTCGGGGTTCATAACGGATCGAACCATCTCGCCCACCTCGCGCGCGCGCTCACCGATCAGGCCGATCACCACCACATCCGCCGATGTATGGCGTGCCATCATCCCCAGCAAAACCGATTTACCGACACCCGAGCCGGCGATGATCCCGATCCTTTGACCGCACCCAATGCTCAGCAGGCCGTTGACGGCGCGTACGCCCACATCCAACGCTCCGGGAATAAGCTTTCGTGCCAACGGGTTCAGCATCTTGCCGTTGAGCGGAATGCGCTCCGCTCCCACTGGTGTCGGCAGATCATCAAGCGGCTTCCCAAGCGCATCGACAACCCGCCCAAGAAACGCCTCTCCCACATCAACCGACGTGCCCTGATCCAGCAGATCGACCCGCGCGCCCGCCCGTACCGGCGCACCGGATTCGTACAGGACCAACTTGTTGCGGCCCTCGTTGTAGCCAATTACTTCGCCCAGAACATGATCGCCCTGATCGGTCTGGACAGTGCAGATCGATCCCACCGAGACCGGGAAACCGTCGCATTCCAGCAGCAACCCATCATATCTTGAGACGCGCCCGCTCAGTTTTGGCTGGCTCTCTCCCTCGGTGCCTCCCTTGAGCGGTCGGGTGATCTGTTCAGTAAGGTTCAGCATCGTTAAACCGTCTCTGTCACGGGTTTGGTGACAGGTTTCGCCGTCTCGCTCATCAGATCACTCATTTCGGCACCACCGATGCGCAAACGTGCATCGCCACGCCGCAGGGATGGGTCGGCGACAATATGAAGTTGTGGGGAATGCTGCCGCTCCAGAAAGCTCTTCTGCACAAGCCACACATCATCCGGCGCCAGAAAAAGTTCGCGCTGCCCAGACAGATGAGACAGGTTCTCCACCAGCATCTCGATCCGCTCCGCCAGTATATCCGGCATCTTGGTCAGCAGAAAACCGACGCGCTGGGAGGCAAGATCGAGGACGGCCAGCCTGAGGCTTTCGGACAGTGTTGCGATATCCAATACATCCGTGGCTTCCATTCGCTCAACCAGGGCGCGCAAGCGATCGAATTGCTGCGCCAACTCGGCCTCGCGTTCGCTCTCGGTCATCGCCTTGCCTGCCGACAGCCCCTCGGCATAGGCATCGTCGCGGATCTTTTGCAGCATTTGCTCGTCCACCACCGGCGCAGGCGGCTCGACCTGGACCGGGACATCCGGCACCGGCTGAGGGTCATCCGCTATCTCGGACGGAGGATCATGACTTTGACTGGCTGCATGTGCATCTTCGGCGACCGCCTCGGCATGCTCTGCGGCATCGTCTGCACGCTCCCGCTTTACCACATCGGATTCGTGATCTTCGGCCGCGTCCTCCACGGTCGGGTCGGGTTCGACCGGGGCAACCGGGTGTTCAACCGCCAGTTCGCCCCATGTCAGGCGACGGAAAGACCCACCGGCCTTTCGCGGCATGTCGCCGTCCTTTGTAAACCCACGGCCCTGCAATCCTTGCAGAGCATCGGACACATTGGCCCGGACGTAACCGTCCTTGTCTGTCGAGGCTTGCAGATCGGACACGGGGTGAAGCATCACACCATTTGCTCCCCGCCCCGACCGGCAAGGACGATCGTGCCTTCATCGGCCATCTTGCGGGCCACCTCTATGATTTTGACCTGCGCCCTTTGCACCTCGGTCAGGCGGACAGGGCCAAGAACCTCCATTTCGTCCTTGATATTGGCCGCCGCGCGCGTCGACATGCAGCCAAACAGCTTGTTTTGAAGTTCGTCATCTGCACCCTTCATGCTCATGATGAGATCCTCGGTATCAATTGACCGCAAAAGGGTCTGCAAGGACCGGTCGTCGGACATGCCCAGATTTTCAAAGGTGAACATGTTCTCCTGAATTGCCTGCATCAGTTCCTTGTCGCGGCGCTTGATGGACCCCATGATACGGCGTTCGGTATTGGACTTGGTAAAGTTCATGATCTTCGCCGCCGCCTTGACGCCGCCGACCTTGGACGACCGCAGGCTGGTATTGGCCTTGAACTTTTCCTGCATGACCTTTTCCAGCTCCCTCAGGGCTTCAGGGTCGACGGTTTCCAATGTCGCGATGCGCTGCACGACCTCTGGCTGCAAATCGTCGCCCAACAGGTTCAGAACGTCCGAGGCAAGACTGTAATCGAGATAGGACACGACCAAGGCAATGATCTGTGGATGCTCATCTTGAACAAGTTCGGCGATCGATCGCGCGTCCATCCAGTCGAGTATTTCGATCGGGCGTTCACTGCTGGCTGGCGTGATACGGCTGAGAACGGATTGCGCCTTGTCCTCTCCCAAAGCACGGCTGAGCACGTTGCGGATGTAGTTTCCAGCTCCGAGCCCAAGGCTGGTCTGCTGCTTGATGATGGCCAGGAACTCGTCCAGTACGGCATTAACCGTTTCCTGATCGGTGTTGCGCACCGAATACATCGCCGCCCCCAGATGCTGCACCTCGCGCGGGCTGAGGTTCTTGAGGATCTCGGCAGCCTCCTCTTCACCCAACAGCATCATCATGATCGCGGATTTCTGCGTCCCGCTCAGATGTTCCGTGATTTCCGACGCATCGGTTGGTTCGACCTTGGTACCATCCATCCGTTTCAGTCCCTATTCGTGGATCACGTACTTTGATCCATGTCTTCTTCCATCATCGCCTTGAAGACGTTCGAAACGCGCCCGGCCTCGTCACCGACAATCATCCGGATCAGCGCGACCTTGTCGTCATAGCTGTTGGCGGTATCCAGCATCTCGACCGAGATCGAACTTTTCTTCGGCTTGAGCTTGGCCTTGATCTCTTCAAGGGATTGGCCCTCTTCCAAATCGATCGTGTCCATGTCGATAATCTCGCCGTCCTCTGTCGTGATGACATTCGGCCCCTGCCCGTCAGAGGGTGCCGCGAGGAACTGGGTCAAAAGTGGCTTGATCAGGCCAAGAACCACGACCGCCAGAACCATCAGCATCAACAGGTTGCGCATCATCTCGCGCACCCAAGGATCCTCGTACCAGGAAAATTCCGTACCCTCGGACAACGACGCGATCACGGCCTCGGGCGAAATGAATGGCAGGCTTGACACGATCAGAGTGTCACCGCGAGCGGCGTTGATCCCCACGGTGCGTTCGACCAGCGCTTTGACATCTTCGATGCGGGAGGGATCAAGGCCGACCGAAATCTCGCTTATTGCCCCCTCTTCCGTAGCTTCCCCTGTGGGCTGGCGTTCACGCACCAAAACCGCAACATGGACACCCTTTATTTGGGCAAGAGGGCTGCTTTCCGACGAAACACGGCGGCTCATCTCGTAGTTTCTTAGATTGTTCGTGGATCGCAGGCGGGTGCCCTGGCCGTTGGTCACGGTGTTCGCAGTATTTTCATTCTGCCCGGCCTCGCCCCCCCCATCTGGGTTATCTTCATTTTCACCGTCACCGGCATCTGGAACATCGGCGTTTCCGTTGTTGCCTTCAAGTTCCGCAGCGGGTGGCGGCGTGTTGCTAATGGCGCCGGGAATCCCTCTGGCTCTTTCCACTACCTCCTCTTCGAGCGCGTTCTGTTCGCTAAGCAAGCCAGACTCGCCCGGCATCACAAGATCCTCTGTTACTTCCCGACGGGTAAAGTCGATTTCCAGACTGACCTGTGCCGATACATGGCCAGGCCCGACGATCGGGGTCAGCAAGGTTTCGATGCGCGCGCGATAGATTTCCTCTAGCTTGAGTTGATATTCCAGCTGTCGATCGGCCAGCGTCGTCGCAGGATCGTCAACCGTATCGGACAACAGCCGACCGTTTTGATCGACAACCGTCACGCTTGTCTTCGACAAATTGGCAACAGAAGACGAAACCAGATTCACAATCGCCGTCACCTGCTGTGACGACAGGCTGCGACCCGGCTTCACCTGGACAAAAACTGACGCGGTTGGTGCCTGAGCATTGCGTGCAAAAGCAGAGCGTTCCGGGATTGCAAGATGCACGCGCGAGGCGGAAACAACGTCGATTTCATTGATCGACCGGGCAAGTTCGACTTCCTGCGTTTGTTTCAGACGCATGGTTTCAACAGATCGGCTGGTGCCCATCGGCATATCAGTCAACATGCTGTAGCCATCTGGCATCGACTGCGGCAACCCCTGAGCGGCAAGGGTCATGCGGGCGGTGTAATAATCCGCAACGGGAACAGTCACCTCACCGCCGACCGGATCGATCTGAACATCGGTGCCGTTATTGCGCAACGCATCCATAACCGCGGCCTTCTCGGCCTCGGGTAAGGATGCAAACAGCGTCGTGCGCTGCGGCGTCTGCAATGCGACATAAAAAATAAGCCCCAGAACCACCAGAAGGGCAGCCGCCACAACGGGAAAAGCACGCTGTACCGCTGGCTGCATGTAGAACATGCGCAGGTCGTTCATGGTCATTGTCACGCGCTGCGCAAAGCCGTTTCGCGCCGGTGCGAGCGACGTGTTTGTGGAATTATCCGTCATGGGCTAGCTTTTCACGCACTTGTTTCTACTCGATTTTCCACCCTTAGACGGGCATGTTCATGATGTCTTTATATGCAGTCAAAGCCTTGTTTCGGACGTTCAGCGTCAACTGGAAACCAAGCGAAGAAACCTGTTGCGCGACCATCACCTTGGTCAAATCCGTTTCCTTCCCGGTTTCGAAATCGCGGCGCATTTCGCTCGCCTCAGTCTGTGCATTCGCCACCGCGTCCAGCGACTGGCGCATCCTGTCGGCAAAGCTTGGCTCGTTCGACGGGCTGGCCGGCAACGCACCGGACGCCCGCGCCGACATGTCCCGGGCGCGATTGATTGCATCCGCCGCATTCAGCGACATGGTCGAGGTGACCGGGTCGATCCTGTTCATATACTGTGCCTCCTATAGTCCGTGCGCTCCGGGCCAAGCGCTTGGCGTGCCGGCTTGAATAATGGGCGACGGCCTTGCTACCTGGTCGATCATGATGGCATCGGCCGTGATGGTCGTCCCGGTTTTCAGAACAAGCGCGCGCTGCATCACGTTTTCCAGTTCACGGATGTTGCCCGGCCAGTCATGCGCTTCCAACAGGGCGACGGCGCAGGGCGCCAGCAACGGGATTTCCGCGACATCCTTGACATGACGGACCAACAGCTCTTGTGCGATGGGTAGAATATCGTCGCGTCGGGCCGACAGCGGCATGGTCGTGACAGGAAACACGTTCAGCCTATAAAACAGGTCCTCGCGAAAGCGCCCGGCGAGACACTCGGCCGACATGTCGCGGTTCGACGTGGCGAGGATGCGGACATCGACCTCGATCTGACGGTTGCCGCCAAGCGGAGTGACCGCAAGCTCTTGAATGGCGCGCAGTAGTTTCGCCTGCAACGGTAGGGACATTTCCGAGATTTCATCCAGCAGCAATGTGCCACCGTCCGCAGCCCGGATCAGGCCAACATTGGCCTTGGACGCGCCGGTGAACGATCCTTTTTCATGCCCGAACAACATCGCCTCCAGCATATTGTCGGGGATGGCCGCACAGTTGATCGCCACGAACTCGCCGCCCGCGCGCTTTGACTGGCTGTGGATATACCTTGCCATGATCTCTTTGCCGCTGCCGGTCGGCCCGTTGATAAAGACACTGACATCGGAGTTTGCGACACGTGCCGCCATTGCGAAAAGTGTCTTGACGTGCGGGTTGCGCACCATCGCGCGCCCGGAACCATGCACAAGCGTTGCAATGAATAGAAGAGCGTATTGCGGGCAGATATCATCGCCAAGTCCGAGATGAACAATCTTGCCGCCCAATTCAGACGTAATGCAGAAACCGCTGGCCGTCTCATTGACCACGAGAACAGATCTGGCTCCCATTTTGCGCGCCAACTCGACCACACCGGATTGCCCCCCAAGTACGTCTGCATGTTCCTGCGAGAGGATCAGGAAATCCGTGTTCGGGCGCTTTTCATCGCAGCTTGTGTCACAGACCCGGCGCACCGAAACTGCATGATCTGACAGAGTATCAACCAGGGCCTGGCCCAATCGAAAGTTTTCAATCTGTATAATGGCACGATACATGGCGTCCACCTCCGCCTCTATAAAGGCAAGCTGTGTGCCAAAATAACTGAATATCCATTGGATATCTAAATATTTAGATTACTAACTTTAGTATGACTAAAAGCATAGATTATGCATGCCCAATCTCTCTTGCTTTGTATGACGAGATCAATTGATAATATATATCGCCAACCCTCGTTCATCGGGTAGAAACGTGTTGGACTAGTTCACTTGCTGCACAGCTACTAAGATCACTATTTTGACATTCGGAAGAATTGCAATGACCGCGCCTTCAACGAAAATTTCAGATTTCAAGGCAATTGGAGGCACCTCGCCAGCCGTCGTGCGGATGCGTCAGGAAATTGAGAACGTCTCGACCTACAACGTCAATGTTTTGACAACCGGACCAACCGGCGCAGGAAAAGAACTTGTTGTGCAAGCCTTGCACGCGATGTCCGGTCGGAAAGGCAAACTGATTTGCGTCAACTGCGCAGCAATCCCGCGCGACCTGCTTGAAGCGGAACTTTTCGGGCATGAAAAAGGGGCCTTCACTGGCGCAAGCACAACTCGCAAAGGGCGCTTTGAAGATGCCGCGCGGGGCACGCTCTTTCTGGACGAAATCGGTGACATGCCACTGGAGCTTCAGGCCAAGCTGCTTCGCGTCATCGAAACGCGCAAGATCAGCCGCCTTGGATCGAACACCGAGCGGCCTGTAGATTTTCGCCTTGTCTGTGCGACACACAAGGACCTCAATGGAAAGTTACACGAAGGTGACTTCCGCGAAGACTTGCTGTACCGTTTGTCGGTGGTCGTCATCCGTGTGCCACCACTCAAACATCGAGTTCAGGATATACCCGAACTCGTTTCGGCTATATCCAACCAGATTGAAAACGACGGCTCGGGCCTTGTTCCACCCCCTGTGGAACTGGACGGCATGGAAGAGCTGATGCATTACGAATGGCCCGGTAATGTGCGAGAGTTGAAAAACTTTCTCCAGCGGGCCGCTGTATTTTCGCGCGGCCAGCCACTGACCCGGCCTATGGTGCGGAAATTGCTCCACCTTGACGAAAGAAATGTCGAGGAACAAGCGAACCTTTGGAGCGCCATTCACAAGATTCCTGCCTCGGTGGCGCGAACCACATCCTCGGAGCGAAATTCAGAGCCGATCGAGATACAAAAATCGGACATTGATGCGATGCAAACGTTGCGCAGCGACCAGCCGTTTTGTTTGAAAGATCACCTTAGCAACATCGAACTAAACTATATTACTACCGCGCTGAAGCTGGCAGATTACAGTACGACAAAGGCTGCCAACATGCTTTCTTTAAAACGAACAACCTTGATTGCAAAGATGCGTAAATACAAAATTGATAGCGACTCCTAAAAATAAACAAGTCCATATTTCGCTCGGGGTACTGGTTGGGGACGGGCCGCATTACAGGATCGGAATACTCCAAGAAACATCCGCGATCATACAACGCCGTCGACCTTCCAGGACAAGATACCCCTCAGGCGAGGTTAACAATTCATCTTTCAGGGCGATGACGGCCGAAGGCGGCCGGGGCGGGTCGCTCCGCAACAGCTTTAAAAGACTGGAAAACTGACTATACGATACGTGCAGATGCGCTTGCATGACAGGCCGCGTATCGTCGATGTCAAGCTCACCAATGCCTCCAACATGAGAAATTTCACGGGTTTGAACGTGTAACACGATATGGCCTCTGGCCAAATTCATCAGCGTCCCGTTTACCAACAGTTGCGGTTTCTTGTCGTGACCTACCATAATCGCCTCGGCGGACTGCACCGACAACTGCACTGTAGTTATCTTTTCCAAAGCATCCTCCAAGCCGGGCCCGCTCAGACGTTCCGGGCGTCATCGGCATGACCCTTGAGCAACGGCTGCATTTTCTTGAACGCTGCCGACTTGATTTGAGAAACGCGCCCCGGTGTCACGTCAAGAACCGCAGCGATCTCGTAGACGTTCAGCTCTTCAACATAATAAAGTTGGAGTACAAGCATTTCCCGTTCGGGCAAAGTTCTCAACGCAGCCAGCAGCGTTTCTTTCAAGCGCTCGCGATCCAGCCTTTGTTCGGCGGGGGCATCCTCTGAAGCGAACCACATCGAATGCTCATCGTATTCATCTTGAATAGAATTCTGATAGCTTGCATTCAAGGTCTGTTCCCACTGCGTGTATTCATTCAGCGTCATCGACACAGCTGCAGCCAATTCGTGCTTTTCTGGGGTGCGGCCCAGATCCTGCATCAGCTTCGTCTTGGCCGAGTTGATCAACTGGTTAATCTTGATCGATTTTCGACACAACACGGAATTTTTTCGCAGATAGTCATGCATTGCGCCTCGGACACGCAGGACCGCGTAATTTTCAAATGAAACGCCATCCTGCCGCGAGTACCGCTGGGCAGCTTCTATCAGGCCAATCAATCCGATTTGAAGCAAGTCCTCATATTCGACAATTGACCGAACCCGAAAATGGACATGGTGTGCAACCCTTCGGACGAGCCCCTCATGTTCACGAACAATTCGTTCAATATTTCGTGTATCTGTCGGATAACAATTCACCACCGCGCCTTTACCCCGATATATTCAAGGGCATTGGATCGTGCCGCAGGGCATTATGTGGAGCGTGCAGGATTTGCCTGAGAACCAAATCAAAATTTTTGATCTGTTCATGCTTGTCTTCCATCTGAACAATAGGAACGCATTTTATAGACGACTCGTAAATTTCCCTGCGATGTTTGAAATGCCCCGCGTAAGTCAGACCTACCGGCAAAAACGCCTTAACCGTATAGCTGAAATTCTCGAACACCGCCCTTGCCTGTCGCTCGCTGTTGACCATGTTCACAACAACTGAATATTCAGCGATTCCGCGTTCCAGGTAGGAATTCTTGATCAGCGCATAGGCATCCACAAAACTTGTCGCCTGCGCCAAGAGAACAATCAGAACGCGATCGGAATTTGCAAGAGTGTTGATCAGGTCTTGTCCTGCACCAGCAGGGGCATCGACCACAATATAACTAAAAGCATCCTTTAGCTGTCGCAATTCGGACAACACACTTTGTAGGGGGTCTTCAACCTTGTCGATTGCAACGCTTGCACCCGTGCGACCGGCCAACACAGACAGACCACCATCCACAACCTCGATCGCCTCACGTAGCGTGCAGCGGGCCTGCAAGACATCGATCAAATCGAACTCGGGCTGAAGATCAAGCAGGATATGCGAGTTGGCCATCAGGAGGTCTGAGTCCACCAGAAGCGCCCGACCGGACGACTTTTGCAGACGCAACGCGAAATTGGTAGCCAACGAGGATTTCCCCACGCCCCCTTTTCCGCTTGCAATCGTGATTACCGTTGCCATCTATCCACCCTCGATGCTGCTACTCAGCATAATTCGCGCCAAAAACCGAAAGACTGCGAAATTTAGCTCTGAACTCCCTGATATACCCGGCAACTCCTCGCCCATCAGGCGCTCCAACTGCGCTGTGGCCCACTATCGACATGCACAAATGTCGAATACGTGCCCACACCACCCGGGCAGACCTGCCTTGCGACGCGCGACAGCGTCTTCATCGGCACGTCCGGCAAGGAAAAGTCGATCGCACGCGCCTGCATATGCAGTGAATTGCGCGCCGCTTTCTTGCCCATACGGCGCAACAAGTCGTTGGTTTTGCGACTGCGATATCCTGACGTGATCCGCACGTTCAGTGCGCCGCCTTCGGGCGCAACATCCTCGCATATCCGCAAGAGCGCTTGCAGCACGGCACCGTCAATTTCCTGAATTTCGTTTTGCCGCCAATCGCGCAGGAAATGATCAAGCTGGCGTTTCTCCGACGGGCTGAACGGCGCGCGCGCCGCCACTTTCAGTGTCATTTTTTCGCCAGTATTCGCATTTCCCAACGCCAGGCGCAGCGGTCGCGACATGCCGAAAAGCGGTGCTTGCCGTGGCGCCAACGATACATCTGGCGGTAGGTCCGGTTCCGGGTCGCCGAACATATGCAAAAGCCCCTGCGTGTCCCCTTCCGGCGGACGAAAAGCCGTGTTGCTGAACAAGCTGCCACCCGTTGACATATCAACAAGCGGCGCGCCATGCGCCAAGGCTGGCGAGCAAAGCGCGCCAGCAAGAACTGCGCGGCGTGTGACATGGGCTTTTTGTGTCATAAAACAACATGCATAAGATGCAGCCCTATGCGGTGATCACTCAGCGTGTCAGCTTTTCGATCATGTCGGAATATGTCTGAAGAATGCGTGACGAACCCGAAAACTGCTGCTGCGCGCGGATCATGCTTGTCAATTCGGTCGTCAGGTCAACGTTCGAAGATTCAAGCGTCCCGGTCAGAACACGACCAAACCCCTCGGTGCCGGCGATACCCAGAATCGGCGCTCCGGATGTCACGGATTCCTGGAAACGCCCCATACCAAGCTGCCGCAATGATGTGGAATTGGCAAACAAGGCCACAGCAATCTGGCCAGCGACGACCGGCTCTTCAGAGCCATAGGTCGCCATCATTCTGCCGTCCGAAGCGACTTCGATTGCGGTCAATTGAACATCGTTCTCATTGATGAACGGCACTGAAATTTGCTGCAAGGCTCCTCCACCTTCACCATCGTAGCCAAACACGATGTCGTTGGTCGACGACCGAAGAACGCCGTTTTCATCCAGTGAAAACTCACCATCCCGGGTATAGCTCAACGTGTTGGAAGGCGTGCCGTCAGGGTTGGGCGTGGTTGTGACAAACATGCCGTTTCCACTTAGGGCCATATTCAAAACCCCTTCACGTTCCATGAACCCGCCCTGCTTGGTGCTTTGGCGAGTCTGTTCCACTAAGCTGCCTACCCCTGTTGATGTACGCGACACCGTCTCTGGCGACGCACCACTGTAGAGATCCGTAAAACTGGCTGTGCTCTTTCGAAACGCTGTGGTTCCGGCGTTTGCCACGTTATTCGATACGGTGGATATTTCGAACATCGACGTTGACATGCCGGACAGGATAGTCCCGAACATTTGCGGTCTCCTTCAGTACAATCGCAAGTGTCGTTGCAGGAACCGTGCCAAAACTGTGCGCAGCCCCATAGCGTGTTACACAAAGCGCGGAAAACAAGTCGAAGCCCACAGTCTGGCGACGGCAACAAAGGTATCTTCAGGAAAGGCTGGCCGGTCTCAAAGGCGACAAGACACGGCTCTCGCGGGTGCCACCGCGCCCCATGGCAACATGGTTGAAATTGATTTCCAAAACGGTGCAGGAAAACCGCTGGATGCCACCCAAAAGACGCCCTTCACCCCGCGCTTCAAGCTCTACTTCACGTCGGCCAGCGCTTCGTGGATGAACCTGGTCGAACGTTTCTTCGCCGAGATTACAAAAACGTGCATCCGGCGCGGCAGCTATTCCAGCGTCGATAATCTTGAGGCCGCGATCTACGACGATCTGGCGCACCAAAACGAAAGGCCCAAGCCCTTCTAGTGGACCGGAACGGCCGGATATATCCTTATCCGGGGTCCCCGATAATATACGTCAGACTCAGAGCACCAATGTCGCGGGTTAACAGCGGGAGGCTTTAGTTCAAGAAATCGAAAAGACTGCTTTGGCTGATTTTGGAATAGGCCTGTCGCGCCGCGTCGCGATTGACCAAAAGACTTTGCAGTTCCGTGATCACCCGTTCCAGATCTGCCGCGGACAGGTCATTTATCTGCGTATCCAGCGCGACGGATCTGGTTTGCAGGGTTTCCTCCTGCGCCTCGGCTCGCTGCAGCCTCGCCCCGACCGTGGTTCGCGACAGCGCGATGTGTTGACCCGCGTCGATCAGCTTGGTCAACTGCGCCCCCAGTTTCTGTGCAGCCGGTGCGAGGGTCTGCTCCGGCACGTCATCAGTGGTGAAGGTAAATTTGGGATCCTTGCTGGCGAGGGTAACACCCTCCACGTCGAGTTCAGAGATCGTGACCGTTCCACTATTGGCGGAAAGCTGCAAGCGCCCGTCCTGCGACAGCTCGGCGGTGATGCCCGTGGCCTCGCTTTGCGCATTGATCGCGTCGATCAGGCGGTCGCTCGATCCGCCAACAACTTCACTGACATTGACAGTCTCGCGGCCCGAAGGCCCCTCGATCACAAAGCTCACGTCGCGAGGCATCCGGTCGCCATTGAATCGCAACGACAGCCCGGGTTCACCGGGTCCTGACAGGCTGTCCTGAATGGATTCCTTGGTGGATAGCGCCGCCTCAAAACTATCAACGATGTCGAAAATACTGGACATCCCCGAAGATGTCTCGACTTGCATGAACACGCGCCCGCCATTTACCGAGGTCGGAAACCGCATGGTTTCGGACGCCGCAAGCGTATGTTCCCCGCCATCTCCTTTGAACTCTATTTCCCCATCGGCATTTTGCTCGAATGGCGTGATATCCGTGGCATATCCACCAAAAATCGCCTGGCCATCCGGTGTACGCGTGTTAGCCAGACCGACAAGCGCGCTGCGTATCTGGGAAACTTCAACGCGAAACGCCTCACGGTCGATTCGCGCGAAGGTGTCACTGTCGGCGGCCGTCGCGATTTCACGCAGCCGCGTCAACCTGTCGAATGCCGATGTCAGTTCTGTATCCGCCAGCGTCAGGCTTTCCTGCGCTGTTCTGACGTTGCGCTCGAAACCGGCAAGCTGGGTTGAGCGTTCTTCCAGCGCGGATAGCCTGACAGCATCAAGCGGCTTGTCCGAGGCTTGGTTTATCTCTTGTCCGGTGGAAATCTGGGTTTGACGGAGTTCGATTTCTTCATTGATCCCCGAAAAGCGATTCAGCATCTGGTCAGTGAAAAGTTTGGTCGAAACAGACATGGTTGGCCTCACGAAATCCGGATAAGGGTATCGAACATCTCACGCGCGCTTTGCAGAATGCGTGCCGCCGCCTGATATGCTTGTTGTTGCGCGATCAATTTGGCGGCCTCTTCGTCAAGGTTCACCCCGCTCAGTTCGCTTTCCGTTGCCACAGCCGCTTCATAAACCGCTTCATTTGACGTTCTGGTCAAACGCGCTGCGTCAAGTGTGGCGCCGACACCTGCGGCGATGGAGCGGAATTCGTCTTGATAGCTTGTAAATCCAGTCCGCTGTTGGCCAAGGCTTAACATCTCGTCCAGATTACGGGCATCGCCCGGCGACCGTCGTCCCGTCACCAAGGTGAAAGTATCACCTGTTTCGGCAAATCCCGACAGCTCGACATCCTGCCCCGAGACGTTGAAACGCGCCAGACCGTTTGATGTCCGCGTCGCGATCGACGCGCCCGTTTCCTCGTCAAACAGTTCAACGCGCCCGGTGCCATCGTCCATCATCTCGACCCGGAAGCTTTCCTGTTTGCGGTCCGCAGCACCAGCGGGGGAACCAATCTCGAACTGGGCCGCGATCCGCTTGGCACCGCTATCACCCATGACGACGATAAGCTCTTCATCAGGCAGGTCGGTCAGGTGCAGATAGGATCCGGCAGCGCTGGTCGCACCCGCCACCACGTCAATCGCCGAAGCCGTCGTACTACGGGCGTTCAGCGCGCCGGCATCAACAGTCAGGTCCACTGTGCCAATCTTGAGGCCAAGCGCGGTTGCGTGGTCACCGCCTGTCACGCTTAACTGCCCGAGACCGGGCTGTTTTGCACTCAAAACAAGGATGTCGTTACCTTCTGCGTCCGCCTCGATCCCTGCGTCCAGACTTTCAGCCAAACCTGGGGGCACAGTAACGGTTATGCCAGTTTCCGACTTCGTTACGGTCAGGCTGGCCGACACCCCATTCAGCGATACGTCGATCGAGTAGTCCCCATCAGCAAGATTCGACGCGATGGCGCGCCCCTGCAATGACGGCGTCGTCAGCGCGGTGCTCAGCCCGAATTGTGCCGCCGTGGATTCCGACACGGGTACAGGGCCTGCGCCCGACAACTGACCATCCACGACATCAAGTGACAGCGCAAAATCGCCGTTCACTTCATCCACACGGGGGACCAAACGCCCGTTTTCCGGGCCTGTGATCTCGAAATCCAAGGCCGTCAGGCGGGTCGGGTCACCGCCGTCGACCCGTGTCAGGGTATACTCCGCACCGCCGAGCGTGAAGCGCGACGTCGTCCCCACGGGCGGGAAATCCCCGATTGCGCGCGCAGCGCCTGTCAGGGCCGGCACCGGGGCCTGTGCACGCAATTCGGCCGCCATGGCCTGTGCGACCCCATCGCCAGACAGGGTGCCTGCCGCCAAATCCGCAGCCGATACGATGCCGGTAAAGCTCGGCCCATTGTCAGCGGTCACCGCCGCCTCGTAGCGCGCGGACGGCGCATGCACGTTGGTCCCGTCGACACTGGTCGAGGGTCCGTCAATCATAGGGTCGATATTGAACATCAGCGACGCCGCTGTTCCGCCATTGGAGAACTCACGCGCCACCAGACCACCCGTTACCGGCTCGGAGTCGGAGATCAGAGTCTCGGCCCCTGTCGCGTCACTGCTGATCGCGAATTCGGACGTGCTGAGGAACGAGACGGTGCCGCTGACCCGCATTTCATTCAGAAACGGACTGGCGAATGTCGAAGTTTCGCCACGGCTCAACGGTTTGAATTCCTGATCGAGGGCAACCGCGCCGAAACCGACACCGTTCGGGGAAATGTTGCTGATGGCGATGTCGAACCCATCGTCCTGAATCAACGTCACCGCATCGCCGGACAACGACAATTCTGCCTTGATCCCGGTGTCATCGCTCAGACGGTTGACCGCGCTGACCAGTGCATTCAGATCGCCATTGCTTATCTGTGCCGAAATCGTCAAGGGAGCGCCATCAAGACCGGCAAGATCAAATTGAACCGACCCATCCGTGGCCGACGGATCAAGCGACAGGCGCAGCGCCGTCATTGCATTGGCCTGAACACCAACAGGCGCGAAGGACTCGTTGGCACGATCCGCGACGAGGGCGGCATCAGCCCCCGCAGGGATCGTGGCAGACCGAACAAAGCCTGTGGCCATATCCAGGGTGATCGTCTGACCTTGCGTCTGATTGACAGCGCTGTTCGAGGAAATCCCGACATTGCCTTCCGAAAGCGTTGTTCCGGTCGCTGCCGAAAGCCCGATAAGGCTGGCGGATACCTTCTGCGCACCGCCTGTCAGCGGCGATGCGCCGATCTGGCTTTGCGTGACATCAATACCGCGATAGCCGACGCCCCCCGCTGCGGAATTGTAGTCCGCGCGATACTCCGCTTCCCTTGCAAAGCCGTTATCAATGGTCAGAAGATTGGCAACCTCATCCGTATTGAGCGGTATACCCGCGATCTGCCGGCCCTCTCGGGTGAAGACCCGGATATCCGACGCCTCCTGCCCTTGTGTCACGGAGGCACCGATCGACGACCCCGAAGACGACACCGCGGAGGCTGCGGTCAAGCTGCGCGATCCGTCGGATGCAAAGGCCAACCCGGTGGCCGACCCCGCGACGCTTACACCCAGATCCCGAAGGGTCTCTCCCGCGACCGAGGATTTGAACACACCCATATCAAGATATTTTGCAATTTCCGCGCCCGTCTCCCAGCTGGTCTGGGCGACGTCGCTTGGTTGCACGGCAAAATTGTGATCCACGCCGTCCAGCGTCAGGGTGAATGCCCCGATATCCGCGTCGACCTTGGCCGCTATGGATGCGGTCGTCTGCGTGGCCAGGCTGGCGAGGCTGATATCCTTGGTCCCGCGCGGGATGCTGCCGATCACGCCGCCCCGCAACAATTCTTGCGCCGCCACCGGCGACAGGTTGTTGGCCAATACATCCGTCAATGGCGCGATACCCGAGCTTTCGCCCTCCGCCGCTTGCGATGTCAAAGTGGCTGATCCCAGATTGGTCGTCTTCGGTGAGATCACAGTGGTGGACGACGCCGCGATTTCTTCGGGTCGGTTCAAGAGAAACGCGATCCGAGACGCATCGCCCGGATCGCGGGTGAAGGTGACGGTATCGCCATCCGCAGGCGTCCCAGTCACGTCGATCACCGCGCCGTCGATTTCAAGCCGTGTCCGCCCCGTCGCCAACTCGGCTCCGGTATCATCCTTCAAGATCCACCGATCCGTGGATGCCGCATAGCTCATTTGCATGCGGTCAAGGCTGTCGGCCCGGCCGGGAACCAGACGTATCGTCGCCTCAGCCGTACCCTCGTTCGCGCGACCGAGCGTCGGCGAAAACTGTGCTACGGCAAACATCTCACGGCCCAGTTGACCTTCAAGGTCTATGCCCTGCGCATGCTGCGCATTCATGCCATTGCTGAAATTCCGCGCCAGCATGTCCAACTCGTTGCTCGCGCGCAGGGTGGTTCCGTATGCGTCGACCAGACCACGCAAGCCGCCGGTTTCCAGCTGCGAAACGGTCTGCCCCGCCCCAACCCGGAAAAAGATGTTGCCCTGATCGCTGATCCCTGACGCCAGAACCTTGCTGTCCTCGCCAGTCACAATAAGCGGCCCGCCATCCGAAGCGCCAAGACGAACCTCGGCCTCAAAGCGATTACCGATCGAAACGCTGACCGGGACCATTGCGGACAGCGCATCAATCAGCCGGTCCCGTTCATCCAGCAACGTATTGGGCGGATTGCCCCCAAGATTTGATGACCGCAACTTGCCATTGACGGATGCAAGTGCGCTCAGGTTCTGGTTCACTTTATTCAACCGTGTTGAAATCTCGTCGAACGTGCCATCGCCCAATTCTTGCAGAAGCGACGCCGTTGTGTTGAATGCGTTGCTGACCGTTTGAGCCATTTCCATCGCGGCAGCGCGCGGCACTAGATCACCAGGACGCGCGGCAACCTCACCGAGCGTGTCGAAAAAGGCGGTCAGGGTCGATCCCAAATCGCCGTCATTCGGCAGAACGGTGTTTTGCAACCGCTCAAGCTTTTGCACGAACGCATCCGAAGATTCGAACCGGCCCGACGCCGTGCGCTTGCTTTCGGTCAGAAACGAGTCATAAGCGCGCCGCACCTCGCCAAGCTGAACACCCAGCCCGGTTTGCGCCGTCAGGGCAGTCAACTCGCTTTGAACACCGGAAACTTCGGACAGGTTGGCATCGCGCTTGCGATAGCCTTCCGTGTTGACGTTGACGATATTCTGACCGGTGACGTTCAACGCTTCGCGCTGTGCGTTGATCGCGCTCCTTCCGATTTCGAGCAAGCTGGCCATTAAGCTTAGTCCTCACTGTCGACTGATGGCTGAAACTGACGCATCAGGGCTTCAGCTATCCCCAACGACTCTCGCTTTGCCAGGGCGGTTGCATATTCCTGATCTAACATCGAAAGAAACGTCTTGCTGCCCTCACTGTTTAACAATGGATCAGCCAATTTCGCGGATCGGGCACTGGACAGGATGCTTTTCACAAAAAGCGCCTCGAACTGATTGGCGACATCGTCCAATTTGGTGTCCTGCGACGTCCCGGGGCTTTTGCCGCGCTCGGCCTGGCCGGATGTGCTGACGGTCATCGCCAATGCTGTGGAACTGATATCAGTCATGTCGGCCCTGCCTTTTTGTTGGCTCAGATTATGATCAGCTGCGCGCGCAAGGCGCCCGCCACCTTCAATGCCTCCAGTATTGCCACGAGATCAGACGGCGTGGCGCCGATCGCATTGATCGCATCCACGACATCGCTGAGCTCAGTGCCAGGATCGAAGACGAACGCGCGGGCCTCTGGCTCGTCCACGGTGATCTCGCTTTCCGGTGTCTGGACCGGCTCGCCCGGCGCGTTCACCACGGCGTCATCGGTTATGATCGTCTCGTTCTGTGGAGTCACGTCCATGTCTTCGCGGATACGCACCGTCAAACTGCCATGCGTAATCACGGCCGGCGTTACGTGGACATTGCCACCGATCACCACCGTGCCGGTCCGAGAGTTCACTATCACTTGCGCGGCAGGCTCTGCGGGTTGCACCTCGACCTGTTCGATCAAACTGGCAAACGACACCTTTTGCTCCGGGTCCGAAGGCGCCAGCACCCGGATCGAGGCCGCGTCAATCGGCACCGCGGCGTTGTCGCCAAACACCACGTTGATTGCCTCGGCCACGTTGCTCGCTGTCGAGAAATCCGCCCGGTGCAGGTTCAGCACCAGGTAATCGCCTGAAATAAAGGGGTTCTCGACCATCTTCTCGACCGTCGCGCCTTGCGGCACGCGACCGACCGTCGGTACGTTGACCGTCAAAGATGATTCATCATTCGCCGTAACACCAAGCCCACCCACAACGAGATTGCCCTGCGCAATGGCATAGGTTTCACCATCAACACCCAGCATCGGGGTCATCAACAGCGTGCCGCCACGCAGCGACTCGGCGGGGCCAAGTGTGGACACTGTGACATCCAGCGTCTGCCCCGGCTTTAGAAAAGGCGGCAAGTCTGCCGTCACCATGACCGCGGCCGCGTTGGTCCCGTCCATGTCGATCTGCTCGGTGACCATGCCAAAACGCGACACCATGGATTGCAGCGATTGCAACGTTATGCCAAGGTCTTCATCCCCGGTTCCAGACAGGCCGACAACCAGACCGTAGCCGATCAATTGGTTGCTGCGCACGCCGGCGACGCTGGCGAGGTCCTTGATCCGGTCCGCAATGGCACTGCTTGCGGGCAATGTCGCAAGGACCATGGCCAACACGCACAGCAAATTGCGGGCAGAGGGCATCAGCACGACCTCAAACCGGGTTCAGCGCGGAAAACAGTTTCGGGAACAGGCCCCGGCGCCCGGTATCGGCCACATCGCCCGCACCGATATACGTGATCTCCGCATTGGCCAGGCGGTTTGAATTGACCACGTTGGACGGCCCGATATCCTCTCGTCGGACAATGCCGCTGACGCGGACGTATTCATCACCATTGTTCAGGGTCAGCTTCTTTTGACCAAGAATTTCAAGATTTCCATTGCCATGCACACGCATGACACTGACCGTTACCAAGCCCGTGAACGAATTGGACTGTTCTGCGCTTCCCGTGCCCTCAAAGGTCTGGGCTGACCCGAATTCCGGTTCGCCAATCCCAAGGAATCCCGGTAGCTGCGCCGTCACGTTTTCCGTCTTCCCAGCAGACGCCGTCTGCGACTTGCTGGCCTGAAAGGACTCGTTCAGCGCCACGGTCAGCACGTCCCCCACATCGGACGCTCGCCGCTGAGACGCGAACAGGCCTGTTGCCCCGGGATGATAGATGCTGCCGTCCGCCGGGCCGGAGCGCACTTTCGACTCTTGGGTAACCGGCTGAAATGCACGGCTGGCCCGATCCTCGACATAGGTGGAACAAGCAGCCAGCGGACCAACGGCAAGGCAAAGGAGAGCGTGACGAAGGTACCCCATGATCAGAGCCTTACAAGTTGTTGGAGATATAGCGCATCATCTCGTCAGACGACGAGATCGCCTTGGAACTGACTTCATAGGCGCGCTGTGTTTCGATCATTTCAACGAGCTGTTGAACTACATTGACATTGGACGATTCAAGAGATCCCTGCACCAGCTTGCCAAGGCCCTGCGCCTGAGGTGCAGCCACAGCGGGCTGGCCACTTGCGGCGGTTTCCACAAGGAAGCTTTCCCCGATTGGCTGCAAGCCCCTTGGGTTCGCAAACGATGCCAGCGTCAGCTGTCCAACTTCCTGAGGTGCATTCTGACCCGCAACCTGTACCGAAACAATGCCGTCCTGCGAAATGTTCACCGCCAAGACGCCCTCGGGTATCGTGATCTCGGGCTGCACGACATACCCACTTGCGGTCGTCAGCGCGCCATCCACACTCCGCGAGAACGACCCGTTTCGTGTATATGACACCCGGCCATCAGGCATCAAAACCTGAAAGAAGCCCTGACCGTCAATTGCCAGATCGAACGAGTTGTCGGTGTTGACCATCCCGCCTTGGGAATGAAGTTTTTGAGTATTGACCACCCGCACGCCGGTGCCAAGCGCCAGCGGCGAGGTCAGCGCGGTACCCTCGGATGTCTGATCCCCGCCAGAACGCTTGACCTGATAAAGAAGACTTTCAAAATTTGCGCGATCACTCTTGAAGCCGACCGTATTCAGGTTCGACAGGTTGTTGGCGATCACCTGCATGCGCGTCTGCTGCGCGTTCAGACCCGTCTTGGCAACGTGCATTGCGTTGGAGGACATCAAAAGCTCCGTAAAATCTGCGTCTCACGAAATACTGCAAGCCTTATGCCAAACGCGGGGCAGCCAGCCGTCAATCAGCCATTGGGCAGGCGCATGATCTGGCTGGTGGCCTCGTCAATCTCCTTCGCAAGGGAGATGAACTTTACGCTCATCTCGAAATGGCGCTGGCTTTCGATGTTGGACACAAGCGATGCAATCGAGTTCACGTTGCTGCTTTCCAGGGATCCCTGGGCAAGCCGCACCCGCTGATCCGGCTGTGGCAAGCCGTCCTCACCCTCGGCGGCACGGACATGGCCATCCGGCGATTTGGCCAAAACGCTGTCTTCGGCAAGGGTTGTCGCGATGATCGGCCCAGGCACAAGGGTGCCTTCGGGGGCGCCAAACAGTTCAAGGTCGATCTGCCCGGTTTCCTGGATTACAATACGCCGTGCCTGAGGCAACTGAATCGGCGCAAATCCGGTGTCCAGAATGCGATTGCCAGCACCATCGACCAAAAACCGCTCGGCATCGTATCCCAGATCACCGCGCCGAGACAAGGCGTTGTCCCCACCCGTTGCCGGTTCAATGAAGAAATACCCGTCGCCGCGGATCGCCACGTCAAGATCTTCGCCAGTATTCTGGAGGTTTCCCGGCTCGGATGAAAACAGGGATGTGTCGGCTTGCTGGCTGTAGACCCGTGAGCGGAACTGGTCGAACGCCTCCAGGAACTGCGCCTGCCGCGTGACTGCAAGATCCGAGCGGAATCCGGGGACGTTTACGTTGGCCATATTCTGCGCGTTCACGCGCAACTCGGACCCGATATTGCGCATGTTGTTGAGTGCGATGTGGATATTGCGATCCATGACCTGCCCCTGATGAAAAGAGACCGGCGCCAAAGGCGCCGACCCGACCTTTATGTACGGATATTGATGATCGTCTGGGTCAACTGCGTCGAGGTTTCTATCGCCTTGGACGCCGCCTGGAAATTTCGTTGCGCCGTGATAAGGTTGACCAGCTCCTCGGTGATGTCCACATTCGACCGCTCAAGCGCACCGGACTGGATCGACCCAAACCCTTCGGTTCCGGCTTCCCCGATGATCGGATCCCCCGACGAGGCCGTCTGGACAAAAGTTGCATTGCCGACCTGTTTCAAGCCGTTCTGGTTGTTGAAGTTTGCCATCACGATCTTGCCCAACGGTTTGTTCTGCCCATTGGTGTAATTGGCCCGCAACAGACCCGTGGCATCGATGTCCAACCCGTCAAGACGACCGGATGTAAAGCCGTTCTGTTCAAGGTTATTGACCACGAAGGGCGTCGCCAACTGCGACGAGTCGCTATAGTCGATATCGAGCGAGATCGAGAACGTCTCGGTTTGCGCTTCGTAGCGGGTCAAACCCTGCGGACTGATCAACTGGCCCGTCTTGTCAAAGGTCAGCTCACCTTCATTGAGGTAAAGCGGGAAATAGCCCTCGACAAGATTGTCCGGCTCCGAGTCGACGATCTCGCCGTTTTCGTTCACGAACAGAGGGACACCGTTTTCGTTGGTGGCCTGGACAAGGTTGGCGATCGACGGCACGCTTCCGATACCGAGCGGAACATCGTCAAGACCAAGCTTGGCCGGACCCCGGACCCGGATGGTCGATTCATCTCCGGTTGTTCCGGTGGTAAAGACAAAGTTGTTGTCGTCCGGCTGGTACCGCACGGTGACGCCACCGATTGTATTGCCGGTGATGGGATCCTGCATCTGGTTGATACGTTCCTGAAGCCGCTCGGCCAGGCTCGATCCGATGTAGTTGCCGCCAGGGATGTCGATCACGGCGTTGATTCCGTCGACAGACACATTGAATGTCGTTTCCTTGTTCGCCGGGTTCAGGAAAACGGGGTTGGAATTCAACGGATCGGTCGCCGGCGCGCCCACCGCACGGGCCGGGAGCGATTGAAGGCCCGTACCTTCGGCAAAGCTGACACTCTTGCTGCTGCCCACGCCCATAAGATCGTTTTCGCCCGACGCCAGCACACGCGACGCGAGGTCAATAGTCCCTGCTCCGACACGCGCGGACTTTGTTGTCGGATCGATTTCATAGCGACCAACCTGGATATTAGAGGCTTGTTGCGTTGTCGGAACACCCAAGGCCTTGTCCTGTGTAATCGCCTCGCCAGTCATCCCACTTTCGAAGGTAAAGGCGCGTGCCTCGCGATCATAGCTGACCTTGGCGCCGAACCGCGTGGGGCCCTCTCCCAGGTTCGCCCCATCAAAGACAAAAGGCTGCCCCTTGACGCTGGTCGCGCTGGTGATCTCGACCCGTGGAGAGGAATTGCCGGCCAGACCAAAGGCGTTCACGCCCGAGTCGCTGCCACCAGAGACCTGTATCGCGGACAGATTGCTGATTGCGCCGCCCGGCCCCAATGTCGTGTGATCCACATTGAAGACAATGCTTTGCGTCGCGGCATCATATGCGACTTCGATGGGTGGATTCAACTCATCCACCCAAGCCATGGCTGTATTTGGGGTGTCGAGACCAAGCGCGGACTTGGATTTGTTATCGTCTCCGGTTACCACAGAGGGTTCAAAATCGCCGAAAATGCTTACAGAATCGTCGGAGAAGGTAGCATCTAACTCAATGTCTGTATACGCATGGCGCGCAGCATCCGTTTCACGCAGGACAAGCCGCTCATTGTTAAAGCTCGTGGCCGATCCCTCCACGTCAAGGGCCGCACCCTCAAAATAGGCCTCAACATCCGAGGATCGCCCGGACAAGACAAAGTAATCTTTGCCGTCGATACTGATATCTCCTGCTGGTAGCCCCAGCGCACTTGTTCCAATTTCGATTTGGACGTTTCCGTCAGAATCTGGCGTTGGAATAGTGGTAATCCTGAAGTTACGGCCATTGAGCGCCTGTGCGCCCTGATTTGCGCCCATGAGCAGAATCGTCTCACCCTCGTTAAGGTCGGCAGCTTCGGATTCGCTCATTGTGATAAGCAAACGGTTGTTTTGAGAGTCTAGCCGTATGTTCGGATTGTTTTCATCTCCCGCTAAAACGGCAAGTTTTTGGTTATACACAGCTAGCGCCGGCCGGTTTTCGACGTTTGTATAGGCCAGATGACGCTCATTTGTGATCGCAAAATCTATGCTTGCCCCCGAATTTTCTTCCAAAAGGGTTGAAAAATATCCAGAATCGTCAAGTTCTTTTTTAATTGCCGATACCACCTCATCTGCAGTTGTTAACGAAGTGACATCAACCGACAGATCGGCCAAACCAGAAAAACTGATGGTAACATCACCTGACACGGAATCGGTCTCGGGGTCCAAATCGGAAACCTCGAACTTTCCAGTGCCATAGGTCACTTCCCATTTGCTTGTGCCTGGTGGAGACGTCACAGTGGTGACACCAAGATCGCGCGTGGTGTAATCAAAGCTGAACACCTCCGGATCCGCTGGAGGCTCAGATATCTTGGCCCCGCCAGTCAATTGCGCAAACTGTTTGTCTGACGCGCCCGGAACGAAATCTGAGTCATTGTTCAATTCTTCGTTAATACGAACTTGAGCGTGGGCCAAAAATACATCGAGATCGAAATTCGGCGACGTGCTTTCTGACAAATCCATCCCGGCCTGGATCGAAACAAAGGACGGTTGCAGCAGATCAACTGGAAGTGGGCCATCAGGAACAGCTGTGTCGCCAGATTGCGACGGTTTAAACAGCTGTATGGAAATCTCGTCATCCACACCTTTCTGGATCTCAAGCTTGCGGGCATCGTCATGGGCTGCGTTGATCGCCCGCTCCACCTCGGCGGCCAGTTGCTCGGCATTATACCGGCCCGCCCTGACATCGATGCTCACTGGACGCGTGCCGTCGTCGATGTTCACCAGAAGAAAATCACGCCCCCAATAGACGCCCTGGTTGGCGTC